>Ga0209830_10003698_pt1 | contig 11551 bp, 7 predicted proteins | sample ArcticOcean_MG_C_12_FD_187439 | JGI IMG/M metagenome (GOLD analysis project Ga0209830, IMG submission 187439) | Marine microbial communities from western Arctic Ocean - ArcticOcean_MG_CB8_130 (SPAdes) (version 2) | ecosystem: Environmental > Aquatic > Marine > Oceanic | place: Arctic Ocean...
TGCCTGTCTCACTATAAATAGGTTTTTCATTTTCATCCAACTTACTCATGTTTGAGCTTTGAACTTCTTCAAAGCATTTATCAAGATCAATGCCAAATGCATGTCCAGCACCATATGTTACATATAATATGTCTGTTAATGCATCAGCAACTTCTAAAAGATCGTTATTTTCCATTGCAACTTTAAGCTCATCTAATTCTTCTTTAATGAGATTATATCTAAGATTATTAATCTTATCGGTACTAAAAGAGGGTTTGATTTTAACCTCTTGACCAAAGGTTTCCATGAAAGTTTTTACTTTGATAAAATTTGACATCTAGCTCCTATAAGTTTTTTTAAATTTAGTGTAATAAGTATAATAAAATAGTAATTATATATTAATAAATGAAATTAAGAAAAGAATTTGACAGCATTGGAAGTATCAACGTGCCAAACGATAAATACTGGGGAGCTTCAACTCAAAGATCTAATAAGTTTTTTAATATTGGAAAGATTTTAGTTAATATCTCAATTATAAAGTCTATTGCTATCATTAAAAGATCAGCTGCTCTAGTTCATTTTAAAGAAAAAGAAATTAATAAGAAGATAGCTAGTTCAATAGTAAAAGCTTCAGAAGAAGTTATTAAAGGAAAACTAGACGAAAATTTTCCATTAAAGGTTTGGCAAACTGGATCTGGAACTCAAACAAACATGAATGTAAATGAGGTAGTTGCAAATAGAGCAATAGAAATGTTGGGCGGGGAAAAAGGTTCAAAAAAACCAGTACATCCAAATGATCATGTGAACAAATCCCAATCTACAAATGATGTTTTTCCTACAGCTATGCATATATCTGTGGCTCAAGAAACTATAAATAAACTACTACCCAGTCTGAAAATTTTAGAAAAAGAATTAAATAAAAAAGCTAAAGAATTTAAGAATATTATTAAAATTGGAAGAACTCACTTGCAAGACGCAACACCCTTGTCTCTTGGACAGGAATTTTCAGGATATCAAGTTCAATTAAAAAAATGTATTGAAAGAATAGAGTATGCTCTTAAAGAGATATATTTTCTTGCACAAGGTGGGACAGCAGTAGGGACTGGTATTAATTCAAAAAAAGGCTTTGATAAAAAGATTATTAAAGAGATTGCAAAATATACAAAAATACCTTTCAAGCCTGCACAAAATAAGTTTGCAGAATTAGCAGCTCATGATTCTATTGTTAATTTTTCGGGAACACTAAATACTTGTGCTGTTGCATTAATGAAGGTCTCAAATGACATAAGATTTTTAGGTTCTGGACCAAGAGCAGGATATGGTGAATTAATATTACCCGAAAATGAACCCGGATCATCTATCATGCCAGGAAAAGTTAACCCTACACAATGTGAGGCTGTTACTATGGTTTGTGTTAAAGTGATAGGCAATCATACTGGGATTACCTTAGCTGGATCGCATGGGCATTTTGAACTTAATGTATTTAAACCAGTAATTGCACATAACGTACTTCAGTCTATAGACCTTATAGCTGATAGCTCAAAAAATTTTGCAAAATTTTGCATTAAAGGAATAAAGGCTAACAAAATAAGAATTAAAGAGCACTTAGATAAATCTTTGATGTTAGTTACAGCTCTAGCACCGCATATAGGTTATGACAATGCTGCAAAAATTGCAAAAACAGCTTTAAAAAATGGTACCACTCTAAAACATGAGACTCTTAAAACTAGCCTAGTCACAGAAAAGGATTATGAAAAAATAGTAGATCCTAAAAAAATGATCTACCCATCATAGGCATCAAATAAAGTATTCAATAAACGTTTACTTTTATTCCAATTATTAGAATTATTATCATTAAAACCGTCAACAACTCCCATTAATTCATCACTTAAATTTTTATTATCAATTTTAAATTTATTAAATTTAATCTGATTAGTTAAAAAATCATAATCTAAATTAATTAAAATATTTTTAATTTGTTTTCTATATTTTTTACTCGTTTGAAGTAAAGAAAATAATTCATTAGAGCTATTTATTTTAATTATAATATCGGTATTTAAAATTAACCTATCATTTTCAAAACGTAAGTTGCTACTATCTAGTTCAAGTAAACCTATTTTTTTATTAATTAATCTCGTTTTATTAAAATTTATTTTTCCATTAACAATATTAAAATTAATATTTATATCTTGAAAAAATTCTTTTTTTATATTTGAGTTTGTTGTTACTAATGTATTTATACTTATATTATCATTAAACAATAATTCAGTTTTAATTAGTTCATTTAAAATTAAGTTAATATCTAATAATTTTAATAACCCATAATCATCTAAATTAATATTCAAATTTAAATCAAATGGATTAATTGATAGCTTACCATTATAAACTACTTTGCTATTTTTTATTTTTGAGTTGAAAGAATTAAAAATCACCACCCCATCTTTAATCTTATAATTTGTATTAATTGAATGGTTCAAAAATGAAATAATATTTTTTCCAGAATTAAGATTGTTTTCTTTTTTATCATATGTATCAAAAAATTTTAATTTGAGCGTTTTGGCAGTAATATTAATTTCTTCACTCTTAAAGGAATTGAATTTCTTCTTATATTTAAGGCTAAAAGGTATATTGAAAACCTCCCCTTTTAAGTCAAATATATTAAATAAATTTTTATTATCAAAAAAAGAAATTGCTTTTGATATTTTAATGATAGCTATCGTTTCATTTAAATAATCTTTTAAAAAAATATTACCCTTATTAATCTCAATTTTTTTTTTGGAGAACTTATTATTAGTATTATTTCTTAATAGCTTTAAATCATTTCTTAATAGAAAAAAATTAGCATTATCAATTTTAATATATCTAATAATCGTTCTTGCTTTATTAAAAAAATTACGCTGACTTATAAATACTTTTAAATCTTTAATATCTGCTAATGAAACTGTTTTGTCATTGACTTGTTTGAAGATTTTAGAATCTTTGATTAAAAAATGTGGTGCTGGTAAAATACGATACGATATATTGGAAGATATACTAAAGTTTATTTTAAATTCTTTGGATAATTGATTTTCAATATTACGTTGCACCCAACTTTTGTCGTATAAAACAGGTATAGACAGGTAAAATAGATAAGAAAATAATAAAGAGATAAAGATTATTAGATATTTATTAAAATTACTAATTTGAAACTTATCAATTGTTTTATTCTGAACTTTGAATATTGTGTTTTTAATTAAGTTATTAAATTTTTGAATAAATTGTCTCATAAATATGTTTAAAATTTATTTAGCTTATAATGATATTTTAAAAAATGATAAACTCTGAATATTTAGATAACCTTAATAAGGCACAAAAAGAAGCTGTTTTACACCTTGATGGCCCTTTACTTATAGTTGCTGGTGCAGGATCTGGGAAAACTAAAGTTCTAACATCCAGAATTGCCCACATAATTAAAGAAAAAAAAGCATTTCCAAACCAAGTGCTATCTGTAACTTTTACAAACAAAGCTGCAAAAGAAATGCAAAATAGGGTAAGCTCTATACTTAAATCTGAAGCTATTGGACTATCATGGCTTGGGACATTTCACTCTATATGTGCTAAGTTATTAAGAAAACATGCATCTGCAGTAGGATTAACTTCTAACTTTACAATTATTGATACAGACGACCAAGTTAGATTAATAAAAAATATATGCAAAGCTGAAAATATAGATATCAAACAATTAGCTCCTAAATACATATTGTCTATTGTTGATAGATGGAAAAATAAAGGTTTTTACCCAAATGAAGTAATTATTAGTAAAAATGATATCTATGAAAAAACAGTGCTTCCTCTGTATAAAATTTATCAACAAAAATTATTAGATTTAAACGCATGTGATTTTGGAGATTTAATTTTACATGTTGTAAAAATTTTAGAAAAAAACTTGGATATAAGAGAAATATATTCAAATAATTTCAAATATATATTGGTAGATGAGTATCAAGATACAAATTACATCCAAAGTAGATGGTTGTATCTTTTGTCAGAAAAACATAAAAATATATGTTGTGTAGGTGATGATGATCAATCAATTTACAGTTGGCGTGGAGCAGAAATTAAAAATTTTTTAGAATTCGACCAAGTTTATAAAAACTCAAAAGTAATACGGCTAGAAGAAAATTATCGATCATCTCAAAATATTTTGTCTGTTGCATCAAATCTTATTGCTAATAATCAAAATAGAGTTGGAAAAACTTTAAAAACTACAATGGAAGAAGGAGATTTAGTTAAGCTCAATTGCTTTAAAAATGGAAAAGACGAGGCTATAGGAGTTTCTGATGAGATTGAAAAAAAATTAAAAAAAAAATATTCTCTTAACAATATTGCTATTTTAGTTAGAGCTATATTTCAAACTAGAGAATTTGAAGAAAGGTTTTTAAAAATTGGAATACCTTATAGAATCTTAGGAGGAACTAAATTTTATGAAAGAGCAGAAATTAAGGATTGTGTTGCTTACTTAAGGTTAATTCATCAGCCAAAAGATGATTTATCCTTTGGAAGAATAGTAAATAACCCCAAGAGATCTGTCGGTGAAAGTACTATAAAATTAATACATGAGTTCTCAAATGAAAATTCAGTAAGCTTAGAGATTTCCTCAAAAACTTTAATTGAAAAAAATTTGATTAAACCTAAAACAAAAATAGGCCTTGGTTCTTTTTTATTTCTAATAGATAAATGGAGAAACGATATAAATATTAAAAAGATTAATCATGTTAAATTATTGCAGTTAGTTCTAGATGAATCTGGATATTCGGCAATGCTTAAAAATAAGAAAGATGTTGATAACGAAAGTAGATTGGAAAATATTAAAGAGCTTTTGAGTGCAATGAAAGAATTTGATGGTTTAGAAAGTTTTTTAGAACATGTAGCTTTAGCAACATCAATTGATCAAGATTGGGATGGGGAAAAAATTAACATGATGACCATGCATGGATCAAAAGGTCTTGAGTTTGATGTTATTTTTCTTCCAGGTTGGGAAGAAGGTCTGTTTCCTCACCAAAAATCAATTGAAGAAAAAGGTCAGAATGGGCTAGAAGAAGAAAGAAGATTAGCTTACGTAGGTATAACGCGAGCAAAGAAAAAAGCCCTCATATCATTTGCTATGAATAGATTTTATCAGGGTAATTGGATTGACAGTATGGCCTCAAGATTTATTGAAGAGTTACCAGAAAAATTTTTAGAAAAAAATTCATTTTTTGATGATTCTAAAGATGATGATAATGATTTTGAATTTAATCAAGATTTTGAAATTGAAGAAGAAACCAGAAGTCCCGGGTGGATTAGATATCAAAAAAGAATTAAATGATTATTAATAGAATAAAGATATTAAGAAAAAAATTTATTGATCATGAGATTGATGGATATATCGTTCCAAAAAATGATGACTTTTTTTCTGAGTATGCAGAAAATGATAGATTAAAAAATATTTCTAACTTCACAGGATCTGCAGGCCTAGCAATTATTTTAAAAAAAAATAATTATTTGTTTGTTGATGGAAGGTATACAATTCAAGCACAAAATGAAGCAGGTAGAAATTTTAAAATTATTGAAATTCATAAAAATCTACCCTATACAATAATTAAAAACAGTAAACTTGGTTTTGATCCACATTTATTTACAACAAAAAAACTTAAACTTTACTTCTCAAATAATATTAAGTTAATTGCAATTAATAAAAATTTAATTGATAAAATTTATAAAAATAAAACAAAAAAAACTAAATCATTCTTTTCTTTACCAAAAAAAATAACTGGGCAAAGTCATCAATCAAAAATAAAGAAAATTATAAATTTTCTTAGATTAAAGAAAGCAGATTATTTATTTGTGAGCTCTCCTGAAAATGTTGCATGGCTATTAAATATAAGGGGACATGACAATCCTACCAGTCCAATTCCTAATTCTCGATTAATTATTGGTAAAAATAAAAAAATAATATTATTTGCAAAAAAAGATAATACTCAAGAAATTATTAAAGAAAAAAAAATAAAAAAAAATCAAGTAGTTGATTTTAATGAGTTTAAAGAAATAATAGATCAAATAAAAGGTGTTAATTTTATAATTGATAACCAATCTTGCTCTATATTTGATGAAAAAATTATAAAATCTAGATTTACAATTATTAATCAAGAAGACCCTATTTATAAATTAAAATCAATAAAAAATTCTTCTGAAATTAAACATATGATTACAGCTCATAAAAAAGATGGTTTGGCATTAACAAAATTTATTTACTGGATTAAGAATATTAATAAGAAAAAAATAACAGAATTTGACGCACAAAATAAATTGGAAAAATTTAGAAAAATGGACACTGATTATTTGTACCCTAGCTTCAATACAATAGCTGGCACTGGTTCAAATGGTGCGATTGTTCACTATAGAGCTACTAAACTTAATACAAAAAAAATTTCTAAGAATGACATATTCTTGTGTGATTCAGGTGGTCAATATAAATATGGCACTACAGATGTTACTAGAACACTTTGCTTTTCTAAACCAAAACAATATATAAAAGACACTTTTACCAAGGTATTAAAGGGTCATATTGCGGTAGCAGTTACAAACCTTAATAAAGATAACACTGGTAAAAAAATTGATCTAAGAGCAAGAAAATTTTTAAAAAAGGATGGTCTCGATTACGCTCATGGAACTGGACACGGCGTGGGTTTTTTTCTAAACGTCCATGAAGGACCTCAATCTATATCAAAATATAATTCTATAAAAATTGATAAAGGAATGATTCTAAGTAATGAACCTGGATTTTACAAAAAAAATCATTTTGGGATCAGAATAGAAAATTTACTTTACGTTAAGGTAAAAAATAATGATTTATATTTTGAAAACCTTACCCTAGTACCAATTGAAAAAGATCTAATTAATTATAATTTATTAGATAAAATAGAAAAAGACTATTTATTCAAATACCATTTAAATATTTACGCAGAATATTCAAATGTTCTAAATAAAAATGAAAGAAAGTGGTTAGCTAGTCTCATTTAACATCTTAATCCACTCTGACTGTTTTATTATTTTAATACCTAATTCTTTAGCATTGTTGATTTTTTTAATTGTCGGTTTATCACCAGCGATTAAATAATTTAGCTTGTTATTAACATTACTACTTACTTTTCCTGAATTTTGTTCAATTAATGATTTTGCTTCAGCTCTACTAATGCCATTTAGCTTTCCAGTAAGCATAAAAGTTTTATTTTTCAACAATCCATCATTATTAGTTGGAACTACGTTTTTTATTGAAAGATTTTTACTCAAATCAAGTAAAACATTTAAATTAGTTTTATTTAAAAAAAAATTCTTAATTGATTGAATTTGTATTGGACCAATACCATCAATATTTGATAAATTATTTATATTTTGATTTTCAGGTAGCTTCAAAAAATTTAATGACGATTTTAAATGTCTGGCAATTAATTTTGCATTTTCTTGACCGATGTGCCTTATGCCCATAGAATAAATAAATTTTTCCAAAGAAATTTGTTTTTTTTGTTCTACAGAAAATCTTAAATTAGTCACAGATAGTTTTCCCCAACCTTCTAATTTTTCTATTTCTTTATAATCTAAATTAAAAATATCTTGCGGTAATTTAATTAACCTTAAATTCCAAAAATTTTCTACAATTTTCTTTCCTAGTCCATCTATGTTAAGAGCTTCTTTTGAAACAAAATGTTTTATTTTCTCAATAGCTATTTTTTCACACTCATATCCTTCACTTGTGCATCTTCTTACAGCATCTTGCTTTTTTGTTGTTTCGTTAAAATCCTTTATTGTTTTGCGTCCACAGGAGGGGCAAATTATAGGAAAAATAAATCTTTTTGAATTCTTGTTTCTTTTTTTAAAATCAACTGAAATTACATGTGGAATTACATCTCCCGCTCTTTCTATTGTTGCGGTATCTCCAATTCTTATATCTTTACGAACTATTTCATCTTCATTATGCAGTGTTGCATTAGAGACCATTACACCGCCAATATTAACAGGTTTTATTTTTGCAACCGGAGTAAGAGCACCGGTTCTGCCTAATTGTATTTCGATATTTACTATCTCAGAAACTGAACTATTTGCAGAAAACTTATGTGCTATAGCCCACCTTGGTGCATTTGCCGCAAAGCCTAACCTCTTCTGTAAATCAAAATTATTAATTTTATAAACAACACCATCTATATCAAAAGGAATTTTATTTCGTTTTTCCTCTAAGTTTTTATGATTTAAAATTAAATCTTTTACATTGGATATCTTTTTATTGAATGGATTAGTTTTAAATCCCCATAACTTAAGATTTTTTAAAAAATCTATTTGATTGTCTATCTTCATGTTTTGTGCAAACCCATGTGTATAAGCAATGAACTTGAGCGGAATTTTTCTTGTTACTGTTGAGTTCTTTTGTCTTAAGGATCCTGAAGCAGCATTTCTAGGGTTTGCAAATTTTTCATTTATTTTTTTAAAGTCGTTATTTTCAATAAAAACTTCTCCTCTTATATCAATTTCTTCAGGAAAATTTCTTGTAGTTATTAAATTTGGTATATCTTTAATTGTTTTTAAATTTTGAGTTATGTCTTCTCCCTCTGATCCATCACCTCTTGAAAGTCCTTTTAAAAACACACCTTTGACATAAATTAAAGAGGCTGAAATTCCGTCAATTTTTGGTTCTGCACTATATTCAATTGTACTTGCATCTTTCAGGCTTAAATAATTTATAATTTTTTTTTCAAAATTAAATAAATCTTCTTCATTAAAAGCATTGCCTAATGATAACATTGGAACTTTATGTTTTACTTTTTGAAAGTTTTTTGAAGGTTTAAATCCTACGGATTGGGTGGGTGATTTTTCATTTTTTAAAAATGAGTATTTATTTTCTAAATCAATTATATCATTTTTTAATAAATCAAATTGCTGATCTGAAATAATTGGTTTATCCCTGTCGTAATAATGTTTGCTATACTTTTGTATTAATTTAATTTTTTTTAAATAATCTTTGTTAACTATATCTTTATTCATTTCATTCAAAAAAGTTTTTTGAATTTTTTTACTAATCCACTTTTATCTTTCTTGTTTTTTTCTCTTATCTTTTTTTTAATTTCATACTGTTTATTAAATATCTTGTAAGATTTTTTATACCATTCACTTGAAAGATAGTTATAACCTAAGAGACTTGCATACTTTTTAGCCTCTCCTTCAAGTCCAATTTTGTAATGAATTTCTACCAATCTGTGAATTGCTTCTTCAGAATAAATCGTTGTTTCATAATCTTTTAGAATATTCTTAAATCTGTTGATTGCCGGAATCCATCTTTCTTTTTTTATATAATGTCTTCCTAAATACATTTCCTTTGCTGCTATAACTTCATTAATTAAATCAATTTTGAATTTTGAATCTAAAGCAAAATCTGTATTTGGATAATTATTAATTACAAAATTAAATTCTTTTTTTGCAGAAATTAATGGTTGAAGGTCTTTTTTTTCATTTTCTATCTTTTCATAATAACACATTGCCAATAAGTAATGTGCGTAATCAATTCTTTTATATTTGGGATATGTGCTAATAAATCTTTCTAAATTAAATATTGCTTCTGTATAATAATCTTGGATATAATAAGAGTAAGAAGCCATTAAAGCTGATTTTGGTGCCCAATCAGATTGCGGTAATAGTAGTTCGGATTCTAAAAATTTCTTTGCAGCAAAAAAAGCGTCTCCCTCTTCTAGACTTTCGATGGCCTCCATATAAGCTGATATCATTTCTTGTTCTTGATTAACTTCTTGGATTAATGAAGTTTTGTCTCCCTGTTTGGAGCAAGATTGAAATAAAAATGATAATAATAATATAAAACTTAATCTAACTATATATTTCATCGGTATATTTTTTTTAGATAGAATCTATACAGAAAAAAAATTTAAGCAATAGATCTTAAATGACTTTTGTTGATAAAAGTGTGTGGTAGGTTTTTTTCTTTAATTTCTAATAGTGAAAAATTCTCATTATTTTCAAAAACTTTTCTTAACAATTGGTTTGTCAGTTTGTGACCTCCCTGTGAACAAATTATTTTTCCAATAATCTTATAGCCAGCAAGATACAGGTCACCCATACAATCTAAAATTTTGTGGTTTACGAATTCTTTTTCATTTCTAAGACCTTTTTCATTAAGGATTTCATTATCTTTTATAACGATTGCGTTATCTAAACTACCACCTTTAGCTAATCCCATTTCTTTAAGTTTTTTTATATCTTCAAAAAGACAAAAAGTTCTAGAATTGTAAATATCTGTTAAGTCTGATTCAAATACCTTAATTGAGTTTTGTTGTGTTCCTATAATGTCATTTTCGTACTTTAATTCAAAATTAATATCTAAGCTAATTTTACTTGGTTCAATAGATATTGATTTTTTTCCATCTTTAAACTCAATTTTCTTTTCAATTTTGATTATTTTTATTGGTGCATCACTATTTTTAATTCCTGCTTTGATTATTGCATCAACAAATAATTTTGCAGAACCATCCAGAATTGGAACTTCCTGATTATCAATTTCAATCAATGCATTATCTATTCCCAATCCATATAGAGCAGCCATTAAATGTTCTACAGTAGAGACGCTGGCTCCATTTTCATTTGATATAGTTGTACAAAAAACTGCACTACTGACATTAAAAAGATTTGGAACTATAATATTATTTTCTTTAATGTCTGTTCTTTTAAAAATTATTCCAGCATTCGGTTCTGCTGGTTTAATAGTTAAATTTACTTCTAAGCCACTGTGTAAACCGGTGCCTTTGAAAGTAATATTTTCTTTAATAGTTTTTTGATTTAAAATTGACACCCCTTCTTATAAATTCTTGAGTTCAATTAAGAAAAACAAGAAATGTTACAATAAAATACTACTTTATTTAAAAAGATGAAAAAGCTTCTCAAAAAACCCTTGTTTTATTAGTTTTCTTGGAACTACTACAACCTCTTGTTTATTTGATCCGGTTCCCAATTTAAACCCAGACATGCAAATATCTTCAGTATTTTCTTCTAGAAAATCCATATCATTTACAAAAGAAATTTTACCCATATATTGATTATCTAAGATTTTTGAGCCATCACCTGTTAAAATCATTTTATGATGTTCTATTCTGATTAAATTTAACTTAATAGATTGAGCAGATAGTTCTAAAATCTCATCAGTTCTATCAAAAACTATTTTTTGCAATAACTCTAGGGAAAAATTCTTTTCATCAAAAAAGGCTTCATTTTTGTCAAAGTTAATTTTTAAGTTTTCAGCTTGTTCCATGTCAATTTTTAAAACTTTAGAAATATCTTTTGTAATGTGGTTTCCGCCAACTGGTAAAACATTTAAAGAAGTAATTTTATTATCTATATAAGTTGTGATTGAAGTCTTATCAAAACCAATGTCAATAAATGAAATATTCTTATGTGAAGAAAAATTATCTTTGTAATTTATTGTTTTTGCATAGCTTGAACAAATAGTTTGATTAATTGAAACATCAAATTTATAAAAAAAATTCCTAAAATATTCTAT
>Ga0209830_10003706_pt1 | contig 11533 bp, 7 predicted proteins | sample ArcticOcean_MG_C_12_FD_187439 | JGI IMG/M metagenome (GOLD analysis project Ga0209830, IMG submission 187439) | Marine microbial communities from western Arctic Ocean - ArcticOcean_MG_CB8_130 (SPAdes) (version 2) | ecosystem: Environmental > Aquatic > Marine > Oceanic | place: Arctic Ocean...
AATGACGAAGATAACGACGACGAGAAATTGGACATGTACGACGTGAGAACAAACGTGAGATATAAAAAGGCGCCGAAGAAGGGACCGAACCCGTTAGCAAATCTTAAGAAGAAGAAACGTGGTGGACCTGAAGGGAAATCAGCTCCTTCTTCTTTGGCCTCGGCGGATTTAGCAGCGACGAAGAAGAAGCGTAAGAGACGTTAGAGTACTCAAATGACTGAATCTCATCCGTGTAGTACTACATCGAAATGGGATAGTTCAAAGAAAATAGTAGTTCATATCAATGGAAATGCAAGCAGCAACAACGATGAAAAAAGAGAAGCATCGGATGCAGACATAGAGTCGTGGTATGGATTGATTTGTTTGGGTTGTTTGGAGTATTTTGGTAGATTTTTAAAGGCTTTTTCGAAGCGTACCACTGGATAACTAGACTCAGTCGGTCGTTATCCTCCTCGTCGGCGGCAGTTGTTTTTTTGATCCAGTCCTCCATATTTTCATCTGCAACGAAGGCTTCGTTCGACTCTTCGGAGTTCTTGTACTGACTAACATGCTCCTTCGAAAGATTCATATCGACCCCAACAATCAATCCATACCACGACTCAGTAATAAATATTTGTATAATAAATTAATAGAGTACAAAATAACAATAAAATAAAATCGCAAACGTAATCTTATTCATCATCGATGACTTTATAATCCATTTGCAACTTCATCGTACAAACGTTCTTCTCCTTCCCATCAGGAGAATCGAGGTCGATGTACTTAAAGCAATGCCCGTATAATTTATGCGCCCAATCATCTTCTAATAAATACGAAACACTTATTGATTTTTGACCGATAACGGAATACTTCGGCTCTTCATCGGATCCTTCCGGCTTACGTTCGACGTCGATAATTTCAAAATGTAAGAACTCCGACGGGTTCTTTATCTCGAATTCCTCGAGCATTTCGAGGTTACGCAAAGCATCTGGCTTGATCTGTTTCCCAGTAGGGAATTCGATCAGAGTGATCGGGACGAGATGGCCTTCGTTCGTGCCTAAGGCGACCGCGCAGTGTGGGTTAATCGCATCGATGGAGTCGTTTTTTAAGGACGACGATGGAGGAAATTTGCGGAACACGAGCGTTCCGGCTGATAATGAAGCGATGGCGACCATTATGCGATAATGAGAGGTTTACTATGTTAGTTTTTTAATAAGCGTTTTCTCAGTGGAACATTAAAATTTCATTCATCATCAACAGCAGAAAAAAAAAACATTTTTATTGCTACAGCATGGTAATAGTGTCCTAACTTTGTACTATATTTATTTTCAATCTCCACCACTTTTAAGAGCAGCTATGAAAAATAAAATAACAAACACTGCATAAGTGATTGCGATGCTCGTCCCTTGCTTTTTCTTGAACGAAAACTTGTGTACGATTGGGACGAAAATTATGTAATACGCCGTGATTGCTATTCCGTAACGCATTAACATCTTCATCGGCGGCGTAAAATCGATTGGAACTTTAATACCTCTTAGGCGGACGATTATGATCGATATTCCAGAACCGACGGCGAGTTGTGTTCCCGGAGATGCTAATGATGCGGTGACGGCCATTTTTGCGTGTCCCATTCTTGCGACGGCGAGCATGCCGGCGAGGTCGCCAGCTGAAGCTCCCCAAGCCATTAAAGTTCCACCCAGTAACGATTCTCGAATGCCGAAAATGTGACCTAATGCTTGAAACATGAACACGATTTCGTCAGCTAATATATGCATCCAAGCTATTCCGACTACGAACGAGCATGCGAGCATGATTGGTGAGGTTTTCGGATCCGTTCCTCTCGCTGGCGTTCTCGAATGCGCTAGTTTCGCCCAAAATAAACAAATCGCGAAAATGGCATAAGCGTACGTTTGCAATTCACCGTGCTGCCCAATCGATACATTCTTATTACTTTTTCTCTCAATTAAGCTTCTCGCAGTCCCATCGAAGCCAAAGAGAACGATATCTAACATCCCAGTGGCGTACAGAAGAAACAAAGGCGCTGCAAACGCGATGACAGCAGCGTGAAAAGGACGCACTCGCCCTCTCGACGTCGAAGGCATCGTTAACGAAACGATGACGACTATCCATCCAGTTAACCACATTTGAGGATCATTCGACCACTTCTTCGCTCCAGATTGCATCGATAACCATTTACGAAAAGATGAAATAATGGACGAAATCTTTTCAGAAAATCCATTCGAACGCCTACTATTACTATGACGAGCAGCGATTGCGGCTCCTACTGGCAGTTGAGCATACGGTGCAAATCTAATACTACTACCACCAAGGTTGTGTATATTTCTTGCTTTTCCTCCTAAAGACGAATTTGGCGACGCCATCGGTGATGGCAAACTGGTATCATCTTCATCTTCTTCTTCTTCGTTAGAATCCGAATCGTCGTCTGAAATTTCATACATTTTATGTAAATCTACGTGATTACCATCACCGTGACCGTGATTATCATCATGAACAACCCCACCATTTCCTTGTCCTTTATCGGCCATTTCTATCATATTTGAATCATCGTCATCATCATCGCTCTCTAACACGTGACTCTTCACGGTCTTCAAATTATGTTGATGATGACCGCTTTGCCCTACGCCCTTCCACGACATCGGAATCAAATCATCAACCCAATGCCTCCCATAAATCACAAAGCAAACATAAGAAGAATACACGGCTAAATACAAAAACCCAAACATGAACGAAATCTCCCCATACGTACACATCATATACGAAATCACTAACAGTAAACAATAGTGTATGCAATCTCTTAAATAAGGAACGGCTTCGACTACGACGCCTTCGCCTCCGGGCGAGAACACGACGGCTAACGCCTTACATATCGAACACACGTAAATTCCAGCACCAACGGACTCACTCATCGCTAAATTAAAATCCGGTTTCTCCGACACTAACATCGCCGCTAATTGCGTAAATATATCCGGAGCGGACCCCCCTAAAGCTAACAAAGTTGCCCCTGCCACATCATCGGGTAACTTAAACATCTTCGCAATCGTCCTAATTGCCGGTGCGAAGAAACAATCGGCCACGATCGCGATCGTGGAGAACAATATTATCGCCCACGCGATCAATACCGGCGCTTTCATTCCGGGTTGGATCAAGTCCTCGATCTCGTTCGAGCAAAAGTAGAACCGAAGGTAATCTATTTTCCCGGATTCGCAAAGCGGGTTTTGTCTCGCGTGCAAGCAAGGATGCGCAGATTCGTACGGGCGACATCCTTTGCCATACGCGGCGGCTTCTTCTTCTTCGAAGTTTAAGAGATCCATGGCTTGGAAATCTTATCACTTTAACGAGAGTTCTCTTTTTTTATTGATTTGATTGATGTTGTTGCTCGTTTTGTGATTAAAATGAACTTTTTATTTTTCAGCAAACGGCAAAGTAAACTTCTACGTTTTATTCATTTTGATACCTTATTATTGTCCTGCAGATGGCTGTGATAGTGAATATACTGCAGTACACATTTTTATGCACTCCATATTTGCGCGTGCATTCAGGCGAGAAGCCGTTCGAGTGTCATGCTTGTGATTACGCGTGTACGACATCTACTGCTTTGACGAGTCATTTGCGCACTCATAGTGCTTGAAGCCATTCAAATACTACGTGTGAGGTATACGATATATGTACAAATTCTTCGTGAACGCTCTTAATTTCGTATTTCTCATCACGCATACCGGTATCATCATCACCTCATTTATTTTGTTACCTAAAACGAGAATTTATATTAAATAAAGTTCCACACGCGCGCGATCAAATATAAAGTAATGAGAACAAAAACACACCTAGATATGAGTATCGCACGATCACGACTACTCACTCATCTTCATCGTTCTTCACTAGTTCGCCTCGATCGAGGAATTAGAACAACGACGGCATCTTCTTCTTCTTCTTCTTCTCTCGAGCAAAAACGGTTAAGAACGCCGTTTCCGATTTCAGAGTTCGAGCACGAGAAGAGCGAAATTCCAGTCGCGGCGAGGTTTCTTTGGTCCTACGAAGGGAAAACGGCAGGTACTGGGCTACGGAAATTCCCATCTTCTTCCGAGTCTTACGTATTCGAAGAGTTCGCGGATGAGCAGACGTGGTTGCAGGAAATGAAATTGAAACACGAAATTTTGGATTCGCACGAGAGCGAATGCGTAGTGTTCGATGAAGACAAAAACACCGATGAGGCTTGTTTTGAGTTGTTAGAATACGTGGTTAGTACTGTGACGAATACGTACGCGGATAGGATTTTTGTGAGTGGTGTTGAGTCAGGTATTGATGAGCGGTTTATTGAGATTCCGAAACTCGACGGGTTCAAGAAGTCGTTAACGAACGTAAAAAATGGGAGAGACGCTTTGATATTAGCCGCGAGATTGACTACGTCTGAGCTTTGTCTCATGCGCCAATGCGATGACGATGATGAACGAGATCGAAATTCAAATTCGAAAGAGCATAGATTTGTAGCCGGCGTCGTATGTTTTTCGTTCGATCCAAAGAAAAGAGATGGGAAAAATCTCAGCGAGCTTCATAAGCCGGTACCTGGCTATGAAGCAAAAATTGCGTCTGCGACGAGAAAAGTTTTTGATAATTTGCTCAAGGAAATGGAGGATGACGGGCAGCCGTTGTGGCGAGCGAACTGGGCAGTTCAAAACAGTGGCGATTTAATATCAACCGACCTCAATTGGCATCCAACGAATGTAAAAATAGGCGGTGTAAAGAACAGAAAAGCGGCACTCATGCAAAAATCCGCAGAAGGAGGAGAAGCGTTTGAAAATATTGACGATATGCATACAGGATATTTCGACCCTACGCAAGAGATGCCTCAAACGATTTCGGACGTTGGTGAGAAGATGCAGCTGCGAGTTGAATACGAAACAATATCGAAGTTGAAAAGGAACAACAAGTTTTCGTTATTCACCGTGAAGACATACTTAGAAAAATTGCAAAACTTCTGTTCAGAAGAAGCCGCTGAAGCACTCTATGTGGCCATAACTGAAGCTTCTGAAAGCGAGTTGAAATATAAGTCGCTTGAGAACGAAAACTTACGCAGGCTTATTCTGGACTTTTTGAAAACAAAACTGGCAAGAAAACTGCCAATGCCTGTTTTAGTTAATGGAGACAAAGGCGGTCGAAACGCTTCTGCGTTCGTCTCTTCAACTGCTTCTTCGTTGAAAAAATGTCCAATGGGTTTCGGTACCGCAAAAGTAGTTGAAGAAGAAGAAGAAGAAGTCGTTGCTGTTCCATCAGAGTTACTGAAACAAAATGAAATATTACCGAAATGGTATTCGTACGATAAATCAATAGAAGAAGCGTCGCCATTACCACCATCATACTATACAAGAAGAGATATATCAAGAGTAGAACAGACGACGATACTTTCGCCCGAAGAAAGCTGGGTATGTATAGGTGTAGTGTCAGATGCGCCGAACGTAAACGATTACTTCACAACCACCGTTTTCGGAGACGGAAACGCTAACGATGATGAAGATGATGAAAATACTTTAAATTTAGAAATAGTTTGCATTAGGAAAGAAGATGGCACGTTTGTAGCTTATGAAAATGTTTGCGCGCATCATTTCGCAAAAATAGCTGTAGAGAAACGCGGGTCATGCGAACCCGTGCGATGTTCGAAGAAAGACAACAAGAACAACATTAACGAAGCCGGTGCCGAGAAATGTACATTTGCGTTAAAATGTCCATATCACGGATTCACTTATGACGTTAACGACGAAGGAAGATTAATATCTGCCACGAAAATGAAAGGCGTAGAAGGAAGAACGAGCAATCTAAAATTGAAAGGCGATTTCGTTTGTGAGACGTTTGGGCCGTTTGTTTTCTTAAAGCGAAGAAAGAACGAAATACAATCTCTTCGCTCTTTTCTTGGCGAGGCTTTCGTTGATGAACTGCTCCACGAAGCAAATATTGACGTACAAAAAAACGAATTCGTACATGTAAAGCGCGAGACGTTCGATGTTGCCTCGAACTGGAAGGTCTTCTGTGATAACTATTTAGATGGTGGATTCCACGTCCCTTTCGCGCATAAAGATCTCGTTCGCGACGGATGCGATATGAGCGCATATTCAATAAAGCTCTTCGATAATAAAAATTCAATACAAAGCGTGAAAACGAAGAAGACGAAGAATAACAACCTCAATAACTCAAACCGACTCGGTTCCGAGGCCGTATATGGATTCGCGTTTCCAAACGTTATGGTAAACAGATACGGCGAATGGCTCGACACGAACGTCGCTAAACCGCACCCATCAGGCGATCCGAACAAATGCATAGTCGAATTCAATTGGTTCCTAAGAACGCAAGAGCACGAACGCTTAAGCGATACAGACTTGCAAAAAGCTCTGGAGGCGTCCGTCCGCGTTCAAAGAGAAGACGAAAACCTGTGCGCCTTGGTCCAACGCGGCTTACGCTCTAAACTTGCCAGTACTTCTTTGAAAGATGAAGGTTTGTATTCCCCAGAAGTCGAGCACATCATGTTCGCTTTTCATAGGAAATATTACGATAGCGTTCGCAGGGAATAAATTACGAACATAAAGCTACTACTACTGCTACTACAGCGGACGAAAAACGCGCGCTAGACATTTTTTAGTACCATCAGTACGACCTTTCCACTGCACAAAAATAAGACACGCTCTGTAATAATAATAATAATAATAATAATAATAATAATAATAATAATAATAAAACAATAAACAAAGATAAATAGACGAACGACGATGAACAGATTCCGTTTAACTTACGCACTCTTTATCGTTTTAATTTGCTTACTCGGCTTTCATAACGATCGTAACAACGACGAGAACAACGTTAACAACGGCGCAGTCGTAAGAGCTGCAGATGTGGAAGAGAACGATAACGGCTTCGATGATGACGATATAATCGACGACTACGACGACGATAATACAGCGAAAGCTTCGCATAGATCGGCGCATGAAATTGAACGAGAACGAAGAAAAGAAGAAGAAAACGAAGGGAAAGACGAGGAAGCTCCTTGGCCTGGAGTGATGCCAGAGAGAAGACATTTACAGAAATATCGAGTCAGGGAGTTGAAGGACTTTCTGGATTTAAGAGGCGCTTCGTGTAACGCGTGCGCGGAGAAATCTGATTGGATAAATAAGGTTGAGGAAACTTGGAATTGGCCGAAAGTAGTCGAGGAAGTCGTTAGTGAGGCATCGAAGCGTACTGGTGACGATTTGACGCCAGAGGAAGAGCTCGCCGAGGACGCTCGGATGAGGAAGATGATGAACGATTTGAATAACGAACCGGATTATGCAAAGATGGACCCGAAACGAGCGCGGTTGTTGAAAAAATTGAAATCGAAAGGGCTGAGTTTCATGGGCGGTGAAGGCATGGAAATGGATCAGCTCGAAAACCTCGTTAAAGCGATGGATGGGATTAAAAATCCAGGTTCGGGCGGAAGCGAGTTCTAACCTAATATATTGAACGAGATATTGAATAATTATATTTTACAGACAAACAATTTTAAATTAATAAAAAGTTATTATGATTAAGCTTTTGCGGGTGCTTCGGCAATTTCTTTTTTAACTTCTTCAATGACTGATTTTAACTCTGCGAAATTCATTAAAGCGCTGTTCGACTCGTCTTCTTGCATCGCGCCAATTTCTCTTTGTTTGCTCGCTAATTTTTCTCCAATTTCAATAATCTCGAGCGAGTCGTCAAAGTCGTTCGCGCCGTAGTGCGCGTACGCCAAAAGATACCAAACATCAACGACACCGTCTCGTTCTTCAAGTAACTCTTCGAGAATTTCAATCGCGAGTTCGGTCGACGTATCGATTTCCAATAAAAGCTTCGCCGTCTCGAAACGAAACTCAAAGCTCACTTCGTAATCTTGGAATCTCCAATTCTTGTTCTCTTCTTCTTCTGCTTCTTCTTCTTCATCGTCTTCGGACATGTAATCATCCGCACCAGGTGCTGGTCTCTTTCGTTCGTAGATTTCTTTTTCTTTCTTCGTCTGTATCACGAGCGGCATCGCTTTTCTCCACTTTTTGATCGATAGTTTCAAAAACTTTAAAGCTTCGTCTTTCTTCCCTTGCTCGTTTCTTAAGCACGCCATGACCTGTAATGGCTCGGCGGATTCTGCGTCTGACTTAATCGCTCGTTCCAACAATAACTCAACCGCTTTCGCGGTCTCATCGTTCACTGAATTGAATCCTTCAGCCTTCAAATCTTCCTCCGAAAACAGATCCAAATCTCTGCACCCCAAAATTTGCTCCGCTAGAGCGCAACATGCCGCGCAGTGCCTATCCGCAACACTCGCATCACCGCCTTTAATTTGCTCTTCCAACAACTCGAGACCTTTCTTCGTACACGCAGTCGCAGCGGTTCCATCGTCCAACAACTGCCCGAGATACATGAACTTCTCGTACCCTTTCTCTGGGTTCAATTTCGCGGCGTCTCTTAAATAATCCAACGCTTCCTCTTGATCGCCATATTCGGCCATCGCGTACGCGCACGTCTCCACTACATCGACGTTCGTCTCATTCTTCTGACATAATTCTTTCAAAATTCCCAACCCTTTCTCGATGCGGTCGTACGATATATCCATCAAAGCCTCGTCGATCTTTTCCTGTATATCCGTTTGAGCCGTTTTCGTCGCCTGCGTACTTTTTGAGCCCGATTTCTTTCCTCGCACCATCATTTGCTCGTCATCATTCGATCCATTACCACCATCATTACCGTTCTTCTTCTTCTTCTCATTTTTCTCATCTCGCGGTGACTTCTTTTTCTTCGCATTCGCGCCACCCATTCCTCTCAACTCGTGCTCGTAAACTCGTTCTCTTCTGCGCTGTGTCGTTTTCCAATTTCGAGAAATAATTAAATTCGCCGCCGGATTCGATTTTTCGTTCGTTAAAACTCTCTCTCTCTATCTCGAGGACTATCTGAACGAGTGCGTGTGTATAATTATGTATTGATCTCAATAAAGTCTCTGACTGAACAAAAACGCAGGTCCAAGCGACGAACGAGAGTTTAATGAGTGACCACTCAAATATTTCCGCGCAATGGGAAGATGTGTGTTATTTCTGTCGTAGTCGAATTATTCTCGAATGCACAAACTTCCCAACTTTTCAGCTATTCAGCAGAAAGCTTTTGTTAGTTGTTAGTATCACAGGCACAAAAAAAAAATTCATACAAGTTGTTGTCATGATGATCATGGGGGTGTGTTGCTACCGCTTTGGGCATCACGAAAAACAAGCATAGGCGGCAGGCATCGCAGCACACAGAATTGGGCAACTTTTCGTTATCGTTCTTCTTCTCTCGCACGTGATTTTCTAAGATTTTGTGCCGCTGATGATGATGGACACTTTTTCCCCACAACAAAAATAATTAATACGGTTAAAAACTAATAACGCTTCTTCGCTTTGTTCAGTTCTCGAAACTGACGGTACTACTGTCCAGGGGGCTGTTTTGACCGCTTTTTGAATTGAGAAAGAACATGCTCGTCTGTTTCAGTCGTTCTCTGCGACCGATGACGATGATTAGTCGTAGTCGTAGTAGTAGTCGTACGACTACGACTACTAAACTATGGAAAGATGATGATGTTGATGATGATGATGATGCGAAAAGTAACAACAAACGCTATGTTTTTAATAAGAGAAGAAGCGTGCTCTTATTATTATCGACTGTAACGGTACTGGTACCAGTTATCGCGACGACTGAAGCAGCGTTGGCAATAGAAGAAGAAGAAGAAGAAGAAGAAGAAGAAGAAGAATTAAAGGTAGAGGATATAAAAATCGGTCGTGAAAGAGAAGTTCAAGAAGGGGACGTTGTCTCGGTGAACTATAGAATAGAGCTCGCGAAGGATTTGAGTTTAGTCGATAGCGCGAAATTTTTCGTGTTCGGCGTAGGTACTGGAGAAGTCATTAAAGGGTTCGATTTAGCAGTCATGGGAATGCGAGTTGGCGGCGTGAGGGAGGTTGTTATACCTGCTTCGTTAGGGTATGGGTATAAAGACGTCGGTAAAGGAAAAATTCCAAGCGGTTCGGCGTTGAAGATTCGCGTTGAGTTAATACAGATCAAATAGCAAAGTAATTTTAAATTATCGCTTTAACGGCTTTATCAGCGGCGTCGTCGAGATCTTTCGCGGTGACGATGTTCACTCCAGATTGTTCCATTATTCTTCTTCCCTCTTCTACATTTGTGCCTTCTAATCGAACGACTAACGGAATGTTTAAGCCGACGACTTTCACTGCATTTACGATCCCGCTCGCAATAACGTCACATTTCATGATTCCACCGAATATGTTTACTAAAATCGCTTTTACTTTTGGATCCTTGTTTAAGATTTTGAAAGCTTCGACGACTTGCTCTTCAGAGGCGTTGCCGCCGACGTCTAAGAAATTTGCGGGCGATCCACCTTTGCCTTGGATGATATCCATCGTAGCCATTGCTAAGCCGGCACCGTTGACCATGCACCCAATATTCCCGTCTAAACCGATGTAATTCAAATCATATTTCTGCGCTTCGACTTCTCTCGCGTCTTCTTGCGTCGAATCGCGTTTGGAGAAGATTTCTTTTTGGCGATATTCTGCGTTTTCGTCGAAATTTAATTTCGCGTCTGCGGCGTATAATTCGCCATCAGTGGTTTCCGCCATCGGGTTCACTTCAATCATCGTACAATCGGTCTTTCGAAACGTTTCGTATAAACACTGAAATTGTTTTGCTGCATCTTCCACGTTTGAACATCCAAGTTTAATAGCCAAATCAGTCGCGTCTTCTTTTGGAATCTCCTTAGAGTTTATGTCGATATACTTTTTAATAATCTTCTCTGGATGAGACTCGGCCAAATCCTCGATCGAAGTTCCGCCCTCGGCCGAGGCAATGATCATCGGTTTCGCCGATTTCCTATCTAACAAAATCGCGAAATACATCTCCTTTGCAAATTTCATTTTCTTCGCGACTAACAAAGCGTTCACCGGCTTCCCTTGTTCGCCAGATTGTTTCGTCACTAAGACGTTCCCTAACATCTTCTCAGCAGTTTCTTTCGCCTTCGAAATTGGAACGATGTGTACGCCGCCTTTGAATCCGTTCTTAAACTGCCCTAACCCTCTCCCGCCAGCTAAGATCTGCGACTTTATGACAACCTCGTCATCTCTCGAATTCCTCATCTTCTCCGAGGCCGAAACGACTTCATCGATTGTAAAACAGGCCACGGAGTCTGGAACTCTCACACCGAACTTTCGCATTAAATCCGCTCCTTGGTATTCATGCACGTTCAAAAACCTTCGATGGATCTTATTAACGCGATCATTTCTTTTACTTCGTGCGCGTTCGTTCCCGAGATCGGATCGATTTTTAAGACCATTCGCCGTCGTCGTCGTCGTCGTCGTTGACCATTTCGTGCTCGCTCGAGTATTTACATTCGTAAACATCGCACGAGCACAAAGAAGAACGCTGTTAGTAGCGTTATCAGCGGCAACAGTAGTTCTCAAAGTCTTCAGGATCGTTCGATTTCTCCCGTTACACGCCGCGATCA
>Ga0209830_10003708_pt1 | contig 11528 bp, 6 predicted proteins | sample ArcticOcean_MG_C_12_FD_187439 | JGI IMG/M metagenome (GOLD analysis project Ga0209830, IMG submission 187439) | Marine microbial communities from western Arctic Ocean - ArcticOcean_MG_CB8_130 (SPAdes) (version 2) | ecosystem: Environmental > Aquatic > Marine > Oceanic | place: Arctic Ocean...
AAGTATATAAATATATATTCAGAATAGTAGCTCGTTGCCCGATGCCCGTGATGAAATTAGTCATGAAATAAATAAACTGACGAAGATGGAAGAAAGCTTTCTTTCTGATGCTCATTCATTTTGACTCTCGATCATGAAAAAAACGAAGAAACCATTGACTGGTGCGCAAAAGCGGAAGCTGAAGAGAGATCTGAAAGAAAAAGAACAAGAAAAAGAACAAGAACTCGTTGCCGATATCGAACGATTGAAGCTTGGTCCGACTGATCTATGGAAGTTAATCACAGATTATCCAGATATATTCGAAACCCACGTTCTGAAATCTGGATATCTCAACAGAAGTGATATTAAGATGTTCTATGAATCATGCAGAGCGAGTCGTAGTGCGGTTATAAGAGCGAAGATTGAGTTACAAGAGAAGTTTTTAGTTCAAGAGTTGTCTTCGGTATCGACTTTGGAGTTGGCATGGGAAGGATATCCATTTGGTGAGAGGATACGTTTCCCAGACGGGAAGGAATTTACGCAGAACCAGGAATTTTTCTGCCGTCGAGTCGCGCAAACGAACGATCTCAAATTACTTCGATGGGTTCGAGAAGAGAAAGAATGTGCGTGGGATTGGCAGATGAGTGGTAATGTAGCATACCAAGGTAATCTCGACATGTTGAAGTACTGCGTCGAAAACGGATGCGAAGTACATACTGGCACGTGTGCACTTGCCGCCAAAAACGGCCACCTCGATTGTCTCGAATACTTACGCTCGAAGAACTGTCCTTGGGACGAGCGGGTTTGTAAAGAAGCTCACGAGAACAATCACATGGACATACTCACGTACGCAGTGAAGAACAAATGTCCCGGTTATGAAGCGTATGAGCAATTTATACCTAAACAATAGAACTTGCTCGCGTTTTAAAAATGAAACCTTTTATTGCAACTCTCTCTCTTAACAAACCTCATATTAAAATCATCAACAAAATGAAGAAATCGAAACCATTGACTGGTGCGCAAAAGAGGAAGCAGAAGAGAGAGTTACAAGAGAGAGAAGAACGAGAACAAAAAGAATTACTTGCCGATATCGAACAATTAAAGCTTGGTCCGACTGATCTATGGAAGTTAATCACAGATTATCCAGATATCTTCGAAACCCATGTTTTACTTTCTGGATATCTCAACAGAAGTGATATTAAGATGTTCTATGAATCATGCAGAGCGAGTCGTAGTGCGGTTAAAAGAGCGAAGATTGAGTTACAAGAGACGTTTTGGGTTCAAGAGTTATCTTCGATATCAACGTTGGAATTGGCGTGGGAAGGATATCCATGGGGTCAGAGAAGACGTTACCCAGACGGGCAGGTATTTACGTTGAACCAGGAAGTTTTCTGCCGTCGAGTCGCTAGAACGAACGATCTCAAATTACTTCGATGGGTGAGAGAAGAAAAAGAATGTGATTGGGATGCTAGAACGAGTGGTAATGCAGCATGCAATGGTAATCTCGACATGTTAAAGTACTGCTGCGAGAACGGATGCAAGGTACATGATGGCACGTGCACAACTGCCGCCGAAAACGGTCACCTCGCTTGTCTCGAATACTTGCGCTCGAAGAACTGTCCTTGGAATGAGGAAGTTTGTGAACTCGCTCACGAAAACAACCACATCGACGTACTCACTTACGCAGTTCGAAACAAATGTCCAGGTTTCGAAGAGTACGAGCAATTCATACCTAAATAAATAATCACGGCATCGAAATTGGCGACTGAGACGAATTCTAGGATGATACTCGCGCAAAATCGGTCAAATACTCAAAACGGACCGCTCATCACACTACGAGTCGAAGGATTCATTCAGAAAGTGCTACACAGTGCTTCAATACAATTTCGTTGTATATATAAAATCTGTAACGAGAGCTGTCGCATGTGCCTTCTTTGAACATCGCTCGGTTCATCCGCTTGGACGCGCTCTCTCTTCTTCTTCATTCAACAACGCACGCGTACGCTCAAACTTTAAAATCGAAACGAGTCTCGCACAATTTTTCTGTCATCGCCCATCATACAAGTGCTTCAATGCAGTGCTTCGATAGAATTTCGTTGCACATAAAATCTGTACCGACGCGATTGAACGAGAGCCGCACGTGCCTTTTTTGAAAATCATGTAAATCATTATACAGGGAGCCTCCTTTTACCTCCTACGTCACAAATAAAAACAGTAGGAAGATAAACAGAATAAGAAGATAAACAACAAAAACCTCTCTCAATCAATCTCTCTCGATCAAGAATGCGCTGCTCTGCCTTGCAAAGAACCCTCGCGCGGTTCCTTACGAACAACGACGCTCACTGTCGCTCGCACACAAAGAAACTCGAGCAAAACAAAGCCGCTTTGAAACCACGAATCGCGAAATCAACGACGAGATCGAATTCGATTATGAACACGAATTTCCTGAACTCGAACGTCTTCGCATCAGCGTCGTTCGATGATGAAGCAGATGATGATGATTTCAGCAGAGAGCAGCGAATTGGTATGAGAGATTTAGAGCGTAGGGAAGCGGTGCAGTTCGCGATGGCCTCGTTCGATGATGATGTAGTTTTAGGAAGCGATTATGATAACCGTGAAGATGGTCGGATTAGCGAAAAGAGGGAGAATTTGGGAATAGCGCAAACGCTGAACAGGAAAACGCTAAACGTCGCCGAGAAGTTGGTCGGGAAGAAATCGAACGATAGTAGAAGAAATAATCCTACGAAGATGAAGGGGAATAAAAAGAAGAGTTCGAGTAGTTTTAGTAGTAGTAGTAGTAGTAGTAGTAGTAGTAATAAGAGGAATAATAATGAAAGTGGGCAGCGAACGACGAAGCCGACGACGCAAGAACGACCGCGAGAGCCGAGGAGGATGAGTAATCGAGAGGAGAAGAAATCGAGAGAGGTGAAGGCGGTTTTTATGGGCACTTTTGATGATTTTGATGGGAACGAAGGCGAGGAAGATGAGAATTCGACGACGAGGTTTGAGTTAGATGCAGGCGATGTCGTGAAGATGAGTAATAGTAGTAGTAATAGTGGTAGCGATTACGAGAGAATGAACGTTCCGAGGATTGATGGAAATAATAATACAAGTAATAATAATAATAATAATAATGCAAAGACCACGCAAAAAAAAGAGGCTGTTTTGTTGACATTTTTGAACGAAACAAGGATGATGTCAGAAGACGACGACGAGTCTACGAGGATTAGCGCTACGAATTTAACAAAGTGTAACGACGCGATTAGGAAGTGTACGTCGTTCGAAGACGTGTTGCCGTTAGTGAAGGAAATGAGAGCGTTCGGAATCGTGCCAGTAGAAGCAACTTATGTAGCCGTAATCGTTGCTTGTAGAAACGCTGGAACTCCTGAACGAGCGATAGAAGTGTACGATGCGTGCAGAACGTCCGGCATTGACATTTCGAAACGAACGATGTTACTCACGATAGAATGCGCGTTGAAGGCTAAAAAAATTGCCGCCGCCATGCGATTGAAATATGATATTGAAGAAAAAGGGTGGACTTTATCCCCAAACATTTTCGATCAACTTCTTAAATGTACAATCGATGTCGATATGCCAAACGAAAATGGAAAAGGAAAATTATCCTCTAAAGATCGACTCGTTCGCGCTTGCGTTTTGTTCGAAGAAATGACAACTACTTCTAAAGTAGAACCGTCGCCAGTCGCGTTTAATGCACTATTAGTCGGTGCCGCTCGAGCGAGAGAACCACAATTAGTTGCGCAAACTTTCGATGAGATGACTTCTAGAGGTATAGTGCCGAGCAGAGAGACGTGCGAGATTGCTTTGCAAGCGTTGGCTGAAGGAGGAGAATTGGCGAAATCTTTAAACGTTTTTGCTGTCATGCGACAGAGCGGTCTCGCGCCTAGGAAATCAACGTATTACTCTTTAATACTTTCGTGTGCGAAAGCGAAAGAGCCGAAATGCGATGAAGCCTTTGAAATTTTCTACCGCTTACGCGAAGAAGGTTCAGTCGTACCTAGCCGCGCTATGTTTGCCGCCTTGATCGATTGCGCCATACGAGCTGGTAAAGAATCCTACGCCTTTGATGCTTTTGATGCGATGAAAGAAGCAAACATACCACCGACGATGGCTATTTTTAATCGATTGATCCACGCGTGCGGTAAAAAGGGTACAGCAAACGGTTTAAGAGACGCGTTGCGTTTATACGAGTACGTTTTAGAACAAAACGCCGCTGATTTAAGACCGGACGTGTATACATACGGCTCGTTAATCGCAGCTTGCGCAAAGGTTAGAGATGCTTCGAAAGCTTTGAGTTTGTTAGATGAAATGCTCAAAAGTGGTGACAAAATATCTCCTTCAACGGTTGTTTTCAACAGCTGCATCACGGCTTGCGGTCAAGCCGGCAGATGGGAAGACGCTCAGAAGGTTTTTGAAAAAATGAAGGAAGAAATTGAATTCAAAGGAGGATTTTCGGACGACTTATATATTGGACGTGAAACGTATGGGGCGATGTTAGATGCGGCGTTGGGACCAGGAGGTGCCGAAGCTGCCGTTGCAGCCGTTGCGCTCGAGCTCGGGAAAAGTAAAAAGAATGAACAATCGTTGAGCGGGGATGACTCTTTACTCGATTCCAAACGCGTGGAGTTGGCTATTAATTTATTTCAAAGCAAAGAAGCGAAATCTTTATGTTTCTACGACGACATCGACGACGCGTTGTGGAAAAACGATGGCAAATACGACGCTTCAAAGTTCACGAGAACGGAAATAACTGTCTGCACGTTAGCGTTGCTTAAAGCTGTTCGGTTCTGCGAGAACGATAACAAGAAGGAAATGATGAAGAAATCTTTCGCCAATTTACCGGAGGAAATTAGCATAAACTGTGGAAAAGAGCAACGTATTTTAGCAGTCGAAAGCGTCGCGAGAGCGGCGGGTGTAAAATGTGAAACAGAAGAACAAGGGAGTTCTATGTATGTGAAAATACAGAAGGCTTCATTGAAATCGTTATTAGTTGTTGGTAGAACTAGATGAATATTGTTATTATTATATTATTAAGTAAACTATGAATAATACGAAGCAATGAAACCATCCAACGCTTCGAGCACTTCTCTTCTACCTTTCGGTCGTTCATTCGCGCCGTTAAAAAGCTTCGTGATTTCTATTTTCTGCAGCAAAGGCGTCATCAACTCTTCCAAAATGAACTTTTTATTCAAAGCGCTTCCTGGAGAAACCGAAGAAAAATCGCCGCCTTCGACGCCACCGCTCTTCATGTTATCATCGAGCCTTTCTTTCAATTCTTCAATTAATTTCGCGACTCCTGTTTTCAGTATCGACGGTTTACAGTTTGTGAAAATTCGTCTAAAGTCTAATATTGCCTCGCCGACGTCTTGAATTAATTCGCCTCCCTTTAACGCAGAAGACAGTTTATCTTTCTTCGTTACCGATGGCGCTTTCATTGGAAGAGCCGTTTGGCACGATGGGCACGTCCTTGTCGGAGATCCCACGACCGTCGCGCATACGTGACATCGTTTGCGACCTTTCCCTAAAGGCTGCGCTTTTGGCGTCTTTTCTTTCTTACTCTTTTTCGCGCTGCTAGTATTAGCGTTATTATTATTAATAACGTAAATCGCGTCGGGAGAAATGCCTACGTCCCCCGACCTACTACCGGCTATTTTTTGCTTTTTGGCCAACGACGAATGGAAGTCCGCCGGTGCGTTTGCGATGACATCTTTCAATTTTCTTTTGCCATCTTTCCTTATTTTTTTACCACCCTTTTGTTTGTTGTTGTTCTTTTTGTTCGATTTGACTATTACTCCAGCCGCCGAAGGAGATGCGTGTTGCACCAAGTTTGGCTCGTCTTTTATTGATGCGCCTCCGGTTCCTCTGCTGTGTTTTAAACTCGGAGCTATGAGAGTAGTGATCGCTTTCGTCGTATTATTATTCGTCGTCGTCGTCGTTGTAACATTATTAGGTATCATAATCAATGGTTGTTGTTGTTTAGTCGTTTGATGAGGGTCAGCTTGACTAATGACGTTCCCGGCGCCATCGACGAGTTGAACTAAATATCCAGGTTTAACCTTTGGCGCTTGCGGACCTGGCACTCGATCGTAAGTCGTTATTAAAGCACTGACTGAACCGAGAATTGACCCAGCGACGTGCTTCAAAACATCACTCGCGAGTTTACTCGCCGTCGATACATACGTAGACTGCTTCGCGTTCTTACCATCTTCGCGAATACTTTTCAAAGCCTTTAAGAGTTCGTAATCGTCTAAAGCTATTCGTTTTAGATGTAATCTGGAAGATTTCAACGTTTTCAAAGCATCGACGCAATCGGCGCCTGCGTGCGCGGACGCTCTCTTTTTCGCATCTTCCTTTGTATACCTCAAAATCCTCTTAATTGAATCTTCGAGCTCTTTTTTTCCTAAATAATTCGTTTCATTATTATTATCATTCTTCGTGTCGTTGTTGCTTACGCCGTATCCTTTAAAATCCTCAACTTTTATATTAGTATTAGTATTAGTATTATTATTCTCGTTATTATAATAAGCAGTACTGCTATTATTACCTCCACCGCCACCGCTAAAAGCAGTCCCTCTAATGAACGAAAACGCGTTCGCTTTCACAGCGCACCACTTAAACTCTCTCTCCTCCATCTTCTTCGCCCTTAACGTCGCGTCTAAACCTGAATCGTGATCGATCAAACTCTCCCCGTCGCAAGCGTCCATCTTCCTCTTCCTCGCTAACTGCGCCGCGCTCATCATCACCACTTTCTCTTTCTTGTTCATATTATTACCATACCTACTCTCACTATTATTCACGAACCCGTTACACGTATTCCCGTCCTTACCAAATCTCTTCCCACAATCGTCCTCGACCGCTACGAACCCTTCCTCGTCCGCCCTAGAGCTCTGCAAAATCCGATCTTTCAGCCATTTCCTTACGCAGACTAACGAGTTCCTTTTCAATTTCGGGCAATCCTTTACTCGCTTGAACTCATCCACTATCGTATACACGTATACCCCGTCTTTGTGTTGATCTTCGTCTGCCACGACGGCTAAATGTCTGATCGAATCCGTGTCTATTAAATAAAACTTTGTTCGTTTCCGATGCGTCTTCGTGTTCATTTGGTCAATTTTGTCGATCTCGAAAGTCAGGAATTGGCAGTTCGTGCGCTTGTTTAAAGGGAGCTCGTCCTGTTTTTCTCGTTCTCGTTCTCGTTGTTGTTGTTGTTGTTGAGGCATTGTTTCGATTGGTATTTAAGTGTGAATCGAAGTGAATTAATTATGTGCAAGGGCGCTCGTGAATTTTAAAGGAGCTTGCGAAAAAAAGAAAAAAAACACCAAAAAATAAAAAAACACCACACCCTAAATATAGTACAAACGCGAGAAAAACTCCCCTAACGAGTGTTTTCCAACTTCACCTACAAAATTGCATAAATTTACTGAATTAGGTGAGATTTTTAAAGCGAGAGAAGTAGTAGTAGTAGTAGTAGTAGTAGTAGTAGTACGATTACGAGTCTATTTAGGAACAAATCGCTCGTACGCTTCGAAACCTGGACATTTGTTCTTCACTGCATATGTGAGTATGTCCATGTGGTTTTCTTCGTGAGCGTATTCACAAACTTGCTCGTCCCAAGGACAGTTCTTCGAGCGTAAGTATTCGAGACAGTCGAGGTGACCGAATTTGGCGGCTTCTGCGCAAGCGCCTTCGCGTACCACACATCCGTTCTCGCAGCAGTACTTTAACATATCGAGATTACCTTTGATTGCTGCCACATTACCCGCCTTCCAATCCCAATCACATTCTTTCTCTTCTCGAACCCATCGAAGTAATTTGAGATCGTTCGTTAAAGCGACTCGAGTGCAGAACCATTCCTGGTTCTGCGTAATTACCTCCCCGTCTGGGAAACGTCCCCTCTCACCCCATGGATATCCTTCCCAGGCCAATTCTAACGTTGATATCGAAGATAACTCTTGAACACAAAACGTCTTTCGCAATTTAATCTTCGCTCTTTTAACCGCCCTACGACTCGCTCTGCAACATTCATAGAACATCTTAATATCTGTTCCGTTTAATTTCCCAGATCTCAAAACTTCGGCTTCAAAAATATCCGCGTGATCGACGATGAACCTCCATAACGGCGTCGGTTCAAGGTTCAATCGTGCAACACTCGCATCAGATTCCTTCTCTGCAATTCCCTCTTCCTCTCCCTCTCTCTATCTCTCTCTCATATCTTCGCGCCAGTCCGATGGTTAAGCTTTCTTCGTTTATGCGTTTTTGACGATTTTATTTTTTTTAAGCTCATCATCGTGGCTGGATTTTCTTTTGTTTGACCAAAGCAGCAGATCTCACTTTTTCCTCTCTTTGCTCTCTTCGTTTTAATAAAAAGAGGAAAGAAAGAGAGAGAGAGAGAGAGATCCTTCTTCGTTCGCGTTCGCTACTCGCGGCTCTTCATCGAACGAACTGGTACCTCTCGCGATCACGCGCGGGGAAGTTTTTAAGTTTCGCGCTGCGTCGCGTCGTCGTGCCGCACTCTCGTACGTATCGAAAACAAAACGAAAGAGAAAATTTTAAAAGTCCACCAAAAAAAAATACGAGTCAAAGAAAAGAACGAAACGAGCGCGCTCAGGGTCCGTTTTCGAAGCGCGCGGTGCAGTGGAACGAGAGTACGAATTAACCATTCCGCAACTACTCACTCGGAGGAAAAGCGGCGACGCGCCGCTTGAGAAACCAGCGCGACAGAAACCGAGTACGTCGTTTTGATCTTAATATTTATATATTTTTTCGGTTTTGACCTCGAATTCTTCTCCTCATTTCGATTTGATTTTAGTGGGCCGGAAGAAAATCCGAATCGAGCGAATCGGGGACGAGCGCAACAGACAAGTGACGTTTACGAAACGGAAGAATGGATTGATGAAGAAAGCTATGGAGCTTTCGGTTTTATGCGATTGCGAGATTGCGCTCGTGATTATTAACGCGAATAACAAAGCGTTTCAATATTCATCGAAAGATATCGAAACCGTGTTGGAGAGGTATCGAAAGACGACCGCGGGAGGTAATGGACAGCAGAATTTGGCAGAGAAGAGGTCGAATAAGGATTTGTTCAAGCAGCATTTTGCGGATCAAGGAAAGATGGTGATGATTGAGGGAGGTGAGAATAAAAACGACGAGTCAGACGCGGACGATGAAGACGAGGACGAAGACGAAGAAGACGAAGAAGAAGACGTAGAAAACGAAAACGAAGAAGATGGTAAGAACAAGAAATCTTCAACAAATCATAATCAGAAACGGGGCGAGAAAGAAGACGCTATATATAACAAAAGCAGTAGCAAGATAGAGAATAATCTCAAACATGCGACGACGACGACGTTGACGAAGAATTTCCTCATTAAAAAGAAAACAAGTTCAGATTCAGAAGGGGGTGGCGGTGACTCGGAAACAGACGCCGACGCAGAAAACGATCTTCGAGACAAAAAGAAGAAGAAGAAAGAGACGCGAGGTGAAAAAGTCATTACAACAACAACTGCCGTTGTTCGTGCGAACGATGATCAACAGCATCGAGAGTTATATCTCAGTACGACGACGACGACAACAACGACCAGTGCGCAAAACAAAGTTTTATTAGGTAAAGCAAATACGCAGAGGAGAAAAAGTAGTTCCACTGTAGCGGCGGCTGGGGCGGCTACTTCTTCGGAACAACAGCAGAAAAAAGTGCTAAGCGATGCTGTCCCTCCGCTCTCGTTGTTGAAGAAGAACAAAACTAACAGCATTAGCATAAACAATAATAATAATTACGAAAGGTCAGCGCGAGCCGCCTTTAAGTTACAACTCGAAGCGAAAAAACTCACGGGTGAAAACATGAGCGAAGGCGAAGATAAGGCGGCGGATACAATTACAACATCAACAATAGCAGCGAAAATCGTACAAACTCCAACGGGAAAATCAATTAAAGAACGCAAAAATAGTAATAATACTAACGTGAACAAGCGCAATACTGGTGGCTTCTTCAACGGCGGGTTCCGGCTATGGGGAGACACGACTGGCGGCGGGTACGGCGATAATAATACGAAGAAGCATAAGAACATCGTATCTCAATCGTCGTTCCAAATGCGCGACTATAACAATTTTAATCTCGATGGAGTTGTTTCACCGCCTGCGTATGCGCTCGTCGGTTTGCCGTCTCCGCTAGTCTCTCCCACGAAATCTTCCGGCGGCTTACTTTCGTATTTTCTTGGAAATAGAACGCATAGCTACAACAACAATAATAACAATAATAATATGATGATGATGATGGAATCGACGTCTAAACAACACTATCTTGATGATATTGCGATGGTGAATTCTACGAGCGCTTTGCAAAGACATGATGCGCAGACTATTCCGTCTCGTAACATGTTTTCTCCTTTGGGATTTATGCTTAGCAACCCGCCTCCTCCTTCGCAAACTCATCAAATAATAATCGGCGGCCACGGCGAAGAAGAAGAAGAACAACAACAAGAAGACCAAGATCTTCTTCTCCCTTCCTCTTCTCATATGAATATGATAATCCAAGGACAAAAGCGTAAGTTATCTGGATCAGAACTACTTCCGAATAACAAACATCAAATATTGAACAACGCGGGAGACGAGGACGATAACGCAGGAATAATTCAACCAGACTTGGAAACAAACGACTTCCTTTTCTCGCCGACACCGAGTAAGCGTGGGTTCATTTCTCCTGGTCCTCTCACTGCTTTACTCCACGCAGACGAAATGGAACGAAGAGAACTCTTCAAGCGTTCGTCAAACTACGTTGCAGGAGGAGGAGGTGGCAGCTCGCTCGATAAAAAAGCAAACTTGTTCTTCGCTTCAAAGGCTACGGAAAACTGCTGCGCTGAAGAAGAAGACGGCGCGATAACGAGCAATCCACGTAACACTAATAATAATAACGACAATAATAATACGACGGCGAACAATAGCAATCAAGACTTGCCTTGGATGTTTCACGTAGAAGACTCTTGGTTGACGAAACAAAAAGAAGAAGAAGAAGAAGAACAATAGAAAGTAGAGAGAAGGAGAGAGAGATCCTATAATAAACGGTAATCATCAATCAACAAAAAGCAGGAAGACAAAGGAAGAAACAGAAGAGAAATCGCACGCGCGCGCGCGAGAGAGAGAGAGAGAGTGTGTGTACTGGTAATTTAAATTCTCTCTTATTTATTAATATACACTATGATCGTTCTACGCGCGCGCTTATTTGCAATTTTTTTTAATGTTTTACTTTGGTACAAATTGCTCGTACGCTTCGAAACCTGGACATTTGTTCTTCACTGCGTACGTGAGTACGTCGATGTGGTTGTTTTCGTGAGCTTGTTCACAAACTCGCTCGTTCCATGGTACGTTCTTCGTGCGTAAGTATTTAAGACAATCGAGGTGACCGAATTGGGCCGCATACCCGCACGCGCGTTCATCAACTTCACATCCGTTCTCAACGCAGTACTTCAACATGTCGAGATTACCTTGATATGCTGCCACATTACTCGTCCCATAATCCCACGCACATTCCTTTTCTT
>Ga0209830_10003709_pt1 | contig 11525 bp, 9 predicted proteins | sample ArcticOcean_MG_C_12_FD_187439 | JGI IMG/M metagenome (GOLD analysis project Ga0209830, IMG submission 187439) | Marine microbial communities from western Arctic Ocean - ArcticOcean_MG_CB8_130 (SPAdes) (version 2) | ecosystem: Environmental > Aquatic > Marine > Oceanic | place: Arctic Ocean...
ATCAAATTAAAAAAATTAATTTAGATGCAAAAATTGTTTTAGAACCTTTTGGCCGAAATACTGCTCCAGCAATCTCAATTGCAAGTTTTATCTCTGACCCAGAGGATGTTTTATTAGTTTTATCATCTGATGCATATATAAAAGATACAAATGCATTTTTAAATGCCATTTCAGATGGATATAAATCTGCTATAGATAACTCCTTAGTTACATTTGGTATCAAGCCAGAATCTCCAAATACAGGGTTTGGATATATCAAGAAAGGAAAATTATCTGATACATGCTATGAAGTAGAGAGTTTTCATGAGAAACCTAATTTTGAAAAAGCAGTAACTTTCTACGAAAGTGATAACTATTTATGGAATTGTGGGATTTTTATGTTTAAAGCAGAAGTTCTGCAAAACGAAATAAAAAAAGCTGATAAAAAACTATTTGAAATAACTAGGGATATTAGTAAGAATTTAGTTGAAGATTTAAACTTTTTAAGGATAAACGAAAAATTATTTAATGAGTGTCCTAGCATTTCAATTGATTATTGTTTATTTGAAAAAACAGATAATGCTACAGTTGTTCCCTTACAAACAAAGTGGGATGATTTAGGAACATGGAAATCAGTAAGGGATATAAATAAGAGAGATGAGGATGGCAATGCTATTCTTGCAAAATCTATTATTTCTTCTACAAGGAATTCAATTCTTTATTCCAAAAATAGAATAATAGCTACTCATGGCTTAGATGATATGGTTGTAATAGACTCGAAGGATTCTGTCTTGGTAGCAAAAATTAATGATTCAGATGGTGTAAAAAATATTGTTTCTGAATTAAAGAAAAGAAATTGGGATGAGGCTATTTATGATAAAGAAGTTCATAGACCCTGGGGTAAATATGAATCTCTATTTGAATCTCCAGTATGCCAAGTAAAAATAATAACTGTAAGCCCTTTTCAAAAATTGAGTGTTCAATCTCATAAACATAGATCTGAGCATTGGGTTGTAGTTAAAGGCAAAGCCATGGTTCAAATAGGAGATGAAGAATTTCTTTTAAATGAAAACGAATCAACATACATTAAGGTTGGAGATATTCACAGCCTACATAACCCCTTTGAAGAAGAGCTTGAATTAATTGAAGTCCAGACAGGTACATATTTTGGAGAAGATGACATAGTTAGATATGACGATATATACGGAAGAGATAAATCATAATTAAATAAATGAAAATAGCTCTTATTCATGACTATTTATGCGGGCTAGGTGGCTCTGAAAGAGTATTTGAGTACATGTGTGATGAGTTTCAAGAGGCTGATATTTATACTCTTTCATACAATAAAGAAAAAACATTGCCAGAATATAAAAAATATAATATAAATACTTCGTATTTAAATCCCATTGTTAGATCTATGGATCTTTTTAGATGGTTTTTTCCTTTTGCAACTTATGCCATGGAATCATTAGATTTAAGTGAATATGACATAGTTCTTTCTTCATCAGCAACCGTTGCAAAATATGTAAGAGTTCCTAATGGCACTCATATTTGTTATTGCTATATTCCTACTAGAGCTTTATGGCAAACAGAAGATTACTTTGGAAAAAATTGGAAAAGTATGCTCATTAACCCCTTTTTAAAATATTTAAAGAAACGTGATCTAGAAGCTGCCAAGAGAGTTGACTACTTTATAGCACAATCAGAAGACACTAGAAATCATATTCTAAGAGTTTATAAAAAAGACTCGACCATCATCAATGGTCCTATTAATATTGAAAAATTTAAATCCAATGAACTAAAAGGTAATCACTTTCTTCTTGTATCAAGATTAGAAAAATGGAAAAAAGTTGAATATGCAATTGATGCATTTAATGAATTAAATCTTCCGCTTAGAGTTGTAGGTCTTGGAGCGGAAGAAAAGTATTTAAAATCAAAAGCTAATAGAAATATAGAATTTCTTGGAGCATTAAGCGATGATGAGCTTGTTAGCGAATATGCAAAAGCTAAAGCAGTAATTTTTACTCCATATTTAGAATATGGTCTTATTCCCCTAGAAGCTAACTCTTGCGGAACTCCAGTTATTGCGTATGGTAAAGGTGGAATAGAGGAAACAATGGTCCCTTATTCTAATGATAATGATGCCGCAACTGCTTTCTTTTTTTATCAACAAACAAGTTCTGCACTTCAAGAAGCAGTTCAAAGATTTAATAAAATAAGATTTAATAAATTTTTTATTCAAAAGCATGCATCTAAGTGGAGTATTCCTCATTTTAAAAATGAAATGCGAAATTTTATTTCAGATATAGAAAAAAATGATTGAATTTATAAATATAGAAAAATCAGAGCCATATAATAAATTTACAGAAATTTATAAAAAAGCTAAAAAAAGTAAACAAAAAGCAATAAATGCTCTAAATATTAGCTCTTATGATACAAAATCTTTAGAAGTAGAATCAAGATACGTAAATTTAAAATATATTACTGATGACCAGTGGATTTTTTTTAGCAATTACAGTAGCCCTAAAGCTCTTCAGTTTATAGAACACCCTCAAATTTCTGCTATTTTATTTTGGGAGTCAATAAATACTCAAATAAGAATAAAAGCAACTATAGAAAAGTCTTCTAAAAGTATTTCAGATAAACATTTTGCTAAAAGAGATAAAACAAAGAATGCTCTTTCCATTAGCTCTTTTCAATCAAGTGTAGCAATTTCTTATGAGGATATTTTAGAGAGCTACAATAAATCTCTTAGCAAACTTAATGATAAAACCAGAAGACCGGATTATTGGGGTGGGTATTCATTTGTTCCATATTATTTTGAGTTCTGGGAAGGCCATAAGTCTAGATTAAATAAAAGAGAAATTTATATTAAAAGTGGGGGTATATGGAATTATTCAATTCTTCAGCCTTAACATTAGAGCTAAAAGCATTTGCGAATTTATCTAATTAGTTTAAAATCTCTCAAATTAATGAATAACTTAAATATACGCAATACATCAACAACATTTTGTTAAATTATTAATGTATAAATTCATTCTCTCCTCACTATAGGCATCACTCATAACTTCAACTAAAAAAAATATTACGCCAATCAATGAAAAAATTCGTGCAAACGAAATAATGCTTATTGATCAGAATGGTGAAAAGAAAGGATTAATATCAATTAATTTAGCTTTAGATGCAGCTAAAAATGCATCTCTTGATCTGGTACAGGTTTCACCTTCGGATGCTAATCCTGTTGTATGTAAGCTGCTAGATTATGGAAAATATATTTTTGAGAAAAAGAAAAATACCTCATCTTCTAAAGTAAAGGTTAAAAGAAATACAATTAAAGAGATTAAGTTTAGACCATCTACAGACATAGGTGACTACAATATTAAATTAAAAAAGATTAAAAGCTTTATTCTTGATGGAGATAAGACTAAAATAAGTGTCCGATTTAGAGGTAGAGAAATATTAAATAGTAATCTTGGATTAGATCTTCTTAATAGAATAAGAGATGAGCTTGAAGAAGTAGCTCAAGTTGACCAAGAACCTTCGCTAGAAGGAAGACAATTACTAATGGTTTTATCACCCCTAAAAAAGAAATAAATATAAAGAGATAGATATGGGATATAAGTTAAAAACACACTCAGGTGCTGCTAAGCGTTTTAAAAAAACAGGTACTTCTGTAAAAAGTAGGAGTGCAAGTAGAAACCATATACTTACAAAACAGTCTACAAAAAGAAAAAGACACAACAGAGGACTAATTAAGTTAGCTGGAACCACATTAAGAATGGTTCAAAAACTTATTAAATAATTATGCCAAGAGTTACCAAATCAGTCACAGCAAAAGCAAAACATAAGAAAGTACTAAGTGCTACCAAAGGTCATTATGGAGCAAGAAGCAGGTTATTTAGGACTGCCAAGCAATCAAATATTAAATCTCTCCAATATGCCTTTAGAGATAGAAAAAATAGAAAAAGAGCCTTCAGATCATTATGGATTGCAAGAATTAATGCAGGCTCTAGAGCTCTAGGACTATCATATTCAGTTTTAGTAAATGGTTTAAATAAAAGTAATATTTTGCTCGATAGAAAAATTTTGTCTGACCTAGCTATAAATGATGCTTCAACATTTGAGAAAATTGTTAAAACAGCAGTAAATTAATTTTAAAATGTCTTCTTTAGACAAAATAAATCCTCCAGCTATTTCTAAAGATATTGGAACGCTGCATCCAATAAATCAAACAAAAGACTATCTCCTAAATCTCCTTACTCAAATTGGTTTTAAAGAAGTTCATGGTCCTGAAATTGAAAGTGAAGATTTTAATTTTGATATGCTTAATATCAAAAAATCACACCCTGCAAGACAGATGCATGATACCTTTTATTTAGAAAACAAAAGTAATGTATTAAGAACGCATACATCACCTGTACAAATTAGGAGTATGCTTAAATCAAAACCACCTATTGCATTTTCATCTGCTGGAAAAGTTTACAGGAAAGACGATGATGCCACTCATTTACCCATGTTTCATCAAGTCGAGGGTATATACGTTGATACAGATGTAACTTTTTCAAACTTAAAAGACCTTATTCATCAAATTCTTCATAATTTATTTGGAAAAGATGTTGAGATAAGATTTCGTCCTTCATATTTCCCATTTACAGAACCATCAGCAGAAGTTGATATTTTATCTGAAAATGGAAAATGGTTAGAAATTCTAGGTTGCGGCATCGTCAACCCAATAGTATTAAAGAATTGCAATATTGATCCAGAAAAATATAGCGGTCTTGCTTTTGGTCTAGGAGTTGAAAGAATAGCTATGCTCAAATATGGAGTAAATGATATTAGAGAATTTTATAAATCAAATTTAGATTTTTTAGGTCAATTTAAATGAAATTTATATACAAGGATTTATTAAATTTCTTATCTGAAAAACCGTCTATAAAAAATTTATCGGAAAGACTTTTTCAGCTTGGTCATGAGCATGAGATTAATGGTGAAGTATTTGCTATGGAGTTTACTCCAAATAGAGGGGACTGCTTATCATTAATTGGATTATCAAGAGATCTTAATGTTTTTTTTGGAAATGCACAGCCCTATAAAATCTTTCAGGGAGATATAGAAGAACTTAATCTGGATTTTAAAAATCTCTCACCTGAAGTTTGCCCTAAAATTAGTTTTCTAGAAATTGAAATCGAAGGCAATACAAATGAGTACAAACCATACCTTGAAAATTATTTTTCCTTACTTGGAAATAATAAAGTAAATTTCTTTACAGATATTTCTAATTATATTTCCTATGAATTAGGTCAACCAACCCATTGCTTTGATTCGAGCACTATTAACAATCAATTAATATTTGAAAATAAAATTTGCGAAAAGTCATTTAAGACATTACTAGGATCAGATATCAACCTTAGTGATAAAAATTGTATTTTTTCAGTAAATAATGAAATCATAAGTCTTGCTGGAGTCATGGGAGGCATGTCAACAGCATGCTCAACAAGCACCAAAAAAGTACTGATTGAGTGTGCCTATTTTATTCCTGAAGCAATTATTGGAAAAAGTGTTAAATATAACCTCGCTTCTGATGCGGCTCATAAATTTGAAAGAGGTGTTGATATTCAATCACAAGAAGAAGTGCTTAGAAGATTTATTGAAATAGCAAGAGACCATGTATCAATTAAAAATATTAAAATTCAAACATTTGATGAAGGCCAAGCTCAGAAATTTAACATCCCAATTGATGTTATAAGGATTAATAAAATTTTAGGTATAGATCTAGAAGAAGAAAAGTATTTAACACATCTAAGCAAGCTAGGTTTTGGCATTGAAAAAGAAATTGTTGTTCCTGCTTTCAGGCATGATATTGCATCACAAAATGATTTAGCAGAAGAGATAGCAAGAGTTATTGGCTATAACAACATAGAAAGCAAGCCTTTAGAGATAACAAAAAAGTTAGATAAAAGTGTAGATGATATTAATAGATTAAAAAATTATCTAATTAAAAATGGTTTTTCTGAGGTCATCAATTTTCCATTTACTGCAAATGAAGAAAAAAAATCTATATCAATTGACAATCCATTAGACTCAAACAGAAATAACCTCAGGACCTCTTTAAAAAATTCTTTGTTAGATAACCTTCTATATAACGAAAGAAGACAAAAAGATTCAATAAAATTCTTTGAAATTAGTGACTTGTATACAAAAAGTGACCAAATAAATCAAGAAAAAAAGCTAGGCATCATCATTACTGGAAGACAAGGCCATAATTATTTGGATTTTTCTAAAAAACTAGACCATGCTTATTTAAGCAATCTTTTAAATCAAAACTCTAATGATTCTTTTTTTACAATTGAAGAAATTTCTAGAACAGAACTAAAAACAAAAAAGAAACATAAAATTTTTTATACTGAAATATCAATAGAAATCATACCTAAGCATATATTTAAAGACTCAGAATCAAGCTTGGACCAAATTAATTTTATTAAATATCAATCAGTTTCAGAATTTCCTTCTAGCACAAGGGATTTTTCTTTTTCAATAACAGATATTAATAAATATGATGACGTAATTAATCACTTGTCAGATCTTAATGATAAAAATCTTAAGGATGCCTTCATTTTTGATTTTTATGAAAATAAGAAACTTAATGAGATAAAAGTTGGCATAAGACTTATCTTTCAATCAACTTTAAATACTTTGTCTGAAGAGGAAATTCAACAAAGTGTCAATAAACTCTTAAAACCAATTGTTGATTTAGAAGGTGTTTCTATACCAGGACTATAGTAAAATAGTCCACGATAACTACACTAGTCAATAAATCAATGTAAAATACATGAAAAGTTAACTAATTATCCTTATGAACAATTGTAAAAAATATCTATTTCTAGTTTTCTTTATTTTCTCATTCAATATTTATGGTCAAGCTATTGACCCTTCAATATTATCTCAGCTTAGCCCTGAGCAGATAGAGATGGCAAAAGACGCATATGCGGGTAAAAATTCTACAGATAAATCAGTTGAAGAATTGCCAGTCATAGATGAGTCATTGATAACAAAACAATCTACCAAAGATGCAAATAAAATTTCTGGCAAAAAATATGGTTACGATTTTTTTTCATCAATGCCAACTTCTCTATTAGCAGTTGGAGATCTACCTTTACCTAATGACTATAAAATATCATTAAGAGATCAGTTTATAGTTATTCTATCAGGCTCAAAAGATGCCATTTTTAAATTAAATGTTAAGCTAGACGGTACAATTTTATTTCCTGAGCTTGGAGCCATTTCTGTTGTTGGGCTTAGTTTCCAAGAAGTTAAAGATAAACTATCGCAACTTATTGAACAATCCTACATTGGTGTGAATATTGATGTATCAATTCAAAATTTAAGTGCAAAAAAAATTACAATAGTTGGAGCAGTTCAAACACCAGGAACATATCTCGTAAATCCATTTAGCTCTATTACAAGTGCATTAGCATACTCTGGAGGAATCTCTGATATAGGTTCACTAAGAGATATTAAATTAATAAGAAACAACCAAGAAGTTTTTTCTTTTGATTTATATGATTTACTTATTAGGGGAGATAGATCTAAAGATCTTACTATTGAGGCAGGGGATACTTTATTAATTAATGCGGCCTCTCAGTTTGTTAATATTTCTGGTGCTGTAAAACGACCTGGTATTTATGAAATCTTAGAAGATGAAATTTTAGAGGATATAGTAGACTTTGCTCTTGGTTTTACCCAGACAGCAAATAAATCTAATATATCTGTATCATTTTTAGATTTAAATAAAGCTGCGATAGTTAAAAAAAATATAAATAATCTAGACCAAAGCTTAAAAAATACATTGTCTATAAATGTTTTTAATTATGTAAATGAAGATACCGCTAATATCCAAGTGCTTGGTGCTATTGAACAACCAGGTTTTTATGACATTAAAAAAAATAAAAACTTAGAGGATTTAATTGCTAACTTAAAATTTATAGATGTATACCCATGGTTAGCTGTTTTGGAGCAATTTGATCAAGATAAGTTAATAAAATCTTCAGTCTTATTTAGTTTAAATGATCCAAGTACATATAATTCTTTAGAGCTCTTGCCTAATTCTAAAGTTTATTTCGCAAATATTTATGATAGATTATTTGACGTGGGTGAGATGACAAAAAAATTGATAGATGATTATGAATTGAGATTAAATCACAAACAAGGAACTTTTAAATTACCAGTATATGGTAAATATTCCGTTAGCTCTTTTATAGATTTATTGGGTTTAGATATGAGCGATGTTGATACAACAGCAACATACATAAGTCCTTTAGAAGATATTGTGATTAATGATAATTATCAAAGCATGCAATTTACTGCAAAAAAATTCAATACTGTAAGTTTTAGATCGCCTGAAAATAATCTTATTACAGTTTCTATTAAGGGAGCAATAGAGTTTCCAGGTACTTATACTTTAAATAATGGCTCTACTGTTGAAGATTTATATCAGCAAGTTGGAAAATTCAAAACCCAAGCCTACTTGCAAGGCATTGTTCTTACAAGAGAAGATATAAGAGAAAGACAAATTAAATCAATACAAAAAGCAAAAGACGATTTAAACAAAGCGCTTTTGATGAGCTCCCAAAAAGAAGACAACATCGCAGATATAAGCATTATACAAGAACTTGCAAGTTCAATTGAGCCTGAAAATTTAGGCAGGCTGGCAGGAAATTTTTCACCAAAATCAGAAGCTTCAATGAATACAATTTTATTTGATGGAGATTCACTTATAATACCCAAGAACCCATATACCATTAATGTTCTTGGGGAAGTCTTAAACCCTCTAGCATTTGAGTTCTCAGAAAATATTAGCATTAAAGCTGCAATTAGCTATGCTGGTGGATACCAAAAATATGCTGATAAAAGAAGGGTTTATATCATTACAGCAAGCGGCATTACAAAAAAAACAAATAGAAATATTTTTACTGGAAATATTGATCTTCAACCTGGAGACACCATAGTGGTACCCAGAAAGATTATTACAATCAACCCTGGAATAACTGCCTTGGCTCCTATTACAAAAGTTTTATCTGATCTTGCTTTTTCCGCCGCTGCATTAGATAACCTGTCCAGTAATTAATTTAAGAACTCGATGAGGAGACATATTTCCACATGGTTGCTCTTAATTTTTTTTAGTCAATCAATATTCTCAGATAGCTTTACCTACAATTCATATAATAATCATGGAGTGATTGGGCTAATTAATATGCCAACAGCAAGATTTTATGATGCAGCATCTCACGGAATAACATTATATGATGGTACTCCAGACCAAAAAATTACTTTAACCTCATCTCCATACAATTGGTTAGAGGCATCATTTTTTTATACAAATATACAAAATAGGCGATATTGTGGAGCCACTTATGATCCAGTCTGTTCTCAGGATTACAAAGATAAAGGTTTTAATTTTAAAATTCGATTAAAAGAAGAAGGTATTTTCCCAGCCATTGCAGTTGGCATTAATGATATTGCAGGGACAGGATTTTATAGTTCTGAGTATATAGTTGCTAGTTATGGTATCAATAATCTAGATCTTCATTTTGGTTTGGGTTGGGGAACTCTTAATGGATCTAAAAATAAAATAAATAACCCTCTTGGCTATATTGCTGATAATTTTAAGGAAAGACCTGACAATTTTGAAGACGAAGGAGGTCAGTTTCAAGCTGCAAGATATTTCTCCGGAAAAGAGGCATCCCCTTTTTTTGGAATATCTTATGCTCTTAATAAAAAAATACTTTTAAAAATTGAAAATGATTCCACTTTAACTCCGGGACCAGTAGGTTATGAGGATCCAAAATCTAGCATTTCTTTTGGTATGGATTACCAGCTTAACAAAAACTTCTCTATGGGAATTTCTAAAGAAAGGGATAACTATTTATCTCTTCGCTTTGTTTATAAAAATAATCCAGTTGATTCTAAGAGAGCATATATTTATGAGCCAGCTGAAGTTAAAAATGATTGGAATAAATATACCAAACTCAGGGCAAATCTTGAAAATAATGGCATAGGCGTAAATAAAATTGTTGAAACTTCTGATGCAATTGGAATTGAATTAACACAATTTTCTCATCCAAATTTAAATGTTATAGAAGAAATTATTTCAATTGCTAAATTGGAATCAGGTATTAAAAAAGATATTAAAAAAGATTTAAGAATAGCTAATCTCCAAGCTTTTTCTGAATATGATCAAGCCTTTGAAAGGAATTCAAAATTGATATATGAAAGGAAAGACACTAGTAAATTTAATACTGATACAAAATTAACTATAAGGCCTTTTCTTGCATCAAGAGAAGAATTTTTTAAGGGCGCTATATTATTAGAAAATAATAGTGAATACATAATAAAAGATAACTTTTTTTTTTCATCAAACTTAAAGTACTCCCTTGCTGATAATTTTGATGATCTGATATATCCACCAGTTGATACCTATCCTGCCCAAGTTAGATCAGATGTGAAAGAGTACCTTAAAAACTTTGATCAAGGTGTGATAATTGGCAGAGCCCAATTTGATTATTATCTATCACCTAAAAAAAATAACCATATTATGTTGTCAGCTGGAATTTTAGAAGAAATGTTTTCTGGCTTTGGATTTGAATACCTTTATTTTGAAGAAAAAAGTAATTTTGCTTTTGGCCTAGAAGTATTTGACGTATTCAAAAGAGATTATAAGATGCAATTTGGAACATTGGATTATAAAAATACGACAGGATCAGTAAATTTTTATTATAGGAATTTTAATATTATTCCATTTGATGCCAAAATTTCGTATGGAGAATACCTTGCAGGCGATGAAGGTGTAACTTTTGAATTTTCTAGATCCTTTTTAAATGGTACTAAATTTGGTGTTTTTGCTTCATTTACTGATGTGTCCTCTGAACAATTTGGCGAAGGAACCTTTGATAAGGGTATTTTCTTCAATATTCCTATTTATGGTAATTTTATTAATTATTCATGGAGACCGTTAACCAAGGATCCAGGTGCAAAATTAAACAGAAAACATACTTTACATGACCTATTAGTAAAATTTAGGCCTCATAATCCTTAAAAACTTTAAATATATGTTTTTAAAAAACTTATATACTCAAAAACTATCGCAATTACTATAAATAGTTATATAATTCACTGCGAACATGTATTCTAAAATATGTGATATTTTTTAAAAAAATGGATTTAACATGAAGTCAAGTACAAAAGGTTTTTTAGGCGGTGTAACATTATTTATTGCGCTATTCTCAGTTAATGCTTTCTCTCAAGAAGCCACTTTATCACAAGATAAAATTCTTGAAATTCAAGATAGAGTTAACTCTATGCCTGCATTTCAACTTAATGATAGAAAAGCTCAATTATTGCAAGAGGCAGAAGAGCTTGAAAATGAGCAGTCAACATCTCAAAGCCCAGTTAGACTAAAGTCTATTTCAGAAAGATTAAATGAGATATTTGCTGAGCTTGATATGATCCAAACTGCATTGGTTGCTGTTGGCGGCCTAGGTATTTTGGGA
>Ga0209830_10003710_pt1 | contig 11522 bp, 8 predicted proteins | sample ArcticOcean_MG_C_12_FD_187439 | JGI IMG/M metagenome (GOLD analysis project Ga0209830, IMG submission 187439) | Marine microbial communities from western Arctic Ocean - ArcticOcean_MG_CB8_130 (SPAdes) (version 2) | ecosystem: Environmental > Aquatic > Marine > Oceanic | place: Arctic Ocean...
TTTTTATTCGTTTTAAATTTTTTAAAATGAAAAAAATATCCATTTTTTTATTCTTGTTTGTAAGTACACTTGCAAACGCACAATCCTTTACACTTTCTGGAAAAGTTGTAGATGAAAACAAAAATCCATTACCTGGAGCTTCTATTCTAGTTCAAGAAATTAAAAAAGGAACATTCACGGACGATGAAGGCAACTTTTCGTTGAAAATCAATCAAGGAAAATACAAAATTAAAGTTTCTCACTTAGGTTATAAAACTGGGTATTTTGATCAAGAAATTAATCAAGACGAGGAAATTGTATTGCAATTAATTTTATCTCAATATGTTTTAGAAGAAGTTTTGGTTTCTGCGGTTCGTGTAAAAGCGAATTCACCTGTAACTCATTCTAATTTATCAAAAAAGGAAATTTCGAAGCGTAATTTAGGACAAGACATTCCTATTTTGCTTAAATATCTGCCATCGGTAACTACATCATCAGATGCAGGCGCAGGAATTGGTTACACGTATATTCGTGTTCGTGGTTCTGATGGAAGTCGTGTAAATGTTACTGTAAACGGAATACCATATAACGATGCTGAAAGTCAGGGAAGTTTTTGGGTAAATATGGGCGATTTTGCTTCTTCTACAGAAAGCTTACAATTACAACGTGGTGTTGGTACATCTACAAATGGTTCTGGTGCTTTTGGCGCGAGTTTAAATATTTTAACGGATGCTATTTCTGAAGAAGCTGGTGGAGAAATTTCGAACTCTTTCGGTTCTTTCGGGACAAGAAAACATACTACTAAATTTACAACAGGAAAAATAAATGAGCATTTTGAATTTGCCGGACGATTGTCTAATATCTATTCTGATGGATATGTAGATAGAGCTTTTACAGATTTAAAATCCTACTTCTTACAAGGGAGTTATACGGATGAAAACACCTTAATAAAAGCATTGGCTTTTGGAGGTAAAGAATATACCTACCAAGCTTGGAATGGTTTAACTGCAGAAGAATTAAAAGAAGATAGAAAGCAGAATCCATATACCTATAATAATGAAACTGATAATTACCAACAAGATCATTATCAGTTACACTGGAATGAGAAGTTAAACAAAAACTGGTCTACAAATATTGGTTTAAATTATACGAGAGGTAAAGGTTATTTTGAGCAATTTAAAGGAGAAGAATCTGCTGCAGATTTTAATAATTTAATTGAAGAAGGCAGTGATGTTGTTGTTAGACGTTGGTTGGACAATCATTTTTATGTAGCAAATTTTAACGCAACTTACACGAATGAGGGTATAGAAATTATTGGAGGAATCTCTTATAGTAATTATACGAATGATCATTTTGGAGAAGTAATTTGGGGTAGTGATTTATCTGACGGAACTTCGATTAGAGATCAATATTATTTTAGTGATGCTGAAAAAACAGATTATAGTTCATTTGTAAAAACAACCTACAACGTATCAGATCAATTAACTGCTTTTGTAGATTTACAAGGAAGGTTTGTAACTTATAAAACAAAAGGATTAACATCTGATAGAGATGCAATAGATGTAGACGCTAATTTTAATTTCTTTAATCCTAAATTAGGATTAACATACGCACTTAACAATACAAATAGTTTTTATGCCTCTTATGCAAAAGCAAACAGAGAACCTAATAGAAATGATTTTGAAGCAGGAACTACACAACACGAAAGTTTAGATGATTATGAGTTAGGTTGGCGTTTAAAAAACGAAAACATAAAATTAAGTACCAATGTTTACTATATGAATTATAAAAATCAATTGGTATTAACAGGTGCTTTGAATGATGTTGGTTCACCAATTAGAGCTACAAGTGGGAAAAGTTATCGTTTAGGTTTAGAAGTTGATGCAGATATTCGCATTAGTGATCAGTTTTCTATTACACCAAATATTGCAATAAGTTCTAATAAAAACGTAGATTTTAACGCGACTATAAATGGTGATTTGGTTAATTTAGGAAATACACCTATTTCTAATTCTCCTGATATAATTGCTGGTAATGCTTTTGTTTTTCAGCCTTTAGAAAACTTACAACTTTCTCTTTTATCTAAATATGTTGGCGAACAATATATGGGTAATTTAGGGGGTGTAATTGCAAATGAACCATCTGTTATTTATAACGAAATATCTACAAATAACGAAAAATTAAAAAGTTACTTTACAAGCGATTTTAATGTTGTTTATGAGGTAAAAACAACTAAAATATTTAAAGAAATTGTATTTTCTGCCTTAATAAATAACATTTTTAATACTAAATATGTAGATAGAGGTTATTATTATACCTTTGATTACCCAGATGGAAATGGCAATACAATTACTGGAGACGGAGCAGGATATTACCCACAAGCAACAAGAAACTTCCTAGTTGGAGTAACTTTTAGATTTTAACAAATACATCGTTTTTCTGTCATAATTGACCAAAAAATGTTTAAATTAACACAAAACGAGTGGTTTTCAATAGAAAATCGCTCGTTTTTCGTTTCTTAAAGATTCATAGGCGACACACTTATTATCCTAAATATATACATTAGAAGTGACCATATTGATAGCAATCGATTGGTTCAATTCAAGCTTCCTGCATTCTAGATTTTTTATTTCAACGATTTCTACTTACTACTTTTAAAAGAAAAATATTCTTTTAAAAAACTACCTTTTACTATTCACTATTAAAAACCACAACTTCCTATAATGAGACAAGTTAAAATTGTAAAACAGGTTACCAATCGCGATGCAAAGTCTTTAGATAAATATTTTTACGAAATTAGTAAAATTAGACTTATTACTGCCGATGAAAAAGTAGAACTAGCACTAAAATTAAGGCAGGAAATTCAAAAGCCTTAGATACTCTAGTAAATACAAATTTAAGATTTGTAGTTTCTGTTGCCAAACAATACCAAGGACAAGTCCTGAAATTATCTAAATTGATAAATGAGGTCAACTTAGGCTAAGTAAAAGCGGTAAAAATATTTGACGGAACCCGAGATTTTAAGTTCATACCTTATGCTGTTTGGTGGAATCTTCTAGCCATTTTGCAAGCCTTGAGTAAAACTAGCAACACGTGCCAAATTGCAAAACAGTTAGACACAACTACGGCCGAAGCAATCTTTAAAAAAAAGTCTGGAAGGAATGTTTAAAGAAGTATCAAATTACAATCAAGCTCCAAAACACAGAAGCTGAAAAAGTACTTGGGTTAAAAGTTATTCTTTATAAACTAAATTCAAACTATTGGTTTTTTTCTGAATTCCACTGCTGATACCCTCCTAACACATTGATAACTTTGAAGCCTTTTTCTTTCAAAATTTTACATGCTTTTCCACTTCTGTTGCCACTTCTGCAATACAAATAAACAGGCTTTGACTTATTCAACTGCGCAGTTGCTACTTTTTCAAAATCAACATCAAAATAGTTGGCAAAAAATGCTGTTTGTATAGTACCCTCTTTTATTTCTTCAGGAGTTCTAACATCCATCAATTGAATATTTTCTTTAGACAATAAAACTTTTAACTCTTTTGTAGTTATAGATTTAAGCGCTACTTGTGAATTACAGTTTACACAAAAAAAGATCATTATAAATAAACATACTAAATTTTTCATTTTACTCTAAGGTTAATTTATAAAAAACTACACTGCTTTTTTTTTGTAATACTATTTGTAGGCTTGGTGTATATATTTTGCATATTTTTCTTGCTTTACCTTATCTCCCGTTTTATAAAACCTAACGGCTTGATTTGCACGCATAAAAAAGTGATCTAAACTTATGATTTCTAAAATTCCACTTTTAAATAAATCATCTCTTACCGGTCCTTTTACGCCAGCTAAATAAAATATAATTCCTTTTTTCTGGCAAAATAGAATACGTTCCTTCAACATTTCTACACCCGTGCTATCTACTCTATTTATACTCTCTGCATCTAAAACAATCAATTTTAAAGCGCTCCCTTTATTATCCATCATTTGTTCCAATCGATCTCTAAAATAACTAGCATTGGCATAAAATAATTGTGCATCAAATCTAAAAACTAATACATCTTCATCAAGAACTACTTCTTCAAATCGTTCTTTATTTTTATAAAAATTAGAATTTGGCACTTTCCCTAATTCAACAACATAAGGTCTAGAGGTTCTAAAAATTAAAACAATTAAAGACAATCCTACTCCTGTAATTATTCCAAATTCAATTCCTAAAAACAAAGTTGCAATAAAGGTTGAAAGCATTAAACAAAAATCTAATTGATTGGCTTTCCATAAGAAACCTGCTTCTTTAAAATTAACCAATCCAAAAACAGCCACTATTATAATTGCAGATAATACCGTTTTTGGTAAATAATAAAATAATGGCATTAAAAACAATAATGTAATTAATACCATAACTACCGAAATTAATGCAGCCATACCTGTTTTTGCACCACTTTCGTAATTGATAGCAGAACGAGAAAAACTAGAAGCACTTGGATATGCCTTAAATAAAGAGCCTACCATATTACTAATACCTAAAGCTATTAATTCTTGATTTGGTCTAATTCTGTATTCGTCTTGTTTTGCTTCCAAAGACTTTCCAATAGAAATAGTCTCTAAGTAACCGACCATTACAAGCGTTAAAGCAATTGGTAATAAATTTCTTATCAAATCAAAATCAAATTCCGGAATTCCGAATTTTGGTAAACCAGAGGGAATATCTTTTACTATAGACACATTTATAAATATGTTTCCAAAATATTTCATAAGTAAAACTCCCAGAATTACAACCATTAATGCATTCGGAATTTTCTTATTTATTCTTCTAGAAATAATGATTATTATCATAGAAATCAATCCTATAGTAGCTGTATGATAATTAAAATTTCCTAATTCGAGCCAAATACCCTGCAAGATGATCTGAATTTGATCGCTCTGTACAAAATCTAAACCTAATAAATTTCTAAATTGATTGAAACCAATAATTAATGCTACCGCAGAAGTAAAACCTGTAATTACAGGTTTGGAAAGAAAGTTTACTATAAATCCTAAATTAAAAATACCCATGATCAGTTGAATTGTTCCAACCATTAAGGCTAATAAAATAGCTATTGAGATATAATTTTCTGACCCTACTAGCGCCAGCGTAGAAACTCCTGTTGCTACGATAAGAGAATCCATTGCTACTGGACCAATTGCTACTTGCCTCGAAGAACCAAAAATAGCATACATTACTTGCGGTACTAAAGCACAGTACAAACCATAAATGGGTGGCAATCCTGCAATAAGCGCATATGCTATTCCTTGCGGAATTAAAACAATACCAACAGTAATACCTGCAAATAAATCTCCCTTAAAAAGAGAAGTATTGTAATTTGGTAACCATTCTAAAATTGGTATTATCTTCTTAATATTCATTTAATAGTACACTTTTGCTTTTAGCGGTTTGATCTTGATTACTTTATTTGGGTTAAAACAATTGTCCCAGGTTTTTACCTTTTTCTCTACCCAAATGTTTATAAGCAAGTTCTGTTACTTCTCTGCCTCTTGGTGTTCGCATTATAAACCCTTGTTGAATTAAGAAAGGTTCGTAAACTTCTTCTATGGTTTCTGTGTTCTCACTTACAGCCGTTGCTATTGTAGAAAGCCCAACAGGTCCTCCTTTAAATTTATCAATTATGGTTAACAGTATTTTATTATCCATTTCATCCAAACCATGGGCATCTACATTTAAGGCTCCTAAAGCATACTTAGCAATTTCTATAGTGATAGATCCATTCCCTTTAATTTGTGCAAAATCCCTTACTCTGCGCAACAATGCATTCGCAATCCTAGGAGTACCTCTGCTTCGTCCTGCAATTTCAATAGCAGATTCCATAGAAATCGGAACTTTTAAAATATGTGCACTTCTTTGAATAATTGTGGTAAGTAATTCAGTCTTGTAATAATGCAATCTACTACTTATTCCAAATCTTGCTCTCATTGGAGCCGTTAACAAACCTGAACGTGTAGTTGCACCAATTAATGTAAAAGGTTCAAGATTAATCTGCACAGTCCTAGCATTTGGACCAGACTCAATCATAATATCAATCTTATAATCTTCCATTGCAGAATATAGATATTCCTCTACAATAGGACTTAAACGATGAATTTCATCAATAAACAAAACGTCACGTTCATCTAAATTGGTAAGTAAACCGGCTAAATCTCCTGGCTTATCTAAAACTGGCCCAGAGGTAACCTTTATACCCACTTGTAATTCGTTTGCTAAAATATGTGCAAGCGTTGTTTTCCCTAAACCTGGAGGACCATGAAAAAGGGTATGATCTAATGCTTCTTCTCTTTGATTTGCAGCTTCAACAAAAATTTTCAAATTATCAATTGCTTGATCTTGCCCTGTAAAATCGTCAAATGAAAGCGGACGTAATTTTTTTTCTACATCTAAATCTTCATTAGATAAATTGTCACTTTCAGGATTTAAATTTTCATTCATAAAAACAAAGATAAAGGAATTTAATATGATACAATAATCTTCTTGTAAAGCAAAAAACCTTTCCAAATTGGAAAGGTTTTTTATACTTAATTTTATATTCTATGATGGTTCTTCACCTTCTAATAAAGGTGTTGTTTGTAATACAAAATCTTTACCATGTAAATAATCACTATCATCATCATCCGCATCTACACGCTTACTGTAGTCATAAGCCCATCTGTGAACTTCTGGCAATTTACCTGGCCAATTACCGTGAATATGCTCTACGGGAGTAGTCCATTCTAAAGTATTTGACTTCCAAGGATTTTGTGTTGCTTTTTCACCTCTATATATAGAGATAAAGAAATTCGCGATAAAGAAAATTTGTCCAATACCCCCAACTAAAGCGAATAAAGTAATCACAACATTTATATCTGCCAAATCATTAAACATTGGAAAATTTGTATTTGTATAATATCTTCTTGGTAAACCTGCTAAACCTATAAAATGCATTGGCCAGAAAACTCCGTAAGCACAGATTATTGTAATCCAAAAGTGCCAATATCCTAAAGTTTTATTCATCATTTTACCATACATCTTTGGAAACCAGTGATAAATACCAGCATACATACCAAAAATTGCAGAAACACCCATTACTAAGTGAAAATGGGCTACTACGAAATATGTATCATGTATAGCAATATCCAAAGCTGAATCCCCTAAAACTAATCCTGTTAAACCTCCTGTAACGAAAGTAGAAACTAGACCAATAGAAAATAGCATTGCTGGATTTAATTGTAAATTCCCTTTCCATAAAGTAGTCACATAATTAAATGCTTTTACTGCAGATGGTATTGCAATTAATAAAGTGGTAAATGTAAATACAGAACCTAAGAAAGGATTCATTCCTGAAATAAACATATGGTGTCCCCAAACAATTGTAGATAAAAATGCTATTGCCAAAATAGAACCGATCATTGCTCTATAACCAAAAATTGGCTTTCTAGAGTTTGTTGAAATAATTTCTGAAGTAATACCTAATGCCGGTAATAATACAATATATACCTCCGGGTGTCCTAAAAACCAAAATAAGTGTTCAAATAATACTGGTGATCCTCCTTGGTAGTGCAAAACTTCTCCTGAAATAAATATATCTGATAAATAGAATGAAGTACCAAAACTTCTATCAAAAATTAGTAATAATGATGCCGATAATAATACTGGGAAAGAAACTACACCAATAATAGCCGTTACAAAAAACGCCCAAATTGTTAATGGCAATCTTGTCATTGTCATTCCTTTTGTACGTAAATTTAATACGGTTACAATATAGTTTAATGCCCCTATTAAAGAAGATGCAATAAAAATTGCCATTGAAACTAACCATAAAGTCATTCCCATTCCAGAACCTGGTATTGCTTGAGGTAATGCACTTAATGGTGGATAAACAGTCCAACCAGCTGATGCAGGACCTGCTTCTACAAATAATGAAATTAACATTACGGTACTAGATAAAAAGAATAACCAATAAGAAATCATATTTAGAAATCCTGAAGCCATATCTCTTGCACCAATTTGCAAAGGAATTAATAAATTCGAAAAAGTACCACTTAGACCAGCAGTTAATACAAAAAATACCATAATAGTACCATGTATTGTAACCAAAGCTAAATAAATATCTGGATCCATGATACCATCTGTTTGATGAGAACCTAAAAATGCTTCTACAATTGAAAATGATGTATCTGGCCATGCAAGTTGCAAACGGAATAACATTGACATTAACACTGCAATAATTCCCATAAACATACCTGTTACTAGGAACTGTTTTGAAATCATTTTATGATCTTGACTAAAAATATATTTAGTTACAAAAGTTTCTTTATGATGATGCTCTGACATAATATCTTACTTATTTGTAGTGTTTTTTTTATTATAATTTATTTAATAACCTCTGTTAATGTTGGTTGTAGAGACAACCATTCATCGAACTCATCTTCTTCTACCACTGTAATTTTCATTTGCATATTGTAATGAGATGCTCCACAAATTTTATTACACAATAGTAAATAATCAAAAATATAAAGTTCTTCTCCTTTAGCCCTTCTTATTTTATTAATACCAATAGATTTTTCTATTACCTCTGGTAAGTCCCTCATCTCTTCAGTTGTGTATTTCGGTGTAAAACCAAACTGTGTAACCATTCCGGGAACACAATTCATTTGTGCTCTAAAATGCGGCATATAAGCTGAGTGTAAAACATCCTGCGAACGGAATCTGAAATGAACCTTTCTTCCCTTTGGAAGATATAGCTCAGTTACTTGTTTATCATCTGCAGCATTTTTATCAGACATATCTACACCCATAGTGTTCATGCCTTTAATAAAGTTTACGTTCCCTGTACCCAATGTATTATCTGCACCAGCATACCTAGCTTTCCAGTTAAATTGCTGCGAATATACTTCGATAATAACAGGATCTTCTGAATCAGATAAGTCCATTACATTGTTCCATTGCCAAAGACCATAACCAATTAAGACTACTAGAACTATGGCTGGAGTAACTGTCCAAATAAATTCTAATTTGTGACTATCTGCATAAAACTTCGCCTTTCTATCTTTACTTCCTCTGTATTTAAACGTGAAATAAAATATTAAAAACTGCATGATAAATTGAACAACTCCAATTAACCAAAATGTAATGTCAAATAAATTGTCATCATGCTCTCCTTCAATAGAAGCAGATTCTGGCAACATTATAACATTCATGAAGATTAGACAATAAATCATCATTGCATATAAAAAAGCCAAAAAACCGATGGCATATTTTCCCTGAGCAGCGTTGTCATTATCATCAGCAATAGAACCTCTAAAATCCATGATTCTAGTAATCTGCCAAACGCTTACACCGATTGCAACACCTATAAAAATATAAAATAAAGCTAGCATATTTATCTTTTCTTAATTTTTAATTCAATTATTAGTTAATGATGATCTGTTGAACCTTCTTCCTCTGAATGTTCGATATTATAGTAATGAAAATGCTCACTTTCTTTTAAGAAAGGGTTTCCCGCGGGTATTGGACTTACTTTAGAAAATGATCTTAAAGTTGTAAAAATTAACAAACCTACAAAGAAACAGATAGCACTCATTTCTGGAATTCCAAAATACCATTGTGAACCGACCGTGGACGGCATCACCATAATAAATACATCTACATAATGCCCTACTAGAATTACAAAACCTCCAATAAAGATAAACCAAGGTTTACTTTTAAAGTCGCTGTTTAATAATAATAAAATAGGAAAAACAAAGTTCATAACTACCATCCCTAAAAATGGTAATTTATATTCTGAAAATCTCATAACGAAATAGGTAGTTTCCTCAGGAATATCCGCGTACCAAATCAACATAAATTGTGAGAACCATAAGTATGTCCAGAATACTGAGAAACCAAACATAAACTTAGCTAAATCGTGAATATGACTATCGTTTACACCAGGCAATGCACCTTTAGAACGAAAATAAATTGTAAAAAATGCAATTACGGTTAAAGCACTAACTAATAAAGTTGCTAGTACATACCAACCAAACAATGTTGAGAACCAGTGTGGGTCTAATCCCATTATCCAATCCCAAGACATCATAGACTCTGTAATCATGAAAAGGAATAAAAAGATAACAGATGCTGTGAAATTCTTCTTGTACGTCTTATTTCCATCATTCGCTGTATCTTCTTTGATAGAGCTTTTTCTGATGAAAAACCTATAAGCATTCCATATTAAAAGGTATGCAATACTTCTTATTAAGAAACCTGTAGCATTCATCCATCCAGACTTACCATCTATAATAGCATCATAGTTGTCGCTTGTTGGATCTACAGTACCTTCTGCCATCCATGGAAATAGATGATTTAAATGCATTACCGAAGCTACGATTACTACCAACATGATAATTGAAGTTGGTAACAAGTTCGCTGTGATTGCTTCCATCACTCTTAAAATTAAGATAGACCACCCTACTTGAGCTACTCTTTGTATTGCATAAAAAGCTAAAACTAATAAAGTAATTCCTAAAGAGAAAAATAAAGCCACATAAAATGCTGACCAAGGTCTGTTTTGCAATTGATGTAAAACATGCTCTTCGTGCGCTGCGTGTTCTTTATCACTAGTAGCATCATGTGCTTCCTCAACGTCATACACTGCTGCTTTTGCAGTATGATTTTCTAAATCTGCAACATCGTTATGAACAGCTGTTTCTTCGTGCGAAGATCCGTGCCCAACATTATGAGAAGCTTCTATTGCATGTTTTGCATCTTCTATAGTCTTTTTTGAACCACTATAAAAACTGAATGCAGTTCCTATCACACCAATGATAATTAGTGCTAATGAAAATGTCTTTAATTTACCTGAGAATTGATACATATCTTTCGTATTCTTTCTTTTTGAATTCTATTTTAACAAATCTGCTCTTAATACTTCTACGTATTGAATAATTTGCCAGCGTTCTTTATACGTTAATTGACCTGAATGTGAACCCATTACTCCTTTACCATGAATTAAAACGTGGTAAATACTTCCTTCTGTAATGTCTCTGTCTTTATAATTTGGAATCCCTGCAAATTTCTCTGATGTAGACAAATACCCATTTCCGTCTCCTTTTTTACCATGACAAGAAATACAATAAATGGCATACATTTTCTTACCATTATCTAAATTCTTTTCATTTTTTTCTAGAGGAGAGATCAAAGTTGCTTTTGCCTGGTCGTATCCTTCAATTGTATTTGCAATATCATATGCTGGTGTTCCTCCTCTTGGCAATGTACCATCAACGGGCTTTCTATTTACAGGATTTCCACCCAAACCTTTGGCTCCGTCTGTTTTATAAGGAATAGACTCATACATGTCTGGCATGTATTGCGCTTGTCTTGTTTTTTTATCATTACAAGAGTATATACTTGCAACAACTATTAAAGCGATAACTAATTTAAAGTTCTTCATTATCTATATATTAGTGCTTATCTACAATATTAATTTCCACAGCTCCGGTTTTTGATAATAAGGCAACTAAAGTTTCCTCATT
>Ga0209830_10003719_pt1 | contig 11509 bp, 6 predicted proteins | sample ArcticOcean_MG_C_12_FD_187439 | JGI IMG/M metagenome (GOLD analysis project Ga0209830, IMG submission 187439) | Marine microbial communities from western Arctic Ocean - ArcticOcean_MG_CB8_130 (SPAdes) (version 2) | ecosystem: Environmental > Aquatic > Marine > Oceanic | place: Arctic Ocean...
GTGTCGATCGAACGGACATTTGCGTTCGAGGACCAAGTATTGCAAACACTCGAAAGAACCTTTCCAAGCGGCTCTCCAACAGGCGTCCTTGCATAAAGGCGCGTTGTGGTATTCAACGAGATACTGCAAAGTTTGCAAATGATTGTTTTGACTGGCGTACTCCACTGCCAGAGAGTTTAGGTACATTTTGTCCGGTAAGAGGTGGTCGTGAATGTATTTCAAAACCTCGAGGCGGCCGCCGTCGGCTAACGCGGCGAAAACGAGATCGTTGAGTTGTAATATGTGTTCGATGCACAAGGCGAATTGCGCGGGCGTTTCGATTTCGGAAATTTTTACCGCTTTGACTCTTCCTTGTTCTGGGTTCGAGGAACTCATGACGCCAAAGTCTCGCAGAGTTACTTTTTTGAACGATTTCGAAACTTTCGAAAGAAAGAAACGAGCGTTGTTTCCAGCTTTGATGCATATGCGTTTAAGGAGTTTTTTATTGTCCGGATTCAATACGAATGACGTGAATTGATCTCTTCGATTAGCATTATTCGTCGCGCGACCGTTGCGATTGTAGTCGCCGAGAGCGTTTAATTCGCGATTGTGTTTCGGTACTACTGCGAGTTCTCCTTCTTGGTCTTCAATCGTCGTCGTCGCGTTATCGCTACTCTTTTCGCACTGGTGTTGTTGCTTTTCTTCTTGTTGTCCTCGATTATTCGATGGATTTTGAAGCCGCGACGACAACATTTGAGGCTGCTTCTCGACAAACCCCGGCACGCCGAAACCGCAGTGGCCTTTTTTTTCATCGCACCGCGTACCCGACGAGGAAGATTTCTTCTTCTCATTCTTCTTCTTCACCGTTTGAACTTCTCCATCGTCGCCCGAACTGTCATCGTCGTCCAAAATTCTCCTCGTCCCCGCCGTCCTCATTACCTTCGGCTTCTTCTTCGGCAGCGCGCTTTCATCGTTGTTCAATCCAAGAGACATCAAATGTTCAGCACCATCGGTATCGAACATCTCCTCGTCGTCGCCATCGGTTGTTTGCGTGCCAACAGATTTTGACACCGATTGCACGGCAACACCCATCATACCGTTGTTCCTTTGCGGCGGCGGCGAAAACGGCTTCGTAGTATCGGCGTCGTATTTCATCATCTTCATTCGGATCTCGGATGCCTCGATGCCTTCCTTGGATAAGACAGACAAAGGGATCAACCGAGGAGGAGGAGGATGAACATCTCGTCGCGCGCCTCCGTCGTGTTCGATGCACATCGTCCAGGTGTTCTGTTGCTGTTGTAAAAGTTCGTCCTCGTCCATGTTCTCGTCCTCGCGATCGTCAATGTCGTCAAAGATGTTGTTGTTGGTATTCATAGTATTTTTTTTTGTGCCGAAAAGCGAGCGTTTTAAATAAATGAAACAAAATCTCGCCTGGTGGCGGCATAGTTATCTTCGGCTTTCACATTCGAACGAGCGACAACAGAGGAAGGTACCGCATATATAGTATATCTGGCAGTATTATTACTCTCTTCTACATTCTATGATGCCTTTCTTGGTAATGCTATTATATATATTTCTCTCTCTCTCTCTCTCTACTGCGCGTTGAACGGGACCGGTTGTAATACGCGACGCTTGGAAGGCGTACCCGCCGGTTTCGGTTTTTGACCGGAATCTTCTCCGTTGACGACGTCGAGACGCAACGCTTTTACCGCGCTGTTGTTGATTTTCTTTTTCTCGCTCAACTGTTGTTCTTGATGTTCTTGCAATCGTTTCTTGGCGCTTTCCGCTAACCCTTGTAAATCGACGTTGATCTTGGACGCTTCCGAGACCATGCCCCAGATGCGTTGCGAGACGTGACTTTTATGTTGATGATGTTTACCAGCGGACGAAAATGTGATTACTGGTTTTCCGGCACTTTTAGACGTCGTTGCAATCGTTGTTCTGCCGAGTCGCGAGGATGTTTGCATGGACGTTTGCGGCGTTTGAAATCTATCCGCGGGTGAGGAAGGCGCGGAGACAAAGTTCCCTCGATTCGCCGACGGCGCCGTCATCGGCGTCTTGCCACCATTGTTTATGTTCATCTTCGACGGCGTCGGCGACGACACGTTCTTACTCGTCGCGCAAAAATCTTCAACAATCACTTGCGCTTCCACGTCCAACCCGTCGAAAAACGCTTTATCGATGTGCACCACCTCGGCGATCTTCAACGCTTTCCTCTCGAGCGATCTCAACGCGTCTTTCAAATCCTCAATTTCCATGTTTTTCATGCGTTCGTTCGCGCTCAACACGTTCGCGTGTCGTTCGACATTCTTTTTCAACATGTCTGACAACTGTTCGCAGTTTTGTTCGGATTTTTTCAACTTGTCTTGTTCCTCGCGCAACCGCTCTTCGGTGACTTCTTTGGACGCGCGGAAAGCGTCCAGTTGCCGCTTGGCTTGTTCCGATTCTTGTTGGTACTTAGAGATGTCACCCAAGGCTTTGTTCAGTTTCGTTTGCTTCTCTTGCAATTTAGTGTGTAAACTCGCGCTTTCATCTTCTAAGAACATAAGCTTCGAGGACATGTTCTCTTTCTCGCTGGTCGATTGCGAGCGAAAACGTTCGATTTCCTCGACGCGAGCGTTCAACACCGTCTGCGTGTTCTCCAAAGATGTTTTAAACGACTGCGCTTCCGACGATGCTAACTCGTACTTCTTCCCCGTGTTCGCTAAGTTCGTCTGTAACCGTTCCATCTCCTCTTTGTTCGTCTCAATCGTCCTTTGGTGCTCGCAAATCGTCTTCTCCGCATCCGCCGCGGCTTCTTGGAAATCTTCAAGGTAAATCGCGCATTCCTCCTGGGTTTGTAAGTGCATCTTTCGCTCGTTTTCGTACAACTCTTTCGCCTCTTTGAGCTTCAGACGCATCTCTTCCAATTGCTTATCCTTCGCGTCGCATTTGGCTCTCAAATCCAAACACCGCCGATTGGCCTCGAAGAGCTCCGCCGCGTTTGAGGAAGATTTCTGCCGATCCACGCTCATCGCGTCCACTTGCGCCGATAACTTCTTCTCTTTCTCTTCAGCCATGCGTAACTGCCTTTCCAAATGTCCACGTTCCGCTTTTGCCGTTCGTTCGCTCTTTTGCAACTGTTCCAACTCTTTGCGCAAGTTTTCTTCATTCGCGCTCGATTGCTTCGCTTTCGCCTCCAACGCGGCCACTTTCGATTGCGCGCTTTGGATCGTCGCGTCTTTTTCCTTCATCATAAATACGTGTTGTTGCTGGTTGTCACTATTGTTATTGTTATTGGCCTTTTGAGCCTCTGATGATTTCAAATCATCCTCCAACTTTTTTACCACCTGCTCCTTCTGCGTCAACGAGACGCGCATGCGTTCGAGCTCACCGTCCCGCTTCTTCTTCTCCGAGTGCATTCTGTGCAATAACTCCTCGTTCGCTTTCAACCGCTCGTCTTTTTCGCGCATCTCCGTGGTCATCTTCGCGACTTTCTCGTTCAAAATTCTCAACGCTTCTTCGGCTTTCGTGTCGTCCGAATTGACGCGTTTGGCCGTCGCCGCGTACTTTTCCTCGAGCGCGTTCAACATCTTCTCCTTCTCTTGCAACTTTCTCTTCTCGTCTTGCAACTGCCTCTCTAAATATCTCTTCGCTTTCATCGCGTCGGTCACTTTCTGCCGTTCGACGGCTAACATTTTCGAGTGATTGTTGTTCGATGATGCTTTCGAAGAAAAAAATTGCTCTTTTCGATCAATCTCCGCCGCTTTGCGCTGCACCTCGTTATTAGAGTTGTTGTTGTCCACCAACCCGTACGATTCTATCGCCTTCAAATCTCGCACTTCGATCTCTTCTTGCAACGTGGAATACTTTCCAATCCATTCAGTTTCAATCTTATCCTTTTCTTCGATGACCTGCAAATGTTTGAAGATTTCAAGCTCGCATTGACTCACCGTCTTCTTCAAAGCGTCTCTTTCCTCTTCAATCGAGCGCAAAGTCTCTTCCAACACTCGTAACTCCTCGATGCGTTTCCGTTTTTCCTCTTCAATCGACTGCATTTCTTCCATCATCTTTTCCATTTTCTTTTCCGCCTGTACTCGTAAACTTCGTTCAGTTTCCACGTCCGATTCCAACTGTTTTTGAATCTCCGCAAACTCTCGCTTTCGAGCGTTGACTTCTTTTTGCAATTTCGCGTTCGTCTCTTCCATCTTTGCATTTATTTCCTTTTTCTCTTTCAACTCTCTGGTCAAGGAGATGACTTTCTCGTGCGCGATTGTAATCGCTCTCGAGTTTTGCTTTTGGTCGGTGGATTTTTCCTCCATCGATTTCAACTTTTCTCTGGCGTTTGCCAAACGTTCCTCCGTCTCGCTTCGTTCTCTCGTCATCGCGTCGCACTTCCTCTCCGCGTCCAAAGCCATCTTCTCGCTCGTTTCCAATTCTCTTCGCAACTGCTCCAGCATTGCCCCTTGCGCTTCGATCGTAAACTTGTGTTCTTTCAAGAGATGAGTGCTTTTCGATTTCGTCTTTGCAATCTCTCGGAGTACTCTTTCCTTTTCCGCTTCCGCCCGCGAGACTCGCTCGGAAAACCGATCCCGCTCGCGCGCCGCGGTCAATTTTTTCTCCTTCAAACTCTCGCAGTCTTTCTCCAACCTCCTGTTTAGCATTTGCTCTTTTTCTAGAGATTTCTTCAGCATTAAGTGTTCTTTCGTTTGCGCTTCTTCGAGACGTTTCGATTGATTCATTTGTTCGTCGTTTTCTGTTTTCATCTTCGTCGCCAAACGTTCCATCGCTTGCGTGTAGAGGAGATATTTGTCCTCTTTTCCTCCGCGAGAAGACGTTTTTGATTTTGATGAAGTCGTCGCCGCGGTGTTCGTGCGTTTTCTTTCCTCTGCGATGGAAATGTTGTTGTTGTTTGGGATATTCTCTTCTCGCCCACTTTCTTCTTTTCGCGGACCTTTACTCACGAATCCGTCCTCGACGCCGGGACGAGTACTAAAGGCGTCATCAAAATCATTCGGATCTACAACTCCTCCCTCGTTCGTATTCGCATCAGGAGTAGGAGCAACAACAACACTGCTCTTATTATTATTAATATAATAACTGCTCAACCAAACGTTCCTCGATTGCATCCTCCAATCTTCGTCATCCGGCGCAAAATCCTTTGTTCCCCTCTGGTTCTCCGTATCGCGACTCAGTTTCTTCCGCTTCATCAAAACATTTCGTTGTTCTTCCTCTTGCCGTTGCCTTAATACTCCAGAGGACGACGAAATACTACTGTTATTGCTTCCATGTGCATCATTTTTCGAGCGAAAATCACGATCGTAATCATCCTTCGATGTCGACGTCTTTCCCGCGCTTCGACTGCTCCTTGACTCAAATGTCTTCGAATTTCCAATTTGCTTTTCATTCTCCTCATCATCATCGCGAGGCTTTCCTTTTCCTCCTTTTAAAGACACAACGTCAGAGTTTGAAGAACGCATCGAAGGAGCGTTCGTTTTTGTGTTCGTCGTCTTATTCGTGTTCTTATTGTTTCGTTCGTTCCATCGTTTGAGAAGTTCTTTCCTCTCTTTGCTCGAGAAGGATTTCATCTTTAAACGAGCTGTTACGCGACGATTCCGAGCAAAAAGAAAGAGCACAGACTCTAACTCTCTCTAATCCTCTCTCGTGCACAAAATGTGCGCGTTTTATGAAGTATATTGCGTGTATGTGAGAGTAAATAAGAGCGTATCTCTTTAACGAAATTTGAAATTTCTCACACTTTCCCCTAAACACTTAAATCACACACAAAGAACGACAGATAGAGTGAGAGAGAGTACAAAGAAAGAACGCGGACTCTAAATCTCTCTCTTTCTCTTTTCCTCTCGTTTATACGTGGTGTGTGTGTGTTTTAAGTGCGCTTTAATAGCGTATCTCTTTAATACTAATTTGAAAATTTCTGAAGCGAATTTTCCCCTAAAAAGCACCAACGAACAAAAAAAATAGAAAAAATATTCACATGTGTGATCAGAGAGTTTTTGTTCTGCATTACACGCGTTGCCACTTCTTCAGCGCTGCCGATAGTACTGCTCTTAACGCTGCTTTCATTTACCACCGCTTCTGCTGCTCGATGTACCTTCTTCGCTTAAGTCAGAGCGCGTAGAGAGTAAATAAGGGTGTATCTATATCTCTTTACATTTGTAACAAAACAGGTATAAAAAAATCAGAAAAATAGTAGATGTGTCTGTACTTCTTCATTTACGACCTCATCGATCAATTCAAGCGCATCGCGCGATAGATACGGACGTCTGTATTGATCCTATCGCGTGGTTGATGTGATGTTTACTTCGTTCAATCCGAAAATGACTGTTTTTGTAGTCCCTTACCTAAGAGAGTTAGGGTTTAGGATGCAAAGAAAAGTAAAGGGGGACGACATTCTTCACTTTTTCTGCCCTGAAACAAGACAAGAGTGTACATCATACGACGATGATGTCACGCAGTCGAACGCGACTTTTATCAAAGAAATCATCGAAAAAAGGAGGAAGAAAAAGAGCAGCAAAACGCAACACCGCGTGTTCTTCGTTCTTTTTCTTCGTGCTCTTTAAAATTAGTCTTCTTTTGATGATGATGAGCGCGATTATGATGTCGGAAAATTTTGAATTTTTCCCCATTGGGGGGGTGGAAGGGAAAAAACAACAACGAAAGCAACCTTCGTCGTCTTCATCGTCATCTTTCGAGGCGTTTCAGGACGAGCGACGAGAGAAGAGAGGTACGATAGGCTTATACCGCATTTTCCTTTCTCATTCGGTCTTCTTGGTCTTCTTCTCTCGATCGCGTTCGTATCGTTTGTGTTTGTGATACGTTACAATCAACAGTCAATGAATTTAAAACGCCTTTTTGTTTCTTTTTGTTGCAACATTCTCTGATCACGCATGTGTGTTCATATTTTTCTTCTCTGTTATATATATTTTAACAATCAAAACAATAATCGTATTATTAATAACAACAATTGCAAACAGAAGAACGACGAAAGTTAGAAACGCTCGAGGCGCAGCAGCAGAACGAGGAGGAGGAGGAGAGTTTTGATACGACGACGAGAAAAAAAATGGTAGGTTTATCCGAGGAAGAGCAGAATTCGATGCAAATTCCTTCTCACATGCGTTGCGACGCGTGTCACGCCATCGCGCATAAACTCACGACGAATATTCGAGAAACCGAACGTAAACACGGGAAAGGGAAGAAAGTACAGAAACGTCTCAGAGTGGATCAATACGAGCAGAGTTTCGAGGACACGTGTAAGGACGAACAGTTCTGGGGCGAGTATTACGGCGTCACGCACGGGAAAGACGGGCACAATTATTTCAACGGTCCAGGTTTAACCGTTTTGCCAAAAACGTTGCACAAAGCGCAAACGCTGTCGATGGAAACCACGCTTCGAAAAGGTGGGATGTGGTCGCACCGGATGCGAGAGTTTTGCGAGCAAATGGTGTACAGTTCGGAGGAAGATTTGGACGAATCGGAGATGTATTCGATTTTGTACGAGAGCACACCAAATGAGGAAGAGAGTCGCGGTAGGAGTAGTGGTAGTGATAGTAGTGATAGTAGTGGTAATAGTCCTCCTCCTCAACGAATAATAATAAACAAAGACACGAGGATGTTTCGAGAGAAAATGTGCGCGCGAACGTGTAAAAAATTTCCGACGCGACGACCGACGACGATGGAAGAGGAACTCGAAAGCGGGTGGGAACCTTTCGACGAGGACGCGTTCACCGAGAAGAAAAGAGCGCAAAGGAAAGAAGACGAGGCGTACAGACAAGCGCACAAGTTGGTGGAAGATTTGACGAGCGGCCGAGGCGACGGCGGCGAGTTGTAATAATAGCGCATATCATCTATCTATCCATCGCACGAACGAAGAAGGTTGTCAAAATCGTCTTCACCGCCCTCGTCGTTTTCTCGAACGATGATGATTATTATTTTGCGTTGTCCTAAACGTCGTCATTCTTTTCTTCTTCGCTATGCTTCTTCTTCTTTTGAAACGAAAAGGTCTTCTTGAAAGAATCTTGGACGTCCTCGAAGGCGTCAAAGAGCGCGTCTTCCGCGCGTTCCACTTTCTCGGCAATCTTATCGTCCAAAGCATCCAACGCGTCCAAGAGCCAATCGAAGACACCCCCGCCGCCGCCGCTATCTCTTCCTTCCCGCGTATCGCCGTCCAAACTACTATTCGTTTTTTTCATCAACCGCGGCATGGCCGATAACGATCGATCGAATACCGCCGCCGTCTTCTTTGTTTTCTTCTTACTAATGCTACTCTTGTTATTCGTACTCCTATCGCCGCCGTTCTCCTCGCCGCTCTCGTCGTCGTCGCTATCATTGTCTACCAGACGCCTCAACTCCTCGTCCTCGATGATCGTCTCCAAGTGCAACGCGTCGTCGTCGTTTCGTTTCGTTTCCGAACCGTTCGACGAAGAAGCAGTCAACTGCACCACGACTTCCTTTTCCTCCTCCTTCTCTGCCGCTAAAGAAGACTTCTCTAGACTTCTCTCGCCGTATTTCCGTCGCATCAAATCTCTCCTCAACTTTTGTAAACGCTTCTGATACTGAACGATTTTCGCGACGAGTTGCGCCCTCTCGTCTCTTGTTCCTGTATAATGTTATTGTTGGTAAACAGAGAGATTTTGATCAGTCATTCGATCTAAAAGTGAGAGAGAGAAGGGAAAAGAGAGACGAAAACAACGAGAGAACATTGATGAGAGAAAGAAGCGAACGACGACTTTGTCGCGAAACCCGAGAAAGGTCCTCCCATCGGCATCCTCGTAAACATCTCGCAAACGACCATTTTTATACGTCATCGCCAATGAATGAAACAAACACACAAAGAAGAAGAATCAGAGCGAAAAACACATAAAGACGACGATTTAAACGACAATATTACTAAATCCTCTCTCCTTCTCTTCTTAAACTTCTTCTTTCCATCGTACGAGTTGAATCGCACGCGACGCGAAACTCACCGAATTTGCCTCCAGAGCTGCCAATTTCATTCATTTTGAGATACGTTTTGAAGTAATCCATCGCCAAACTGTAACTTCTCACCGCAGATTCTCCGTAGTTGTTTTTATCCGCGTCGATGGCGTCGGAGACGTGTCTGTGCGCGTGTTGGAGGATTTCTCGTACGCTCTCTGCGACTGAATCGTTAGTATTAGACTCATTAAACTCCTCATGTTGAGCGAAGGAATCGGTTTCCAACGTGTCCGTCATGTTGTCCAAAGTGGAACAACTTTAACTTTAAAAGAGCAGCAGCGTTTGATAGAGCAGAGTAACACTGAGATGATAATAAAAGCGAGTAAAGAGAGAGCTTCTAATAAATCTCTCTCTTTTGTCTCTCTTCCTCTTTTGCTTTTGCTCTTGCGTTTTATTAAGTGTGTATGTGTAGAGAGGAAATTTTTGTGGAGGAAGTGTAGGTGTTTTGTTGTGTGTTTCTCTCTTTAGTAGTATTACAAGGGTGCGGCGGCTTTATTTAGGATGTGCGTAATTATTCTGATTCTGTTTCTGATTCTGGCACGTATAACTCTCCGTCTTCGTACGACCAGCCTTCTGGGAGAGGACAGTCGTTGTCGAGGAGGTATTGTACACATTCGGTTTGGTTTTTCTTGTGTGCAAATAGTACGGCGCGATAGTTCCACGGCGTTTTGGCGGTTTCGCGCAAGTACTTCAAACAGTCTAAGTGGCCGTTCCTGGCCGCAACCTCACACGCCTTTTCGCTATATTTATCATATTTGCGTTCAACAAGATATTCGAGTATGTGGAGATGACCATTTTTAGCCGCCCAAGTGGCAGTAAGAGAATTCCATGGCGCTTTGCCTTCTTCGCGTAAGTATTTGAGGCACTCGAGATGACCGTTTTGGGCAGCAAATTTACACGCCCACTCATCAATAGGACACTCATTTGCAACGCAATACTTGACCATTTCCAGATTACCTTGGTTTGCGGCCGTATTAATTGTCATATAATCCCACTTACACTTTTTCTCCTCTCGTATCCACTTGAGCAACTCGAGTTTATTCGTTTTAGCAACTTGCAAGTAGAAATCTGTTTCGCTCCACCATCTCGGCCACAACGATCGATTCTCCCACACAAACTCCAAAGTCGATATCGATGACATCTCTTTCACATCAAACTTCTTTTTCAAATCATCCGCGCGAGACGATATCTTAATCAACTTTCTCGTCTCCGTATTCACTCCGTACAAGAATTTCACATCCGTCGAATTCAATTTCGGAAGAATGTGTTTGAAACAAATATCGTCGTTATTCACGATCAAATCCCACACATCTCGCTCCCCGATCCGCCTCTTTTGCGCTCGCGTTCTCACCCCAAGAGCATTATAAGCAGTAGCAGAAGAAGACATGATGCTTTCGTGTCGTTTTGTTCTTCTTTAAACGCGAAATGCGATTTCTTTTTTTTTTTCGGAAAGGAAAAGCGAGCGTTTTTTTTAAATTCTCTGTCTGTTGTTGACTTTTTCCTCACATGCAAACAAACGAAAAGCACTGCTTTTCTCGACGACGAGCGGCGTATCATCGAGAGTATTCATGATGCTTAAGTGGTTCAGGTCGTGTTTTTGATGATGAAGCGTTTGCGAATATAGTATATAAGAGTTTGTTAGTATTCTTTTTTGTTTTAGTATTCTATTACGTGTGTAGAATTCTATAGAGTATCTCTCTCGCTAACTTTACGCTATTGTGCTATTGTTATGCGCAACAACCTCTGGATCTCGCGCTCGCTCGCGCTCTCGTCGCGGTGTTGTTTCTATTCTCTCGTATATTCTTCTATTCGGACGTTGGTTTCTTTTCGTCGTTTTTGTCGACTTCCTTGTTGTTTAGAGGTAGCTCGAGGAGGAAGATTTGGTTGACGAGGATTTTCTTCTTCGCGTCGGGGTGCTCACTTCCTTTTCCTTTTCCTTCTTTGTCTTCTGAGACGTTACAGACGATTTTTGTTGGCGGTGATGTTGTTGTTGTTTTGAGGAAACAGACGAACTTTCCGTTCGGAGAGACGCAAACGCACTCTGGGCGGATTTTATTATCGTCGTTGGTGGTTCTTGGAGGAGGGGTTAAATATTCCGTCTGATATTTCCTCGCGCCGCCGCGCGTAAACGTCCGAGCGATTCGGTTTGTACTCGTCGCGAAACAGACGTAAAGGCCGTCCGGCGACCACGAGAAGGCAGAGTTGACTTCTTCGCCGTCTTTGAGAAAGGAGAGTTGCTCGATTTCGCCGGTGGTCGCGTCGACCAGGTGTAACTGGAAGGATGCTTTTTCGTCTCGAAGTAAAATGCAAACGACGTTCGAATCCGCGGGATTCGCTCGAGGCCAAAATCGAACGGAACCTTGACAACCGCTGGACCGCGTCACGCGTCTTTGCTTGACCGATTGCGGCGGTTTCGGATAGGAAGTGAGCGTGCCTTGAAGTAATCTTTCTTCTTTATCTTCTTCTTCTTTTAACTTCTCCACGTCTCGCGGTAACTCCACCACGAACAATTCCGTGAGCACGTTCCCGCGCTCGTCTCGACAGTCGCCCAAGAACG
>Ga0209830_10003720_pt1 | contig 11505 bp, 8 predicted proteins | sample ArcticOcean_MG_C_12_FD_187439 | JGI IMG/M metagenome (GOLD analysis project Ga0209830, IMG submission 187439) | Marine microbial communities from western Arctic Ocean - ArcticOcean_MG_CB8_130 (SPAdes) (version 2) | ecosystem: Environmental > Aquatic > Marine > Oceanic | place: Arctic Ocean...
CGGGGATTAATAATTTTGGCCTCCGGCGTCCCCGCAGGTCACCTGGGTTAGAGAGCCGGGTGTGTCATCACCGCGTGCGTCCGTGAGCGTGTTGATTTCGGGTTCGGTGAAGGCGCGCGCGGCGTCGTCGTCGCGAAACGCACATGTTTCAAAGACATTGTTATTGTTATTGGGCCCGGGCTTAGTGGTACGGCTTACAAGTCGTCTCGCGACTCGCTTCGTATTTTAAGTCCGTACAGAAAGGTCCGTAGTCACTCGTATTTTTAAATGCGAAAAAGGGGGTTTCGGTCCAATTTGCAAACACACGATGCCTGCACTTCAACCAAAAGGCGTGAGAGAGAAACCGTCGGAGAGTGACGATACCATATTTCATGAAGTTGCGATACCAGGGTGGAATCAGGTCTCAATATTCGTATTTACTTGACCTCTTTAGGCTGAGAGACTACCCTTTTCTCAGAAAGCGACTGGGATTCCAGATCTTCCTCCGGTCCATCGGAGTGTTTATTTTTGCGACACCCCCACGGAACAAGACGGAGTTGCTTATCCGGTAGAGGGTAATTTGGTGTGGCTAAAAATCGGACCCGAAACGAAGATCTACAAGTGGATACGCATGAAGTTGGACACCAAAGGGAAAGTCCAGAAGCTCGAGACGACGGATGGTATCTTCGTTTTCGCCACAGCGACATGTTTCGAAGGGTAATATTCATCTCCAACAGCAATCTGTCTTTTTCTTTTGCTCATTGTTTTATTTGCATTGTTTACAGACATTTCTCGAGAACGGTTATGGCAAGTTCGACAAAAATTTCTGCCTGGTTGAGGGTGTGCGGCAACAAGAAGCCATCGTTCCTCGACGAGTTCATCGTCACTGGCGATGACCTTCGCGCTCCAGAAGTTGCTGCGAAGATTTATACTTGCGATGCACTGTGCACTGACGCTGGACCTCTCATGTATCAGTGTTTTCGATGCGGCTTCTTTGCCTTCGCCATGGTGAAGAGTGGAGGCAAGTGGTCCGACAATTCGAAGATCTACATGGATCACGTCACAGCGTGTGATCAGGCCTACGACGAGGAATATGTGATCAAGATGGCTGCTCGCGTCGGTGATCGCCCCCCAGCCATCGCACATTCTCTTCTCAGTGGTGAAATCCTCGAGAAGGTTTATGCCCGTGAAGAAGAGGAGAAGAAGGTTTCATCGTCAAACTCCCCTAACACTTTATTTTAGCCTACTTTTTTTTTCAGGTCAACCTTGCAACGGATCGTCTGGAATATGAATGCAGGCAGGACGTCGTTACGAAGGCCATGCAGATTCTTGCAGGGCATATCTCCGCTGATCTGGCAGAGGACGAGCTCGTGACTTCGGTGGGATCACAAGTGTGCAAGTTCGCTGCAGATCACTGCACCCCAGCACAGATGCGGTCTGCGAATCTTGGAGTGGTGATCGCAGTACTTACATTTGATTTTTACCTCTTATTTCTGACTCTATCTCTTAATGCGTAGGCACCTGAGGACGATACGTTCACCGCGGACGAGCTTTCTAATTATGAAAGTGACTCGGATCAGAAACCGGACGAAATCGTCATAAATTCTTCTGAGGATGAAGATGAAGATGATGATGACGATTCCGACGACGACGGGGTCCCTCATTCCGATGCCCCTTATATTTCGTACGAACAGGACGTAATGGACACCCCAGCTGTCCAGGCGGCCGTGAAGGCCGCACTCAAGGCAAAGGAACAGAAGGCAAAGGATGCCGCTGAGGTGGTCGCTCAGCTTGAAATCTAACCCTAACCGTAACTCTAATTAAATTGAAGTCTAAAGGCGGAGAAAGTCGCAACAAAAAACTCTTCCGAAAGCGTAAGGCTGACGCTGAAGGTTATGCCTAATCGGTTTTGTTCATCCTCTCACACTATCGTATTTTGCAGGCGGTGATGACAGGAAATCGTCGAAAAAGAAGCTCAAGAAGGAAACTCAAGTCAAGGACGCCAAAAACAAGTCCTTCAAGAGGGTGAAGCAAAGTCCTGGGGCGCCCCCTGGCTCGTCAGGCAAAAACAATGGTTCCAAGGCCGCACGTCGCGGTGCCTCTGGTGGTGGTAAACGCTAAGTTTCATTGTATCGTTCACGATAACGGATCATAACCCGCGCCGGCACGTTCAAACGCCAGCATCACCCGCGATATTACTTTAAGTTTATTATAAGAACACGCTGACATTTTACGGTTGCTTAATTCATTTACTACATGATTATTCGATTGTATGAAGAGTTCGTCTGTTAGCTTACGTGTGGTATTACAGATGTAACATGGGTGTTTTTATCCGATCGCGGCAGTGCTTATGGTAACGCTAACGGGGCTTGTCATGAGCTCAAGCGCTAGCTTATCCGCGCACACGTTCAACATCCAGGGCAATATTGCAGAGGTGAAGACCTCTCCTGAAGGCATGTTTGAGGTCGTCCCTGAATGCCAGCATGAAAGTGCTCGGTTTGAGGAGCGTCGTCTTGCCGTCGATTTCCTCCGTAGCGTCGAGAATCCCCATCCATTGTGATGCGTCATTGTAACTGAAGCCAATCAAGAGTGCGTTGTCAAAACTCATCCCGTCATCTTCCTTGTTCGTCACATTCTTTATGAAGAGGGAGAGGGACGCACCGGTGAGCATAACGAGGGGATGGGGATTGCCATCCATCAGAACGAGGGATAGCAGAAACTGAAACGGCTTGGCGGCAGGTAGATTCGCTGTGACGAGATTCGTACCCATGTAACCCTCCTTTCCAATCTCGACGATGATGGGATTTTCCGGCGTAGAGATTAGAGACGTCATCGTAGCGACGAAAGCGTCGACGTCGCAGTTGAAGCCTTCTTCAGAGAGGAAGTATGCGATGTCCAGATAACACGACCAAACCTTGAAGTTCTGTGGGCTCTTTGACGACAACCATTTTTGACGATTGAGACCTGCCAAGTACTGGAGGTCAGCACTCAAGACGACTGACGAAACGATGAGTCAAGACCTTTGGCTTTGTCGGATGCTTCGCCGGCCTTCTGCTTGTCAACGTTGACGGGATTACGACCATTTTGGCCGTACGGAATCCAAATAACGTCCTTCACACTCTTCTCACGAAGAACAGAGAAATTATGCATATCGGTTGATCGTGCGGCTGCGACGACCATTTTGTCATCTGGTTTATCGCTGTAAGGGGAAGTTTCCCCAAAGACGAAGATCATTCTCTTGTCTGCCTTTGCACGTTTCGGACTCACGACGGCGAGGGATGTGGCGATCTTACCTGGAGATCCGTCAGACGGTTGTACGACGACAGCAGTCTCAGCAGCACGCTTTGCGCCGGAAGCAGATTTTCCCATGTTTGCAAAATGAGTTTGAACCACTGTCAACCGTTTTATCTCTGTCGCGGCTCTTGGACGAAGAGACGTCAATAATTGTTTTTCTTCTGCGAAGTTCTACTAGGTTTTTTCTTGATTTTCTTGAATTTCCATGGCATGATAGATGAGGACGATACGTCGTTCGAGGTAGACGTTGTCGTCGATGAGAACGATGTTGAGCTTACCGAAACCGTCTTGTTACATAATACACGAGAAGAAGCGGTTTCAGGCATCTTATGATTCAAATACGCAACATTCTTTGTGTTTCAGTGAAAATGACGCTACGCTGAACATGATTCTCGACTTTTGCGAGGTGTTACGGCTAATGTGAGTGACACGACGTCGCATTCTTATAAAAGAAGTATTGAATTGAGTATACGTCAGCTGGCGACGAAGATACGCCCGACGTCTACGCTGCCTCTCAACGTAGATGTGAGTACGGGTGAGTCCTGTTGCCAGAAACACTGCGCCTTTGAACGATGTGCATGGACGTACGACGGTCGCGACATGAATGGTGACGGCGAAACGGCTCTAGAAGATCATCTTCGTGACGCGCATTGGTCAGATTTTCAAATCATTCATACATGGGAGCCGACGATAAAACGCGACTACTCCTGTTACGATTTATATACGCAGGTATGAACTGACGTAAATGACGGATATCTGTTTATTTACGTGTTTTGTATTGTCGACAGGCTATTGTCGTCAAAGCTCGTGACGGAATGCCGGACGTGGGCCCGACTATCGATCGTAGGTGTCACGACAAATTTGTCCATTTGCACGGGCTAGACGAGACGTTACGTCAGCCGTGTGCTCCTATTTGTTTTTGCTGTGCACGTATTCTGCCTTCAATTCCTTGTCTGGGTCGTCGTGGGTCGGAAAAAATACGATTCAAGGAGCTGCTGCAACGAGATAAGCTATTCGGCCTCAAGAAAGACCTTGAAACGTTACACTTCGGATTAGATAGTTACGTCACCACGTATTTGAATCGTGAAGAAGACGATTACAGCGACGACGTCAAGAACCGTCGTCATCAATACTTGCATGATTGGTACGTCGATTTGCCAGACGGAAATCGCATCATTTGTTGCCCTGAGGTTTGCAAACCGCCAAAGTCTTGACATTTACGATTGACGTCTTAAAGAAGAAGAAAGTGTTTCCGGGGGGCTTTCCCCCCCCCGGACCCCCCCTCCCTACCATAACTTTATAGACGAATTCGTCTTGCGTCTGACGACACTCCCGTTTTTCTGTCTGACGAAGTTTCCGTTTTCCCGTCTGACGACATTTCCGTTTTTCCTTCTGACTCAATGCTCTACGTTGCAGGACGTTAGATGTGACGTATGCGGACCGTGGAGTACGCGAGTTACGAAATGCATCTGTCGTGAATGCGTCGCACCACTGTGCAGAGACTGCGAGAGGGAAGTCGACAAGAAACGTATGCCAAGATTTGGGTTGGCGAATGACATGTTCACAGGATATACTCCGGAAGTCATATATTCAGATAACGTCACTGTTGTCGAAATGACGTGTGCTTCTGTATGCATTGTCAACATGATTCAAGTGCAACTCCACGTGTATGACGATCTGAATCAAGACGTATATCATGACGCTCGGCATCGAACCGGTGGTCGTGGTAACATAACGGCGTGGCCAATGCGTCCAGACGATATTGCGGCTATTGCTGCGAAGTTGCACGAACTGTTATTGCCGCGTTGGGGTGAAGACCTCATGCACTACGTACAGATAGTAATATTTCGAATGATAGAGGAAGATGCAGATTCCGATGACGATGAGACGATAGCAAAACGCGACGTTGCGTTACGGCAACACGTACAGATGGCCGGCAGGGTACGACGTGCTGTCGTCATCAAGTTGATACGCACATTTGTTGAATCAGGCAATCGTTTTTACCGTCACATTAATATGGACGACGTAATCGATAGAGTTGCACGCCTGACGGATCTAGGAGGAAAGATTTTTGAGGACGGCACCGTTCCTAACTTCCTCTGTGACGTTCTATCAAAACCGCCTGATAAAAGTTACGTCGACAAGTCGGCGACGCCGGCAGCGCCTCCTACTCCACTCTATGATGACGAATCAAGCGCAACAAGTGACCATTTCGTACGTACGCCGAGGCAAGGTGTAATTGCACAGAACACTGCCAACGTCATTGACTATAATACGGAAGACATTCATGCGTTGACACGTTTACGTGCGACGCTTGACGTCGAACGCGAGACGATAACTGCGGAAGTACAACATCCGGTCGTCGGCATAAATGCAGTTGATGACGTATACGCCCAGCCGCTGAATCAGTTTCATCCACAGTTTTGGCCGCAATGTTTCGTCGGTAACTTTCCGCTAGGTATTGGATCGCCAGATTATCTTCCAAAGAAGAATCCAAAGGAGCATGAAGTTGAAAGAGATCATCGCGTCGGCCCTCGCGTGGAATTCAAAGAGGACTGGTCAAACGCGTTTGCAAGCAGAGCTGAACGTCAGTTTCGGAGTGATCAAGGCTTCTGCTTTGCGTTGTGGAATTTCGTCGTACGTACCACCGTAAACTTGAAAGCTCAGTTGTTTAGCATGGTGCGACGTGCTAATCGCACTATATCTGCCGACGAAATGGACGAAGGCATTGCGTCTATCTATGAAAACCTCAACGGAACGTACACGTCGCCAAACGGCGACTCGATGCCCGTAAACGGTGACGTCTTGAATTTACGTCGATGCCCACGTGTCACACCCATCGCCAAAGAAATGCTAAGTGGAATGGACAACACGTTGCGCACTCAAGAAGGCTCGCAACAGACGCGGAGTATCATGCGCAGTACGTTTCTTGGTTTCAACGTCATGTACGGCAAATGCATCATGGTGACAATATCGCCGACGCTGGATAAAACGCATCTCATACTTCGTTGCCATCGTGGCCGACGTAACGATCCTGCGAAATCCAGGCACGCCGAAGTCTCTCCCGACGGCGAACATCACTGGGGTGATATTTTTGAGCCAGCGACGTACGCGGAAGCAACGTCCGCACGAATTGACGTACGTGACTTGCAAAACGTATTTCCTTCTTCTGAGGAACGGCAGCGTATAACGATACAAGATCCACTATGCAGTGCTCTTGGGTTTCGGATGCTGATAATGATACTACTGCGAGCTGTCATTGGCGTACGAGTTTGTCCTGACTGTCCTCATTGTAATGACGGAGACTTGCCATGTTGTTCTGGTTTTGGATCTGTGGCGGAGCCGGAAGGCGGCGCACTTGGTCTTGTTGAGGCGTACTGCGGTAGTATTGAGTCTCAAGTTCATCAAGCCCTACACGGTCATTTTCTCATGTATGTGCCATGTATGTTTCAGCACCGATCCCTAGACGAAATCACGGCCATGCTTCGTTCATCTGTAGCACGGGTTGCTGAGGCAGATGTAAATAGGCTGCATACGGTTGGTGACGCAGATGTAGACCGTGATACCAATCTTTTTCAAGATTTCAACTCGTGGACGTCTTACGTTCGGAATGGACGTATGCACGACGTAGTGGGTTTCAATGACCGGATTGATTACGTAGAATCTCAACATCCACTATTCGCCTTTGACGGGCATCCGCTTGTGTTACGTCAAGTTGGAGCTGACGCCACCGGAGACACATGGCGTAACATGTTGGCGGAAGCTGGCCAGCACAGTCAAGAAATGTTTCAGTACCATTTGCATCCAAAAATGGGAGATGTGCGCGTCCCATTACGCGGATGCACGTTAAAACGTGGACATGGATGCAAATATGGATTTCCATGGAATCATTACGAGCATGTGAAAGATACGTGTGCAACGGTATGTGAAGGCGTTGCCAAACTGTTTGACGTGAACGTCACTGGACGTCGGAGCTGGTTAGGTCAAGTGGAAGGACCTTTACATCATCCATATTTACGTCCGACGCATCCTCTCTTAGCGTTGGACGCTCGTTGCAACACGGACGTCATGGTACTATATCGCTTACCAATCATACCCGAGACGCATAGTAATTTATGCCCTGAAAAGGCAAAATGTTGTTCAATCTTCCAAGAGAAAGAAGCGATGAAACGTTTGCAAAGACAGATAGAGACACTGCAAAACGATATCGTGGGTTATACTACAGACTACGTCTCTAAACGTCAGCCGATTTGCGTCGACAAAGTCAAACGTTTCCTTGACGGCCATTCCTCACTTGGTCGTTCTCTCCGTTCCAATCCTGATCTGAAAGGTTCAGATATCTTGAAACGCCATGTGCAGCGTATCATGACCGATTTGACTCAAAAAGGCAGTGTGCTTATGGCTCCTGAGTGCTTCAATTTGTTAACGCAACGACGGGAGAAAGACGTCACTGCCGCAGAGTCTTTCAAATCTAATCGTACCGTCCTTATACCGGTGAAACATTACTTCGATATTGAACGTACTATTTCTACGGATGACTTTGAAGTAACTTGTAACACCGTAAAAGATGGAAGAGATCGGAATAACGTCGAGCTTGTCGAACGTCCTACGGCGCCATTTTTTTATGGCTACAGACCTCCCCAATTATATGACATCAGCGTCTGGGAATTCACGTCGGAATACGTCGTAAAGCACGTAACGATACCGACAAGTAAGAAAAAGGACGAAATGAAATCGAGTCATGTCAAAATGATGGACGACGGCTGGCGTAAGAAGGCGCAAAGCGACAAGTTGACACCAGGTGTCGACTATTTCATACGCGGGTTGGAAGGTATCACAGACGAACTTCCATGGATGGCGTTGAGCAGCGCCGCACCTCCTTGGATGCAACACGATTACGTAATCCAACGTGAACGGGTGCCGAAAGTGCCGGTTCCAGACGGCGCAATCGTTACGTCTGCTATTGACGGAGACGAACTATCACGACGAATGCTTATACTTTTATCACCCTGGGTGCTCAATGAAATAGACGAGGTGACGCATTTATCGGCGTTGCAATATCCGTCAGCTTCATGGAATGAACGTTGGCGACAGTACGTAGACGGCGAGGTACACAGTGAACACTTGGTCAATATCATTAATAATTTTCAACGTACGTTTCGAAAGAGAACGAATGCTGAGGCAGACGAAACGGAGCATGACGATAAGTACATTGTAAAACCATTGAATGATACTCAACTGCAAGTATCAATGACTACAAGCAGAGCACGCTTTGATCGTGACGGTGCAGACGTCAATGTTCGTGACGAAATGACAATAGCGTTTGATTTCGTCAATCGTCAATTTGGTGACGGCAAATCCCGCATTGTTGGAACCCCTAAAACAAAAGCCGCTAAAGTTCAAACAGATAATCTGAAGGAAGCGCTGCAAAATGCGAGAACAACGGGAAGAGAAGATGAGCGCCTGTTACCAGACAACGTTGAGCCGGAGCCGCTGCGTATTGATATTGAAGCGGCCCGTGACGTGCTAAATGCGGCGAAGCATTCATGTAATGCCCAGCAATACCAAGTACTATTGACAATATTCGAACGCTTACGTCAAGAAGCGAATGACGAAGATAAAGAGACGGAACCACTTCGGATGCTAGTAAACGGCAAGCCAGGTGTTGGAAAATCGTACACGTGTATGACACAAGCACGTGAACTGCTTACTGCCGCGGGTCTTGTGGAAGGAAATCACTTTCAATTCGTGGCATTTCAAGCCGTTGTCGCGGCGATGGTTGGCGGAGATACGATTCATCATTACGCTAACGTCAATCCAATGAGTCAGGCCCAACGTAATAAGCCTGTAGCTGAGAGTAGAAGCCGCATGCGTCAAGTCTCTCGTTTACGTTTCTTGTTCGTCGAAGAAGTTAGTCAAGTTGAAGCGGCATTGTATTGGCAGCTACACGTGTTCCTTCAAAGGCACGTTCAAAAGGCGAATACGTATCTACTGGATGACAACAACATGCCAAGACCGTTCGGTGGCGTAAACGTTGTTCTGATTGGAGATTTCGGCCAATTGCCTCCCATAAAAGATCAAAGTAACCTTAAAAATGTACCTGCTTACTTGCTTGACGACGTCGCTCCTTGCTATACAACTGACGACCTTGGACGTAAGCTGTTTTGGGAGCATACCGATGTTATGATCGAGTTGACTCAACAACATAGGTGTAACGATACCTGGTATTCATCAGTTCTTGACGAGTGCCGTGACGGGAAAATGTCCGTGGATACACATGCGTTCTTACACGGGAAGCCGACGTCAGTGCCAGGATCGTACATAACCGGCGACGTAACGTGCGGCAAGAAACGTTGCGCATTGTTAATGACGACGTCGACGGCGGCAGAAATCCTTAAAAAGGAGTGCGACGATTGCAAAGACGATCGAGCGTCACGTGCTAGAGTGGTATCGCCGACGAACGTTTTGGCGACAAAAGATCTGAAAACGACGAAGTTTAATAACGCAATGTACGTCGTGCCTAATAATGACTTGAAGTTTGAGATCAACAAGACGCGTGCGATGAATTACGCTAACGTTACGAAGCAGTATCCAATGTATTGTCAATGCGTTGATACTGCAAGGGACGGTGCATGTCTTCAGAAGCTGGATGACATTGAACAAAGAAAAGGTTCCGGTAGCGCCGTGGACGAAAAAGTACAGTGGATGCAACGTCATGATCGTGAGTGTGGAAATTTGTACGGCGTTATTCCCTTGACGCTCGGGTTAAAAGTGGTACTTACAGACCACGTCAATCGTAAACACAAGTTGTTACGTGGCTCACAAGGCGTCATTGTTGGCTGGAGCTTACACGAAGACGACGCATCACGCAAACTCGGCGCTGGTCCCGTCGTGTTACGCCACCTGCCACTGGCCGTACACGTCAAGTTCGAGAACGCGACGTGGCAGGTGAAAGGAATGAAGCTACGTGGTGTGTATCCTATAGAACCACAGAAGAGTAACTGGGGCTTTGGAAAGAAGGGTCGCATGAGCGGAAAGATAGAAATAACTCGACGTCAATTACCACTGGCACCTGCGTACGCCCAAACGGCGTACTCCGTCCAAGGCTTGACGATAGTGGCTGCCGTCGTCAATCTGTGTCTCGCCGCTACGGCGTGCGCCATGACAGCGTATATTGCATTGTCGCGGGTTTGCAAACGTGAAGATATATTGATTATGCAGCCGTTTCGTATCGAGCCATTTCAGAAAGGAATACCTATACATGATCAAATATTACTGGCGCATTTCAGAAAGGATCATACGTTACGTGACGCTCTCATAGATACGCACATGTTCCAACTGGGCAAAACGTGTGAGTGCATCATTTGCAAAGACGTACAGCCGAAATCAAGGTTCCGGAAATACAAGAAGGAGCTCGTCGAACAGGAGGCGATAGCGTTGACGTCGCGAGACAATCGTGACGTCAAAAGTCTGGAAGATCTGAAACAAAACCCGAAATGCGACACGTGTTACGTTACGACGAAAGTATGCATTGACTGCAAAAGTCCTCTTTGCAAAGTCAAATATGATGACGATGAATGGGCGCTAACCGGTCCGCACGCGTCCAGACGTAAATGCAAAAAATGTGCGGAAAAGAAGAATAAACAAAAATGTTGGACGTGCAAGGGATTGAAACATAAGGAACTTGAGTTCACAAAAGACCTCAAAAAAAAGATGCAGTCGTGCGACGCGTGCTTTCCGATGCTTATGAAGCGACTCTGTAAAACCTGCAGCACTACGAAACCAGAAGCAATGTTTGATGACGAAGAATGGGATAGGAAAAGGAATCGTCATTGTAAGGAGTGCGCCGATAAACGTAAACGTGCCGGTAAGACTTCGCGTAGCGATAGGGTAGTGCGTAAAAGGAAAAGAGGTTCCGGCGACAAGTAGTTTCGCCGTACGTCGTCAGATACGTCAATACGTCTTCCGTACTTGCATGGATTACGTAAACGTACGTCAGCCAGCAATTGACGTCACGGCGACAGTTAGTGTCGCCGTACGTCGTCAGATACGTCGATACGTCTTCCGTACTTGCATGGATTACGTAAACGTACGTCAGCCACCGTTTGACGTCACGGCGACAGTTAGTGTCGCCGTACGTCGTAAGATACGTCAATACGTCTTCCGTACTTGCACGTACGTCGTAAGATACGTCAATACGTCTTCCGTACCTGCATGGATTACGTAAACGTA
>Ga0209830_10003723_pt1 | contig 11503 bp, 16 predicted proteins | sample ArcticOcean_MG_C_12_FD_187439 | JGI IMG/M metagenome (GOLD analysis project Ga0209830, IMG submission 187439) | Marine microbial communities from western Arctic Ocean - ArcticOcean_MG_CB8_130 (SPAdes) (version 2) | ecosystem: Environmental > Aquatic > Marine > Oceanic | place: Arctic Ocean...
ACAGGCATAAACACAGGCATAAGTCTATAAGGCTCCAATAAAATCAACCGACCATAGAGGTCCTGAGGAAGCAATGAGTATAAGTCGAGACATTGAAAAAACAAGCCTAGAAGCTCACGTTGAACTATGTGCAGCGAGGTACTCACGTTTGGAAGAAAAAATAGACAACCTTGAAGGGCGTGTCATAGGAATAGAATCTGTGCTCGGAGAAATCAGAGACAGTGTAGTCCGTGACCGCGATGTTCGCAACAGACAAATGATTAACTGGGGTGTAGGTATTATTACGACTTTATGCACTACATGTGGCTTCCTAGCATACCAGCTATTTCTTAAATAGAATCCAATTGGACTAAATACTAGTATGCTTATATTAGAACTATTCAGTGACGATAATACAGAGATAACCGAAACCAAAATGGCATGGGGCCGTCGTGGTAACCAAGTTGTACGGAAGTATAGATGCACTATTGGTAGATTAAAAGGTAAAACTGTTAGTAAGCCTGCCGCATGTTTTGCAGCACCAGACATCAAAAAACGTATGAAGTTTAAGATGACTAAAGCAAGACTTGGTAGTAAAATGAATCGTAAGTCAAAAAGAACAAAACGAGTTAATCCAGTAAGCAAAAGAATCCAAGCACTAAACAAGGCTAGTAGATAAATGCGATTAGATGATATACTTGAAATGGCAGGTGAGCCTCAAAAAGTAACAAGAGTTGCAGGTAGCAAAGTTACTATGGTGGATCCAAAGAAACCAGGCATTGAAACTACAATCGATACTGCAGAAGTAGATATTGATAACGCAGACCCCCAAAATCCAATTATAAAATCTAAGAAATCAGCAGGACGTCAAAAGCCTGCAGGCGGTATCCGTCCAGGACAAAAAGTTAGTATTGAGATGGAATCATCACTTGATGAAGCCGTTAATGATCCTGATATATTTAAAGCAATATTCCTAGCAGGTGGACCAGGAAGTGGTAAAGGCTTTGTGTATAAAAATACAGTAGCAACATTGGCTAGTGGACTTAAAGTAGTTAATCCTGACAATGCATATGAATTTCTTATGAGAAAAGCAGAGCTTGATATTAGTAATCCAGATGAGATTGCTAGTGTACAAGGACAACAATTACGCAATCGTGCTAAAGATTTAGCCGATAAACAAGAAGAATTATACAGAGAAGGCCGGTTAGGTCTAGTTATTGATGGTACTGCTAAAGATGCAGAAAAGATATCACAAGTTAAAGAAAGATTAGATGCATTGGGTTATGACTCAATAATGATTTTTGTAAACACGGATTTACAAACTAATCTAGAACAAAATGCAAGGCGTGCAAGACGTCTGCCTGATACATTTATTAAAGAAATGTGGTCAGCAGTGCAAAAGAATATAGGTAAACTACAAGGTATGTTTGGCAGATCGAACTTTTTGGTATTAGATAACAGTTCAGATATGCGTAGTACTTTGAGTACTCGTCTTGACAAGACAGAGAGTGCCGTTAGAAGTTTTCTAGCAAGTGCACCGAGTAAACCAGAAGCAGTTAAGTGGATAGAATCACACAAGTAGTTCGATGAGTTATTTTGAATTTTCAGATGGTGTAAGAGTATCATTATCAAAAGAAGAAAAAGAATTTTTAGGCAGTTTCGAGACATCAGTTAGATTAACTGAAGTTAATCAAAAACATTTAAAAGTATGTTTAATGTTAGTAAACAAAAGTGTATTGTATAGGAAAAAACGCAATGGAGAGCTCTACTATTACAAAGAGACCAGATCTTAAGAAATTTTCTGACTTTGTAAAGTCAAGATTGGACACCACACCTGTTATTGTTGATAATAAAGACAGTGTAAGAGTAGGAAACTACACTTGCAAGCAGGAAGATGGTTACTGGAATGTATCCTATAAAAATCAAATTGAAAAGATATTTACACTACGATCAAGTGCAGTGGCATGGTGCGTAGCAACAATTGGTAAAAACAGCAGTGATGCTAGGCTAATAGCACATGAAGATGCTAATTACGGACGTCTTGTAGAGAACGCTTATGTTTATCTAGCAAGATTTAAAACAACAACAGACCCTTTTAAAAAAGAACTAATGTGGATACGTTATGACGACAGTATATGTCAGTTAAAAAACAAGAGACAACGACTAACAGATTTTCTTAAAAATTTAAAAGTAGGCTAAATACACTTACAGAACAGGTACCGGGATAATAACATGGAATTAAATGATTTAAACAGAATTAAACATAGTAATAGTTTAAACAAACTATTAGACACACGTTTTGGAATGGCTCTCGAGTTAGAGAAGTTAACTGAAAAACGTGCATCAAAGTTGCTAAAGGCAATTGATAGACAGATTACAGAGTCCAAGAAAGGCACAGCTCCTTATCAAACAGATAAGAAGTATATGGCGTCAAAACTTGCTAAAGAAACTGTTGAAGCATGGATGGTTGAAAACGATTTAGGTATTAATGAAAAAGATGAGCCGTCTAATGAAAAGCCAGGTGATGGTGCTATTGAGCCAGAACAGGAACTTCCAGGAGCAGATGCAAAGAGAAACCAATCACTTCGTATGCTAGTAGGAACACAAAACTTTGCTAAGGCAAAACGTGCAATGGAACTTTACAAGCAAGGTAAAACTGTACCACCTTCATTAATGATAGGACTTATGCCAGTTATTGATATGATGGACGAGATTATGTCAAGTGGGATGGCAAATGTTCGTATGCTACAAATGGTACAAAGACGTTCTAAAAAGGCATTAGGCATTTCAGAAAGCGTTCTTAAAGAAGGCGAAATGGAAAGTGCAGAATTAGTACTAGCGTCAAAAGACATGGTTGATAGAATTCAAAGTATGTTAGAAGATGTTGGCGAAATGATGAACGAAGAATTACTTCCATTGACAGATTCAATCCGTGATGAAATGGGCAATGAGAAAGCAGAAGCATTTACTAATGCCGCTAAAGGTGCATTAGAAACATTTATGGATGCAGTAACACAAGCACGTTCAGATATGGATAGTGCAAGTCGTATACTACTTGGAGAAGAGCCGATTAATGCAGAACCGGCAACAGACTTAACCACAGATGACAGTTTAGATATGGAGCTGGATACAGATGCTGGTGCAGATTTAGACTTAGATGCTGGTAGCGAAGGTCAAGAAGGTAGTGACGAATTTGACAGAGAAGAACGTATATAATGCGTTTTGAAGAGATTGTAATAGAAACAGACTCATCTAATAAGATAATGAGTTTGCTAGTTTTTCTTAAGAACCGTGCTGAACAGACAGGTGCTAATCCTGAGATCAGTATGGACGCTTTGGCGCAGATGGCAAGTTCGGTTGGAGTCTCTTTAACGTATGATAATTTCAGTACATTAGTACAAGGCAACCCGGCCTTTGAGACTCTTGTTGCTGACTTTAGCCAAGATACTGTAGTACTAAATCTAGCAGGCGACGAAACAACTATTGCAAGTAAAGCAGACTTAGATTTAGAGCCTGTTGATAAGGTTGATTCAATGGCAAAGCGAGCATTGAAAAAAAGAACTTGACTACTAACGAAATACCTGTTATAGTAATACTATGATAACTGAAAAATATAACTACAAGGCCTTAACTCGTAAGAGTGTAGATGGAAAAAGGCTATATAGCACTCCTGACGGATTAGCAGTTCCTAGTGTAACTACAGTTCTTAGTGCCACTCAATCAAAAGAAAAACAAGAAGGACTCGCACGTTGGCGAAAGCGTGTTGGCGACTTTCAAGCACAGGCGATTGTAACCGAAGCCGCTAATCGCGGTACACGTATGCATACCTATCTGGAAAATTATTGTATTGATGGTACTATTAAAGAACGTGGCAAAAATCCATTTAGTTGGCAATCACATGCAATGGCTGAAACTGTTATACGCGAAGGTATGTGCAACGTTGATGAAGTTTGGGGTGTAGAGGTATCTATGTTCTTTCCTGGAATTTATGCAGGTACAACTGACTTAGTAGGAGTACATAATGGCGAACATGCTATTATGGATTTTAAGCAAACAAACAAGCCTAAGAAACCAGAGTGGGTTGAAGATTACTATTTACAACTATGTGCATACGCCGAAGCACATAACGAAGTGTATGGTACAACTATTTCTAAAGGTGTAGTGTTAATGTGCGTTAAGCCAGAGATAGATGAAATGGGTAACTTACAATCAGAACCTCAATATCAAGAGTTTATTGTAGAAGGTGATATGTTTGAGCATTGGCGCCAGCAGTGGTGGAAGAGAGTAGAGCAATACTATATAAATACCACTATTAATGTATAAATACATTACATAGACGAAGGTGGACAAATGGCAGTAATTCAAATTTCAAGAGTGCAACATAGACGTGGTTTGTTGCAAGATCTTCCGCAATTATCCGCAGCCGAATTAGGTTGGGTAATTGACAATCGCAAACTTTATATTGGTAATGGACCTATTGAAGAAGGTGCACCGATAGTTGGTAATACAGAGATTTTAACACAGTATAGTGATATACTAGGTGGTATTAGTTCGTACACATATAAAGGTACAGAAACAGGCTACACAGCACAAACACAAAGCGGTAGCGGTAATGTACAAAGAACGTTACAAAGTAAACTAGATGATGTTGTAAGTGCAAAAGATTTTGGTATTGTTGGTGACGGAACAACTGATATGGCAGCCAAAATTAACTGGATGCTATTCCAAGTATATTGTCGTGAATCTTCAAACAGTAAAAGTTTAAAAAGAATTTTGTTTCCAGCAGGAACATATATTGTAAAAAGTGCAATTAAGATTCCAAGTGATGCAGTTATAATTGGCGAAGGTGCTGAACACACTATATTTAAGTACAATGGATCAACAGTTGACTATGTTGCAAGAACTGCTGATAGTGCTCAACAAACTGGTACAAATATTGGTTTAAGTGGAGCAACTTTTCCAGAAAATATTTCTATTGCACAATGCAGTTTTGAAAACACAACTGCTTATCCGGCAATATTAATTGAACGTGCAAAATATGTACATTGTGATGATGTAACATTTACTGGCAATCATGCAAGTGACGGCACGTATCCAAGTACATCAACTGCAAGTGTTGGTGTAAAAGTTAGTAAAGAATCAACTGATCAAAGTTATCATATAACATTTAATCGTTGTAACTACAGACGAGCAAGCAAGGCATTTGTTATTGATACAGAAGTTAATAACGTTGTATTAGATAAATGCAATTTTCATTTACTTTACCAGGGCGTAGTAGTAGGTGAAAACATTATAGGTAACGGACCTGCAGGCGTAAAAGTTAATAATTGCTTATTTGATGACATACATCATTCAGCAGTTAAAGTATTTTCAGTTAAAGACTTTGTAAGTTCATTTAATACATTTAAAGTAATGACTGCAAGCGGTGTTGCTGGAGCAGGTGGACCATTAGCACCTGTAATTGATATTAACAGTGATAACAATTACAGTATTGGTGATAGTTTTGAACGTAATGATGCAGATGCCGCAACTCATGCTAGAATTGAAACAAACAATAAACGTGTGTATGGTTTAGTTGCAGGTGAACACATTGTTTACGGAACACATTATCAACAACCGGGTGTGTTAAGCACATTAGTAGACAATACTTCTGTTGCAACAACTACTGGTATTGACTTTGACGAATCAATAGTTACTAATCATCGAGTCTATTTTACTATTAATAGAGGACAAGCATGTGCCACAGGTGTGTTAACTGTAACAGGTAGTAATACTTCTGGTTATAGTTTAGACGAAGAAAGAATTGAAAATGCAGACGTAGGTGTTGGTTTTGGAATCGATGTTACTACAGGCACTATTCAGTATACTTCAACTAGCACAGGTACTGCACCATCACTACACTATCGTATCGAAACCCTAAAATAAAATAAAATAAAAGGTCACTATGTTTGAACTACGGCCGGAGGATCGACTCTCTGAATGGCGTAAATTCAGAAAAAGTATTCAGCATCTTGACAGGATGGAAATGCTTCAGCAAACAACGGACTTGTGGAAAAAGGCTCCGTTAGTTAATCATTACTTAGAATTAGACAGTTGCGATAACTGGCCTGATCCTTGGACACTACTTGTTGACAATATGTACTGTGAAGCCTCTCGAGCTTTGGGTATGTTTTATACACTTTTTTTAACAGAAAGATTTGACAAACGGGACCTAAGTGTAGTAATATATAACAGTAAGTCGGGTTATGACACGGCAGTGATTGTATGTGAGAAATATGCTCTTAATATTCACCACCAAGATGTCGTAAATACAACGTCGATCAATAATACAGATTTGTATCGTACTTTCGATGCAGAAGATCTTAATGCAGAACAATATCTATAAAAACAGGACTATCAATTAATGACAGATATTCAAGTAAAGAAACGTAACGAAACGGAAGAACTATTAGACATCGAAAAGATGCACAAAGTTGTATTTTATGCTTGCGAAGGCATCACAGGCGTAAGTGCAAGTGAAGTTGAAATCAAAAGTAGTTTACAGTTCTATAGTGGTATTACAAGTAGTGAAATACAGGAAACTTTAATTAAAAGTGCCGCTGATTTAATTAGCGAAGAAAACCCAAACTACCAATGGGTAGCAGGACGTTTAATTAATTACCACTTGCGTAAGAATGTTTATGATAGTTTTACACCATGGCCATTACTGCAAACAGTTAAGCACAATATTGATGCTGGTTATTATGATGATGCTATTCTTGAGCAATATACTGCTGAAGAATGGGAAATATTAGACACATACACAAGACATGAACGTGATGAAATCCTTACTTACGCATCTATGGAACAATGGCGTGGCAAGTATCTTGTACAGAATCGTGTTACAGGGCAAATATACGAAACACCACAAGTAGCATATATGCTAATTGCGGCAACTTTGTTTGCTGAGTATCCGGCTAGTTCACGTTTACAGTATGTAAAGGATTATTATGATGCTATTAGTAATTTTGACATTAGTCTTCCTACACCGGTTATGGCTGGCGTTCGTACACCACAGAGACAGTTCAGTTCATGTGTTCTTATCGAAACTGATGATAGTTTGGATAGCATTAATGCTACTACTAGCAGTATCGTTAAGTACGTAAGTCAAAAGGCAGGTATTGGTATAGGTGCAGGGAATATCCGTGCTCTAGGATCGCCTATTAGAAATGGTGATGCATACCATACAGGAGTTGTTCCGTTTTACAAAATGTTTCAGGCAGCAACACGTAGTTGCTCGCAAGGTGGAGTACGTAACGGAGCGGCAACACTATATTATCCTATTTGGCATTACGAAGTAGAAGATCTTATTGTTCTTAAAAACAACAAAGGTACAGAAGACAACAGAGTACGACATATGGATTATGGAGTACAGTTTAATAAGTTAATGTACGAAAGATTAATCAGTGGCGGAAACATTACGTTATTCTCGCCTAGTGACGTACCTGGTCTTTATGAAACTTTCTTTAACGATCAAGACAAGTTTAAAGAGATATACGAACGTGCTGAACGTAATACAAGATTACGTAAAAAGACAGTTCGTGCTAGTGACTTGTTTAGTGCGTTTATGGAAGAACGTAAGAATACTGGACGAATATATCTTATGAATGTAGATCATGCAAACGACCATGGGGCATTCAAAGCGGAGTTAGCACCAGTTAAACAAAGCAACTTATGTTGTGAAATCAACTTACCTACAAAGCCGTTAAGAGGACTTGACGATGAAGAAGGTGAAATTGCATTGTGTACATTAAGTGCAGTAAACTGGGGTAATGTTAAAAAGCCTGAGGATTTTAAGAAACCATGTGACCTTGCAGTACGTGGACTAGACGCATTGTTAACATATCAAAACTATCCTGTAAAGGCGGCTGAACGTAGTACAATGAAACGTAGACCTTTGGGCGTTGGTATTATTAACCTTGCTTACTGGCTTGCTAAAAACGAAACAAATTACAGTGATCCTAATCTAGCATTAATAGATGAATATGCAGAAGCATGGAGTTACTACTTAATCAAAGCCTCGGCGGATCTTGCAGTAGAACATGGTGCTTGTCCTGGAACTAACGAAACAAAATACGGTGATGGCTTGACCCCAAACCAGACATACAAGCAGGATGTAGACGAGCTGGTGCCACACATCGAGAGAATGCCATGGCCTGCACTGCGTGAGCAGTTAAGGGAAACAGGCATTCGTAATAGTACGTTGATGGCTTTGATGCCTGCAGAGACTTCTGCACAAATTTCAAACAGTACAAATGGAATAGAACCACCTCGTGCATTTGTAAGTGTTAAACAAAGTAAGCACGGTATTTTAAAGCAAGTAGTACCGGAGTTTCGAAGGTTAAAGAATAAATACGAGTTGCTATGGAATCAAGAGTCACCGGTTGGATACTTAAAAATTATGGCAGTGTTGCAAAAATATATCGATCAAGGTATTAGTGTAAACACTAGTTATAATCCTATCCATTATGAAGATGAAAAGATTCCAATGAGTACAATGTTGCAACACTTGTTAATGTTTTACAAGTATGGCGGCAAACAACTATACTACTTTAATACCAATGATGGTCAAGGTGAAATTGACGTATCTAAACTGGATGATTTGCCGCAGGGAGACATTGATGATGCCGACTGTGAAGCATGTGTAATATAAAAGGAAAAAGTCATGAGCGTTTTCAATAGTGAAAATAAAAAGAACCACGTAGAGAGTAAAGCCTTCCTAGACCCGTCAGGAGGAGTCACTATTCAACGATATGATGCATTAAAGTATCGCCAGTTTGATAAGTTCACAGATAAGCAGTTAGGTTTCTTTTGGAGACCGGAAGAAGTAGATATTACTGGTGACTCAAAAGATTTTAAAGATCTAACTACACACGAAAAGCACATCTTTACAAGCAACCTTAAGAGACAGATCTTGTTAGACAGTGTACAGGGCAGAGCACCAACAGAAGCATTTGGACCTTTAATTAGTATTCCAGAGCTAGAAGCATGGGTACAAACATGGACGTTCAGCGAAACAATACACAGTAGAAGTTACACACATATTATTCGTAATGTATATTCAAACCCAAGTAAGGTATTTGATGAACTAATGGACATTCCAGAGATTGTTGAGTGTGCAGATGATATTAGTGGTTACTATGATGACCTTATCGATCAAAGTTTAAAGTTTCAGTTACTAGGTGTTGGAACACATACAGTTAACGGTGAAACAGTCGTAGTAGACGAGTACCAACTAAAGAAATCGCTTTGGTTAGCAATTAATAGTGTTAACATACTAGAAGGCATTCGCTTCTATGTATCGTTTGCATGTAGTTGGGCATTTGCTGAACTTAAGAAGATGGAAGGTAATGCTAAGATTATTAAGTTTATTTGCCGTGATGAAAATGTACACTTAGCAAGTACACAGGCATTACTAAAGATTCTCCCAAAAGACGACAAAGACTTTATTAAGATTTCAGCAGAGACAAAAGCAGATTGTGAACAGATGTTCGTAGATGCAGTCGAACAAGAGTGTGCATGGGCAGATTACTTGTTTAAAGATGGATCAATGATTGGGTTAAATGCACAACTATTAAAAGACTATGTAGAATGGACTGCTCATAAACGTATGATAGCAGTAGGATTAACAAGTCCGTATAAAGGTGGAAGCAATCCTTTACCTTGGACTCAAAACTGGATCAGTGGAGCAGAAGTACAAGTAGCACCACAAGAAACAGAAATCAGTAGTTATGTAAGTGGTGGTACTAAGCAAGACGTAAGTGATCAATCATTTAAAGGATTTAGTTTATGATCACAATTTATACTGGTGACCTTTGTGGGTTTTGTACAGCGGCAAAACGTTTACTAACTGATTGGGAAATACCATACGAAGAAAAAAATGTAACTCAGGACCCTACAGCCTTAGAGTTTCTTAAAAGTAATGGACACAGAACAGTACCTCAACTTTATAATGGAAACAAACTTATAGTCGAAGGTGGCTATGATGGTTTAAGGGCAACTGGAAAAGAAACGCTCAATGAAAAATTAGGAAATATCGATATTGGTGACTTTAAACTCTAAAAAGGGTATTAACAAAGTGTTAATAAACCAAACCCACTCCGACTATTCACTTACAATTGACAATCAAAGCGACACTGGCCTAGGCTTACGGATTAGAGCAGGCCTGTCAGGTAGCAAAGCACGAGATACGCATGGTAGTTTGGCTATACTAAGTGTAGCAGACAAACACAACGATAATAAATTTATTGTTAAAGCAAGTGGCGAAGTAGTTGCATATCATAACTTAACAGTTAAAAATGTACACATAAGTGGTTCAAACATCACTACACACAGAGACGTTGGCACACTTAGTTTAAACAATATAAAGTGGCCAGCCATGGATGGTACTGCAAACCAATTGCTCAAAACAGATGGTAGTGGTAATTTAAGTTTTACAAGTGTCATTGAATTTGCACAGTTAACGACTATAGAGCGTGATGCACTAAATGCACCTGCTGACGGTAGTGTAATTTTCAACACCACAGATAGTAAGTTACAAGTAAAAGTTAGTAGATCTTGGATTAACTTACACTAAAAAATTAAACAACAGAGTAGGAAATATCGATGTTAGTAACTTCGAACTTTAAGAAAGACGATGTAATCGTTTTTAGACTAAACACAGGCGAAGAAATAATTGCAAAACTTGCCGAAGATAAAATAGACTGTTATGAGGTAATCAAACCTCTTGCAGTAGTTGTACAAGATAAAGGACCAATAATGGCGCCTATGATGATTAGTGCTGACTGGGAAACAAAGATAGTTAGTATCTACAAAACTGGAGTAACAATGACTTGCCCGCCTGTAGATGCTATTAAACAAGCATATTTAAAGAATACAAGTAGCCTTGTACAAGTTGAAACACCCGGGTTAATCAGAGGACTTTAGTGAACGTTTGTATTCTCAAAATTAGTAATACTGTAGTCAATACCTTCTGTAACTCCCCAAACTAGTCCAATAGCATATAATAGTCCTGTAAAAATTATAGGGCTTGTTATAATTAAAAACCAGTAGGTTCTAAATAGACCGTATCCGTGTTTTAGTCTATAAGCACGTTTACGTTGAAAGTAACCTACTATTTTTTTAAGTCCTGCTTTAACTTTATCAGTTACCCATTCACCTATTGCATAACGTATCAATCGTACAACAATAAGTACAGGCGAGCTAATCACGTCAAAGATTAGCAATGATATGTCGACAAATACATCAACACAATGATCAACAGTACACCACTTTTTTAAACGTTCTTTAAGTTTCATACAATTATTTATTGACTTTTTTAGATTTTTATGCTATAAATATAATACAATGTAGAAGCATAACAAACGTTGTACAGGACCCGGGGGCGGTACCCGGCGCCTCCACCATAAACACTTAGGAGAAGAATATGTGCCCAGCATGTTATATTAACGGACTATTATTTTTAATTTTTGGTACTAGCGGTGCT
>Ga0209830_10003726_pt1 | contig 11497 bp, 10 predicted proteins | sample ArcticOcean_MG_C_12_FD_187439 | JGI IMG/M metagenome (GOLD analysis project Ga0209830, IMG submission 187439) | Marine microbial communities from western Arctic Ocean - ArcticOcean_MG_CB8_130 (SPAdes) (version 2) | ecosystem: Environmental > Aquatic > Marine > Oceanic | place: Arctic Ocean...
ACAGCCGCACGGACAGCCGCCAAGACAGCCGCACGGACAGCCGCCAAGACAGCCGTCCAGACAGCCGTCCAGACAGCCGCCCGGCCAACGACCGGGCCAACGACCGGGCCAACGACCGGGCCAACGACCCGGTATTCGACATGCGGGATTACATGGAGGGCGTGTTTGTGACAGTAGTTCAGTGTGTCAACGAGTTTGATTCTTGTGGAAAACATTATCGATGTGGGACTGTCAACCGGGACTAGAAGACCGACAACGCTTGTATTGCTCCTTGTGATTCTGGATGACTGTTCGTAATGTGATGCTTAGACTTGGACACGACCGGGGATGGTTTTTCTAAAGCGTTATCGTTATTAACCTCCTCCTCTTCCTCCTCACACAAGTCCGCAAATACGCGAGGATTTTGAAGCGATTCAACAGGAATATTAGCGTAATGATTGAAACCACCTTAACCTACAAGAAGTGATCTTTTATTTTTTATTAGCCTCATTAATCCTCTCCCTCATCCGTTCGCACGCACCACGTTCCTCCTCCGTCGTGCACTTCTCCTCGTGTTTCAAGGTCTCAAACGCGCGTTTGAAAGTCGGGATTTTAGAGAGAATGTTAATGTCCTTGTACATTGAAGCCTCGTCCTCTTCGCGCTTACGCTTGGTACGCTGAATGATCTCACTCTGTGTTGTCGCATCTGGATCGCCCAGGCCCAATCCACGAGAGATTTGCGCCATCGACTCCTTTACCTCTTCACGCATTTTACGTAGTTCCTTCATCAATTCCGCATTGCCCGTTCGGGCCGGTGCCGGCTCCACATTTCCCCCCTTGGCTTTAAACTCGGGACACACTTCGAGATGCGCCTTGCACTTGGTCGCCTTCATCTTAGACAGCGCATCGAACAGCACATCTCCAATTGTCTTTTGACAATGTGGACATTTAATCGAGACGTACTCGCGTACAACTTCCTCATCCTTGTTGCGTTTTGCACGAATTGTGAATGGATCAGAAACTTCAAAATCGACGTACTTGACAGGTGGCATTCTGACCACAGTAAACGCCACCACTTCTACTCTTATATCTCGAAGTGGTACTATGACATAGTACTATGACATAGTACTATGACATAGTACTATGACATAGTACTATGACATAGTACTATGACATAGTACTATGATTCTCAGATTTGACACCATCTACGTGCGCACACTCTCACGCACGGTATTGAGCATTGCAGACACCTCGGCAGCCGAGTAATTACGCTCGCCGGCACGGTCCGGGTGGACGTCGCGTAAGAGGTTGCGACAGACCTCGTCCACACCCGAACAGTCCTCCAAATCCTCGCAAATATCTGCCAAATCCTCACTCGCCTCCATGTGCGCGTGAAACTCGTCCCTTGCGTTTGAAAAGGGCACTATGCCCCTTCATAGTACGACACTAGAACTCATTTAGATCACAGTCACAGTTGCATGCCATGCAACGCCAATGAGTTTGCCGATACACGATCCCAGGATAAAGCCAAGTGTCGCGGTCGGGAAAGGTCTCTCGTGACACACCGTACTCCCAATGCTGTAGGCACACCACACAGAACTGGTGACCACAATCGCATGTGCTGTGAGAGCAGCTTTGGTCGCCAATGTCCATTGCCGCCCATTGGTTACACCCAGGGCATCGTCGTGGATAGCGTCCGTAGCGACGCTTCTCGTGTTCGACCCAACTGTGAAAGCCATCTGGCATGCTACACTCGGGGCACTGCCGTGGAACGGCAGTGTTGGGGTTACCGCAACCGCCACCATCTCCGTTGACAATGTGCATGCATTGGGGGTCGTCTCCGGTACACCTACGCGCCGGGCCTGCACCGTTTGTCAGCCATCGATCAACGGCCGCCTCCAGACCAGGATCGTCGAGCCAGTTCAATGGGAGTGTGTTGCGACAAAAGAGACATGTGAATGGCGCTGACGTGAGCATCACCCCCTTTTCTGGTTTCTCTCGTAACGTCGTGGTGCACGTAGAACAGATGCTGTGAGGGCAGCTGCTACACGAGACGAACTGATCGTATGGCTGTGGAGTGGTACATATTGGGCATTCTGCATAGAGCGGTTGATCATCGGATATACGCGTACCTCCTGTGTCGGCACGCAGCTTCTCACTGACCTTGGAGAGTATCTTATCGATCTCGCTCTCTTGGATTTGAATGGTACGATCCGCATGCGAAATGCGATCGTGGTAGAATGTGGCTTCGAATGGCGCGATATCAAAATTTGGCTCGACACGTGCACAGTCGATCATTGCAATCAACTTGGGTATGGTCGGATGCTGATTATGAGGTGTCATTTGCTTCAGATGGTCTACGAGTGTCTCCGATGCATAGATCGGACTGTGACGCATGAGCCGTGCCATTTCCTTTGGCGAAACGATCTGAGTCACGTTGATATCGACCGTCTGTGTCATAGTACCATGCACGTTGTGCATTGCCAGAATATGTATGCAAGTCGCCTTGTTGCGCGCGCGCTCATGTCGCACTTCGACGTTGGTTGCATCGATAAATGTATGATCCATATTGCACATTGCCACGTTCAGTGCATTCAATGCAGGTGTGGATGCGACCCAAGTCGTAAAGGGTTCGACTTCAATTGCGGCGGGATCCAACGTCGGAGCCTTTGCAAATGACCACTGCAAGTGAGGGGGAACATCAACTTCGCCGAGAATTCGACTCGATAGGTCTGTTTCGTACACGGACGTGGAATCAAGATTACCATCTTCGCCAAGCAGTCCAGGTCTGTCGAGGTAGACACCTCTGTAGACCCATTTCTTGCGACTGTTCATGCGCAAGAACACGATCACGACGATCGATGGTAGTTTTGCAGATGGATCAAATCGATGGTTTTCGATTTCAACAATCTGACCCACTTCGAATCGATTACCCGTAGAGGTCCCTGTGTCATCCGGGACGCTGAACGTGTGTGTGATGCTCGTTCTCGTTCTGACCAACTCGTGGAATGAATTGCATATCCGGTGCACGCGCACGACGCTCGAGTAGTGGGCAACAAGGCCTGCTGGAGGCTCGATGTCTGCACCGTAAAGACGTAAGAGCTGATGGACTCGGAAAGATACGGTCGGAGTGCCTAAGAGAGGGTCTCGATCTCTCTCGTCAAGCATTGCATTGAGCCGTGAATCCCAACCGACGGCTGATAGAAACCAATCTCTATCTGTAAGAAACGCTCGCATCCACGAGCGTAGCACGACTCGCATGTCGCGCATTTGGATGCGAGCGTCGACGAGGAAGCTGCTCACAAACATCAGTGCTCGGTTTGGCGGTATCAACACATCCTTGTTGAATTGCGTGAGCGCAAGGCATGTCACTTTGCGTACCATATTCAGAGATGCAGACTCGTCCGAGAGTGGGAGCATATCACGATCGCCACGATTGTCGGCAGTCTCGCCATTACGTGGTACCCTTTTTTGAAGGAGTGTAAACGGGCGGGAGGCAAGTCTGTTACTGAAACCGATAAGGATGCCCCCGCTGCTGTCCTTGAGGAGTTCGTCCATTGTGTTGACTGTATAATCCTTTAGACTCCCCTCAAACTCCACGTAATGTGTGACATACTGACGAACCTCATCGCGGCATTCCTCCACCTCGTTCGAACGCTGCCGCGTCGACGCGAGGAATGTCTGCAAAAGCGCGCGCTCCTCGGCCGTCAGCTTGCTATTGGCGTTGCAACATTTTGCAACCTCGTTCACGTACGAACCTGGATCCATTTTGTTAATTCTGGTCGCTGCCGCAAGCGCCCTGTGTATCGTCTGGTAGAGGGTGTGCTCACCAAGAACTTGAGGCATGACTCGAACCGTCTGAAGCATTGGAACCATAAACTGGTTGATAAGGTTGCGCTCCTTCATGTAATCGCTCATTTGCTTCACGGTCACATTCGTTCGAATCAGCATCTTGTTGAAGGCCATCACATAATCTGGTGGGATCGTGATACGCTTTGAACTTGTGGTATACGACGTCCACACCGCCGCAAAGTCGGCATAACTCTCAACGACTGTGCTACTCACCTCGATTGCGTTCTGACACTGGAGTGCAAAACCGCGCAGAGCTTCCATGATGGAGTCCATCGTCACCTTTCCATAGGCCTTACCACTATAGTTTACCCACGGCATAAAGATCACCGACAGCTGGCGGATTCTTTGCTTTGACTGCGGTGAAAGTGTATTTAAAGCCTGGACCATTCTCCGAGGGGCATCCTTTCCATCAAACATGCCATCTGAGACGACGACGACATTGTAGTGTGCTTCGCGGATTCGTAGGTTATTCTTGATTGTCCTGACAATTCCATCGGGTGAAGTACCTACAGCAGTGCACATATCAACTCCAAACCCTCGCATTCGCGGCATGTTCTTACCTAAATTGCGATAGGTTGGACCAAAAGAGTACGCCTCACAACCCTGACGAATGAAGGCATCGATGTCGGCGTAGATTTCAGATGTATCGGATCGCTTATGCTCCCAGCCCGTAGACCCACTGCGGTATGGAAGACCCATACTTCCCGAGCAGTCGACTAACAACACCGAATGGGCTGCACGCTCCTGTAGCGACACATGTGTTCCAGGTGCATCATGCCGTTGGTTGACAGTATATGGTGTATCGATGTTATCATCGATCCCACCAAAGTCGTTTGCTACAGGGATTATAATAGGCAACTCGACAGTCATATCCGACGAATCACACTCCAACTCCTCACCATGCAAGTCCTCACACATCCAACGACCAATCGTTGCACCTCGCTGTGTGATTTGACGAATAAGCTTCACGGAATGACCATTCACGCAAACAAATTTACCAACAACAAACAACGCGTTTGGAGTCATTACCTCAGTAGGTCCATCTGAATCGTAACCAAATTCCATCTGCTCAATATCCATGGTCGTACGGTTTGCCTGCACACATGTGTGTTTTAAGTCGTATTGTAGCGTACAAATCTAGCACTCCGTGGTGCGCTCTGGCACTCGTTTGCAGCTGCGGTCGGCGGAACAACCGTATCGATACGGTCGACCGCACGCGATCACCGTTCTAAGCTACACTGTATAGTTTCTGTCACATCTACTTTCGATGTGACAACAGCCTCTGTAGCTCAGTTGGTAGAGCGCAGGACGTTTGATCCTGTGGTCGTGGGTTCGATCCCCACCAGAGGGAAAATGGGAAAATGGGAAAATGGGAAGATGGGAAACGAAAATCCTCTTTTCGGAGTATCCCCCTGCCAAGTCATTCAAAAGTCGCATGGGTACAAGTGCATCCCTGTCGGCAGATTTACACTGCTAACATCACTCACATTCTAACATGCCACGTCATCGCTCTCACTCATACTCATTCGCGAAACTAAGGATTTGAAATGTTACTTAGATGTGAGACATTCCGAGGAAATTATGCCATTTGGGTCCCATTCTTTGCGCGTCGCGCTGAGAATGCTCATTGCGGATCTAAAAGCTTCGTTCTCGACAAGAACTATACGCTAACGTTACAACCATTTTGCTACGATCTACACTCAAATATGTCACAGCGGGAAGGACCACCCAAATCATTCGTTTCGAAGATACTGCTTGTCGTCACGGGCTGTTGCTTAGATACACCTTACACGAACGAATGGGCTCCTATTTGGGAGAGCGTCCCAACCTCGAATGCTCCGGAAGGGGTTCAGATTTACCGACCAAAACCAAAACACCCCCAGTGACACAGACGGGTGTTGTTTCCACTCACCCCCAACGTTGACTGAATGTGCAGAACGGTACTAGAGCATTTGCTTTCACCGATATATACGATTTTACAATCTTCACTCGGCGTAGAAGTGTGCACATGTGATGGAAATGACCGTCGGGACGAGTGTAGCACAGGCACCCATCGGAGGGAGCCATTTGCATCGTTTCACATTGAACGTCTGAATCATGTATACCATTCACTAAAAGCTCAGCTTTAAGATGTGCTGGTGGCACTGTGGTGGCACTATGGCCCAGACGACAAAGGGCCACATGTGCGCTTTCATAAGGAAGCAGAAAATCGCCGGTTCAACCACGTTTATAAGTTGCACATACGCGGCTCTTAGCGACCGTTTTATGAGATATTGTGAATCGGTTAAGTACTCATGTGCACAAGCTAAACGGCACACCCCTCACACCCACGTTTGTTTTTTCACCACCTCTCGAAGTCACACATAGTGGTCATTCGATTGAATAACCACTCACTGTAAACTCCACTATTAATAGGCCCCAAAACCTGGCTGTGGTGGTGATGCCGCGGGGGGCAATGGTCGTAGTGGTACCGGTACCGGTGGTGGTGCCGGTGTCGGTGCCGCCGGTGTATGAGTCTTGTGACCACTGTGACATTCATCTTTAATACCAGTCATCGTGGTATAAAGTTCCAGCGCCTCATTCATTATTTTCTTGACGTCATTGGCATGTTGGCCCATCATTACGATGTCACTGAGTTTAAAGATGGTATTTTTGATCTTTTCAGAAGCGGAATCTTTAGTATAGAGCTCCGACACCACAAAGCTGGCAACTTTACGGTGTACGAATACCTGCACTACCTTTGGGTGGATAAGTTTCTCCTCGTGACTGCTATCCGAGCCATAATACCAGTCGACGACAAATCGGTGAGCCTGTTCCAATTCACATGAAACAAACCCTTTGGTTGCAACCACTTTCATTTCGTCATTTTCTTTTATTTGAATATACCCCTTCATGAATGTAAAGTCCTCACTCGTGGCCGTACCAGGAGTAGTCGACATTGGCTGCGTGTGGCCGATCTGGTACAGCCGTTCCATGTTCATACGTGCCTGGACATCGGGGGACGAACCGACAAGAGTAGCCGTTGCACGCGTACGAACACTCATGTTGCACCACCTTGAGAATCTCGTCAGGTCATTTGCGTGTCTTTTTATATTCGAGTACTCGAAGCCACACCACGTGGTTGCAATGAATAAGAGAGGTCGACGTGGACGGTCTCATGGCGAGTCTGAACACCTGCTAATGGTGCGCCAGCATGCGTATATACAGCCTCGTAAAACCAACGAGTTTCAATCGCTACTTGTCGCGGGCAACACTAACGACTTCTTCCATCAAGACGTGTCATCACGACAAACAATAGGGGCACGACGGAAGCGTCGCACTGGTCGTGATGACACGTCGACTGGTGATGACACGTCGAGTGCGACGTCAAGCAAACCGCTTACACATGGATCTGTAATGAAGCTGATCACAATGGCTTGCGTCGTGTTGTGTGTCCTATGCCTTCTTGTCGCGGGGGGCATTGGTATTGGTCTTGCGATCAGTACCGCTGAAGCGAGCCATGCAACGAAGCATGACTCAAAACAGAAGATACAAAATACGGCCTCACTTTCATCACCGGTACCACTCGCCCCACCCTCATCACCAGATGCAGAGACACCACCTGACCTTGCATCACTACACCAAGGGGGTAGGGGTGCAAGCCCTCCTAAATTGAAATATTGCAAAGATTACCGACATGAAAATTCATTCATTGGATATCCCGACACTTCAACCGCGGATTGTAGCTGCATGGATACGGATGACGCCGAGGCTATATGCAATCACACTGTCAATCACCGCTGTGAGGCATGGTCGAGCACGGCCTTTCAAGCCGCGTGCGCCCCTCACTGCTGTCCTGACGAGTCATATTCTTCACCTGTATCCCAGCCCCAGATGTCCGAGTTTCCTTCAGAATGTTGTGGAGCGGCAGTCAAACCGCTGAAAGCGCCCTCCGTTCCAACGCTCACCCCGCGGGAACAATCCGTGTTCCAACGCCTTCAAACAACTGGTGTGCCTCACATCTCTGTCAACCTACGTGGCCTGTTTGTCCTTGAAGGATGGCTGTTCGACCCCGCACTCAATTTCAATGGCGGTGATTTGATGGTGACAAAACGACACGATGATGTGAAACAGACGAATGGTGTCTCCGACTTTACAGATGTGATGTGGAAGCATTGGGGGCGAACCGGCTGGATCCAAGATCAACTTCTCAACGAGTTGCAGGCGTATGGTGTGACACACCTGCGCGTGCCTGTAGGCTACTGGATGTTTGAGCTGCCAACAGACCCATCTTCACAGACGCTCAGAACGACCAGCAAGACAGCCCGCACAAAGGAAGGGTTCGTCGCAGGTGGTTTTCATTACCTACAAGAACTCGTCGAACGTGCAAGGAGCCGTCATATGACGCTTACGATTGTCATGGCAGCGCTCCCCGGCGGACAGCAATGCTGCTCCGACGCCGTTGGCCGACAGACGTGTGACACGGCCGATATTGTCGGTCCGTGGGACGACGCGCTCCCCGATTACTTTCGTGAAGACTTTGACACCACATACCCTGGAAAACAGAGCAACTGCTTTGAACCTGTGAACGAGACTGTCAAAGAAACCACCCCAAGCTCTCAACACGAAGATACTCCTGAATGTGGACAGAAACCACCAGCCTTTTGGGTCAGCGATCCAAAGCTCGCAACCACAAATGTCGATCCAGGACTATGGCACACGAGTTATTCGTCGTCACCCCAATCGATCCTGCAACCCCAATCGACGTACACTGGGATCCATTCAAACAAGGCACAAATCTACAATGCGTCGTGTCATAGGGTCTTGAAGCAGGCACAGACGATCCGAGATCCTGGCAAGTCACAACACATTGATCCTGGTAACAGTGATCCTGGTAACAGTGGAAGTCGCTATACGCCGACGCAAATACGCGGAATCTACGCCATACAAACCCTCATCCAAGCGGTCGATGAACAAGGATGGCACGAGTACGTCGACGTCGTTCCTTATGAGGGCATTGGGCGTGGTATCGCGGAGGTGCATCCTAGCCACCCTCTCATTCAAAAACACATTATAAACCTCGCGTACGATATTGGCCGGTGGACCAAACAGAATCATGCTAATGTAAGTCTGCGTCTCAACGACGACGGGGTGCCAATCCTTTCAGGACAAGTCAGCCCCGCGAATCGGACATTCATCAAACTGTATTACAAGGCAGGTGTCGACACATATTCTTCCGTCAATTACGGTCCTGGTACGTCTAGGAAGGGGATGCAAGTCGATCTCGAGAAGCTGACAACTGATCTTATAGACGCCTCCAAGGGCTCGCCCAGACTAAATAGTGGGAAACAGGTCGAGATGCAATACCCCTATCGATACTGGGCCTACAAGTACCTATATGGCGACGACCCCGATATGGAGTATGACGTGGCGGTGCGCTTCAACTTTGCCACCGGTGGCTTCTTACCGTTGATTGGATCTGGCCACGAGCCACGAACGCAAATGACACACCACGCGGCGGATCACACCAGTGAGATGAGCTACGACCGACTCGTTGGAAGGTTCCAATTACACTATTTCTTCTATCTCGTGTGGAATACGATGCAACGTCAAGCGCGAAGCGCCGTCGTCTTCGATACTGTGCGCAACGGACTCGGCTACGATCCACACCAGATAAGACCAAACAATGGTCTTGGTGGGAGCGTGAGCAACAAATACCTCAAATCGAACAGCATTGTGTACCCGGCTTACTGGGTCCAACCGCCCGCCGCCTCCTTTGCCACACTATTGGGATCAAGGCGGATGGCTTCGGTCATGTCCATTGCCCATCTCTTCAACCCATCGATGTCCTCCGAAGACGCGCTTGCCACGCAAACAGCCGAATCGGAGATCAGCAAGTTGCTCCAGACTCCGAACGATGTCTTTTACCACAGCTCGCTGGTGGTCAACACGGTGCAAGGCCAGATTTCCCCACCTCTCCCGCCGGTGCCACCATATCCACCACCAGTACCACCACCGACTGAATCCATGTGTTGGGGACCACGCACGAAGATGCCTTATTCGAAGCAAACGCATTGTGGGTGCGATACACTTTCTGGACATCATCATGCACAGTGCACTACTAAATATTCGGGACCACGAGGGCGGTGTGAAGCGTGGCAAACGTCTCCCACGCTGAGCTACCACGGACCGTGCGAAGCTACGTGCTGCCATCCTACACCTGAATCATTTCCCCCCGCACCACCCTCACCACCCTCACCATCACCCCCGCCGCTTCTGCCCCCCCCAAAGCACAGTGGATACAATTCGGGGCCAACGACTTCACCACCTCCAGTACGGCCATTCACAATCTCACCACCGTCACCGCCTCCAGCCCCACCACCTCCAGCCCCACCACCTCCATCCCCACCACCTCCATCCCCACCACCCCCAAGCCCGTCTCCACCGCCTTCATCTCCACCTTCACCTTCATATCCATCAGACCAGACCCCACCTCCATCCCCGCATCCATCTGTTCCACCTCCATCCCCACCACCTCCGAGCCCACCACCTCCGAGCCCGCCACCTCCATCCCCGCCACCTCCGAGCCCACCACCTCCGAGCCCACCACCGTCACCACCACCGGCACCACCACCTCCAAGCCTACCACCCTATTCCCCCAAGGCTGCACGTCAACACCCTGATAATGGCTTAACATCGTGCGTCAACTTGCGAGGCCTCTTTGTGCTGGAGAGCCAACTCTTTGAGCAAGATCAGGTGCAATACGACGAACTGTACACAACCAGAGCACTCGATCAAGCCTATACCCCCATGTTGTCGCACGCTTCATCCGACAGACAAGCCAAAGTCCTGGCACATCAACAAACGACAGACGCCTTTTTGAAACATTGGGGCAAGGACGGGTGGGTGCAAGACGAGCTTCTCGACTCGTACAAGATGTTTGGTATCAATTCCGTCCGCGTCCCCGTGGGCTACTGGATGTTCGAAGAGAATGTTGGGAGCTCCAATCGCACACGCGACGGCTACGTGTATGGGTCCAAGGCCAAGCTCAAGACGCTGATCGACCGCGTGTTGCAACGCAACATGGAGGTGATCATCGTGATGTCGGCCTTGCCAGGTGGACAAACCTGCTGCTCGACCGCCGCGGGGAGGCACACGTGTGCCACCACCAACATCTACGGACCATGGCCGAGTGAGGCGCCCGACTTCTTCACCGGCTACGCCTCCTCCTCGGTCGACGACCCGCTGCATGTCACAACGTGTGGCGTCGAGTACGGCTCGTCACAACACAAACTTCAGCCTAAAATGTGGCATCACACGGCCCAATCACCTGCACAGTGTGGCGAGATACCGCCCAATTTCTACACGGACGATCCGACACACTATACCTCGTCAAAATACAGCAAAACAACAAGCAATGGCCTAAGCAACCCTTACTACCCACCAGACGATGGGATCTACCCAACGCAGTGCCCTTCGATGCAAGTCGAGAACAGCAAAGTGTGGGGTGGGTACAATTGGGAAGATCCGAACACTAAAATCACGTACAAAGACACGCTCAATTCCAATCAGCAGGGTGAAACCAGCCGAGAGTATCATTTGCCACCTCTCTCGCCGTTGCAGCGACGCGGCCTCGACGCCTTCACAGGACTCCTGCACTTTGTGCAGGAGTTTCCATCGGAGATTC
>Ga0209830_10003730_pt1 | contig 11486 bp, 4 predicted proteins | sample ArcticOcean_MG_C_12_FD_187439 | JGI IMG/M metagenome (GOLD analysis project Ga0209830, IMG submission 187439) | Marine microbial communities from western Arctic Ocean - ArcticOcean_MG_CB8_130 (SPAdes) (version 2) | ecosystem: Environmental > Aquatic > Marine > Oceanic | place: Arctic Ocean...
GTTTAATCAATTATGTTTTTGTTAAGAACGAACACCCTTTGTCAATAACTATTGCTTGACTATAAAAAAAATAGATATAACTTTATCTAATTAAATGTAATACATACGTCAAACGTACTGCAAATTGGTTTATGTTTTGATCAAGAGCAAAATCGGATGCTGAAATGTTTAATTTTGACAGATATATATGTAATATATATTCAGTTAAAAATACACGTTTTAATCACTGGGTTTATATACTAATTACTACAAGTTTTAACTTAGCATTTGTTTAACGACATGAGGAAGATAATTACATCCATTTTTTTGTTTCTACTATTTACTAAACTTACTCTTGCGCAGAGTATTAATGTTGTTAGTTTTAATTCATCTGAAACCCTAACTCCTGGCGCGGGCGTGTCAGTTCATATGAATCCTACGGGAGTTTTCACAATTGAAAATTCTTTTTATCTAGAACTATCAGAAGTAGGGGGTGATTTTACAAACGCAGTTGTTTTAGCTACTGTCACAGATTTTTATACTTCTCTAATAAATGGTGTTTTACCTGAAGACATATTAAGCGGGCAATATAAATTAAGAATTCGTTCTACAACTACTAATTCAGAATCTGACGAAATATCTCAAACAACTGATTTTTTTAGTGTAAACAACTCTATTACATCTTTAGTCCCATCTGTCGCTTCAACAATGCCAAGCAACACAAACTCCTTCAATTGCCTTGCTGATAATAATATTAACCCAAGTATTGGTATGCCAAAAGAGGCTTATAATTCCACCACCGCATTAGGGTCTACAAAATACATCACCGTAACCCCGTCATTATCTACAAATTCAATTGTTCTGAAAAGAATTAATATTAGCTCAGGTGCTGTTACTACGATGACGCCTATTTCTGGGTTGATTTATGAAATCCCAGACGACCTGCCAATTGGCACATATAATTTTGAAATTCAAGAGACCGACAGTCTAGAAAATGCTTCTTTTTATAGTTTTGCTTTTATTTTCCATTCTGGACTTACTAATTTTGGCAACGCTTCATCAGACCTTGTATGTACTGGTGAATCTGTAATTTTTAGTGTAAATATTGCCAATACGGGTTTGCTAACAAATTCAATGGCGTCCTATTATTCATTTGATTGGGGTGACGGGACAGCACCTGAACTCTACACTCATGCTGATATAATGAATAGATATACAAATGACAACCCTGTATCTCACGTTTTTAACGAACCATCCTGTCTAGCATTAAATCAAGAGTTTTATATAGTTATGAACTTGTATAATAAGGGCATGAGTCAATCTACAGGCGAGGCTACTTGTGATGCATATTCAATAAACGGTTCTGGTTCTGCCGGACAAGTAACCACAAGCGAATCGCCTCAAGCTAGTTTTGATTTATTAGAAGAAATATGTATTACTGACTTTCCAATTGTAGCAACAAACACTTCTGAAGCAGGTACTGTTCCAAATGCAGACGGAGATTGTGACGCGGACCCGATTTTTTATTGGTCTTACAAGAAACCTAGTTCTTCATCATTTATTCCAATATTTTCAGGGAATAGTTGGTTAACAAACAACGGTCAAGATCTGTTAATTCCAGCTGAAGATGTTGATGAACCTGGTTGTTGGGGAATTCAATTATCAGCGGCTAACCCAGAGGCTTGTACATTAGAGTCCGTTGCGGTTAATTATATTAATGTAGAGATTTTACCAGTAGCTACATTTGATCTATTACAAGACGCGGTAGAAGTTGATGAAATTTGCGTAAACACCCCAGTTTCTTTAACAAACACTTCCAATATTTCGACAACAGATTTTCCATGTGTAGATACTCTTACATCTAATGAAGCGCCGACATTCCAATGGTCAATATCACCTAATGTTGGATGGACATCCTCGGGTCTTTCAACGGAAACCCCAGTAGTTATATTTACTAGCGCAGGAGAATATACCTTTACTTTACTTATTACAACCGAGTGCGGCACTTCAACAGTTACTGATGAGCTTTCTGTAATTGGAGACCCAACTGTTGAGTTTCCTTCAGAATCCCAAACACTTTGTTCTACCGAATCAACGAGATTGATTAATTTTAATACTGAATTAACACCAGTTTATTCAACTGGACTTTATGCCCCATCTTCATATAATTGGGTAATTTCAGGTGTAGGGATTACGGCTGATGATTATACCTTTGTGAATTCTACAGCTTCAGATCCACTGCCAACAATTCAATTAAATTCTTATGGAGAATATAACATATCTATATCAGTTGACTCAAATTGTGAAATTCCCGCTTCTGATTCACTGACTATAACACTAAAGCAGACGCCAGAAATAACCAATACTTTAGTTGCTCAAGTAATTTGTAATGAAAACTCATCAAGTGAATTTATAGTAGTTGCTAATGCTGAAGACGTATCATTTTCATGGACAGCTACTGAAAACATAAATATTTCAGGGTATGCTTTAGAAGGAAGCGAAGCTACAATTCCAGCTCAGTTTATAACTAATAACACTAGCGCTGCTCAAGATTTAGTTTATACTATTACCCCAACTTTAAACGGATGTGTTGGCCCCCCATTTGAATACATTATAACAGTAAATCCAGTTCCAATTATTGCAAATAAAGAAGTGACTATTTGTAATGGAGATACTTTTATTATTGAACCTCTTGATGAAAATCCCATAGAAATTGTTCCAGCAGGAACAACTTATTCCTGGCCGTTTCCAGCACTTGATAATTTACCCCCAGGATCATCTACCACAGGAGCTAGCGCACAGTCTAATCAGCCAAATATCAGTCAAACCTTAATAAATAGTTTTAACTCACCAATAACTGTAACTTATACTGTTACTCCAGAAATAAATGGGTGCACAGGAGATACGTTTGAGGTACTTATTACTGTGAACCCCACCGGCAACGTCCAGTCAATAGCATCTCAAACACTTTGTAATGGAGATTCAACCTTAGGAATAAATTTTAATAGCTCAAACACATCATCACCAGGGTCAACAATATATTCTTGGACAAACAACAATCCTGCAATTGGTTTAGCTTCTAATGGAACCGGTGATATTCTTAGTTTTACAGCTAATAACGCAACAACCGAACAAATTGAAGGCGTTATTACTGTTACGCCGACATATGTTAATAATGGAGTTAGCTGTATTGGCGAAAGCGATACTTTTAGGATTAAAGTAGACCCATCTCCTTTAGTGAGTTTTTCACAGGAAAACCAGACAATTCTTACGGGAGAAACAACGACTGCGATTACCTTATCCAGCCCAACAACCGGAGTTACTATATCCTGGAGCGCAACCGTTCCTGATTCGGTTGATGGATTAACAACTTTAGTAGGGACAGACACTATTCCTTCTGAAACTCTGATAAATACAAGCACGTTACCTCAGGTTGTTGTCTATTCAGCAATTGCAACTGGCGATATAGGGTTTGACTGTGCCGGGTTAGAGACTTTATATACTGTAACGGTAAACCCTGTGGCTCAGGTAAACCCAGCAGATGACCAATTAGTATGTAATGAAGACACTATATTTGTTGAATTTTCATCTATTGTTACAGGCGGAGCAACAACATATGCCTGGACAAATGATAATTCAGAGATTGGTTTATCTAATTCGGGAACGGGAAATATAGATATAACATCTACTAACACCACCACATCCCCTATAACTTCAAACATTACTGTCACACCTAGTTTTGAAAATGAAGGGAATATTAATATTGGCGAATCAATTTCTTTTACAATCACAGTTAACCCTAGCGGTCAAGTAGATGGTGTTTTAAATCAAATAGTATCTAATACTTTTGATACAACCGCTATCACATTTACAACAGAAAACAGTAACGGCACTACTTCATATAATTGGACTAATGATTTAAGCTCTATCGGCTTGGCATCAGCTGGCTCTGGCAATATTCCAGTTTTCACCGGCGTTAATACGGGCACTTTTCCTGTAAGTGCATCTATATCTGTAACCCCTACTTTCACAAGCAATGGAGTTAGTTGTGTAGGTCCAGAAACTCCATTTGAAATTACAATTAATCCAACAGCTCAAGTTAACCCTACAGAAGACATGGTTGTTTCAAATGGCGACAGCCTGGTGATTCCATTTGAAACAATTAACACAGGAGGAACCTCTACCTATACATGGACAAATACGGACCCAACAACAGGGTTGGAAAATTCAGGCTCAAGTGATATTGGATTCACAGCTGTTAATACAGGAACTAGCCCCATAGTCACTACTGTGGTAGTAACTCCGGGTTTTGAAAACGGAGGAAACAGTAATTCTGGATCTGCAAATACTTTTGTCATCACAGTAAATCCAACAGCACAGGTTGATCCGATTAATAATGTTGTAGTTTGTAATGAAGAGGTTTTAGACCCAACTGTATTTACAACACAAAACACGGGTGGTGTTACAACATATTCTTGGACTAACGATAACACATCAATAGGACTAAGCTCTAGTGGTGCTGGATCAATTGCAGGTTTTACAGCAATAAACACTTCTCTAATAAGTCAATTAGCAACAATCACTGTAACGCCAACATTTGAAAATGCAGGGGTTAGCAATACAGGTCTTTCGGAAACATTTACAATAACGGTTAATCCTTCTGCGCAGGTTGAGCCAATTCCAAACCAAGTTTTATGTAACCAGGAATTTACTGAAGAAATTATATTTACTACAGAAAACATAGACGGCACAACTAGCTATTCTTGGACTAATGATAATGTTGCAATTGGGATAGCCGCCGCTGGAGACGGAAATATTTCATCGTTTGTTTCTGCTAATGTTGCAGCTTCATCTATTTCATCAACAATTACTGTTACACCAACTTACACAAATAATGGAATAAGTTGTACAGGTCTTTCGGAAACATTTACAATAACGGTTAATCCTTCTGCACAGGTTGAGCCAATTCCAAATCAAGTTTTATGTAACCAGGAATTTACTGAAGAAATTATATTTACTACAGAAAACATAGACGGCACAACTAGCTATTCTTGGACTAATGATAATGTTGCAATTGGGATAGCCGCCGCTGGAGACGGAAATATTTCATCGTTTGTTTCTGCTAATGTTGCAGCTTCATCTATTTCATCAACAATTACTGTTACACCAACTTACACAAATAATGGAATAAGTTGTACAGGTCTTTCGGAAACATTTACAATAACGGTTAATCCTTCTGCGCAGGTTAACGAAATTTTAAATCAAGAGTTATGCGAAGGTCAAATCACTTCTCCTATCACTTTTTCAACTACAAACGTAGACGGCATTACAACATACTCCTGGACAAATGACAACACCAATATTGGACTAGCAGATAGCGGAGAAGGAGATATCTCAAGTTTTACAGTTTTAAACACTTCTGGTGAATCTGAAACCGCAACTATTACTGTAGTGCCAACCTATTCTAGCTCTGGGATAGATTGCATCGGCTCAGAGTACACATTTATTTTGGCAGTAAATCCTGGCGCTCAAGTAAATTCGATTGAAAATCAGCTACTGTGTAATGGTGATTTATCAATGCCAGTTCAGTTTAACACAACGAATTCAGACGGAGTTAGTGAATACACTTGGACAAACTCAAACACATCAATTGGTCTTTCCTCTACTGGCACTGGCGACATTGGTGCCTTTGAAGTTATAAACACATCTACTAGCGCCCAACAAGCTTTAATTACAGTAACCCCTATATACACAAACAATGGCGTAGTTTGTTCAGGAAATCCTGAGCAGTTTACTATAACAGTAAACCCATTGGCTCAGGTTAATGACGTAACTTCTCAAAACACCGTATTATGTGATGGTGAATTCACGCCTGTTTACATATTTACAACAGCTAATACAGATGGCTTAACAACGTTTACATGGACTAATGATAATGTTGCTATAGGTCTTGCAAATTCTGGAACTGGAGGTATTCCAAGCTTTACAGTTTTAAACTCAACCCAATCTGCAATTTTTGCTACAATTTCTGTGATACCTAGCTATGAAAATAATGGAATAGTTTGTGAAGCAAATCCTGAAACCTTTACAATTCTGGTTAATCCATCACCAACAATGGACCCTTTAGAAGATATCGTATTATGTAATAATGAAATTGCTTCACTCATTGAGTTTACAACTTCTAATTCTGATGGAAATACAACATACACATGGATAAATGACAATACTTCTATCGGCTTGTCATCGTCGGGTAATGGAGACATTCCTTCATTTACAGCAAATAACTTATCATCGGTAACAGGTACTGCATTAATTTCTGTAACACCAACATATGAAAACAATGGCGTTGTGTGTATTGGAGCTGCTCAAACATTTACAATCAGCGCTCTAAGTGAAATAGAACTAAGCGGTACAATCACAGATGCGCTTGATTGCGACAATTCAAATAGCGGAAGTGTTGACCTTACGGTCTCAGGCGGTTCAGGTGCATATGAATTCTTGTGGAGTAATGACTCAGATAATGAAGATTTAACAAATGTAACCTCTGGAGATTACACGGTTAATGTTACAGACAGTGAGGGCTGTGTTGCATTATCTGAAACATTTACAATTTTTAGACAAGAAGATTTAACAGTCAACCTGAATGCTGAAATAGTTCCTTTTTGCGAAAATAATTTAGTTACTCAAGAAAACAGAATAACAATTTTTGGCGGTCTTGGTCCGTATACTGTAAATTGGTCAGGCGGATCTGTAAGTATTAACGACAATACTTTTATGACCGCATATGAAAACGGAACTTATAATGTTTTGGTTACTGACCAATATGGATGTCAAGTAAACACAGAAATTATTATTGATTTTGAAGAATTAGGAGAAGCCTCTTTTGATTATTATAGTTCCGGAGATGTAGATTGTGGGATTAGTGTATTTAATGAACTGGAATTTGTCAACACGTCATCCGGAGATTATATCAGTATTCTTTGGGACTTTGGAGACGGAAGCTCTGTAGCTATTGGTGAAGCCGTTACTTATCAATACTTAAACTCTGGAGCATATGTAGTTACTCAAACCGTAGAATATAGTTACGGCTGTTCTGAGGTCTATTCTTATGAAATTAATGTTACTGATGGTTATGATATTGTCTTGCCAAATGCATTTTCACCCAACAATGATGGTGTGAATGATACAATTAGGCCAGTTTACGCGTGTGTTAATAATATCGAGATGAGTATTTATGACACATTTGGTTCTAAATTATATTATGAAAACAATTTACAACTCCAAGGTTGGGACGGCACCTTGGTAGATGGTGAAAACGCTGAAAACGGAAATTACCTTATAGTTGTTAAAGGAACCACAATCCATAATGAAGAAATCACCTTAAGGGGAGTATTTGTATTACTAAGATAAAAATATGCTAAAAAAAATTGTATTAATAATAATTATTTTGTTTTCTGTGAAAATCCACTCACAGGATGTAGCCTTTACTCAATCCTTTTTGGTCCCCGAAAGCATTAACCCGTCTTTTTCAGGTATTTATCAAACAACAAAAGCAGGATTGTTATACAAAAACCAACAATGGTCTGGTTTTGACTTCAACTTAAATTCACAGTACCTCTATTTAGATGATTGGTATCCTAAATTAAATAGCGGTATTGGAATCAGCCTTATGAATCATCAGGAAACTTTTACTAATTATGCATTAAAGCAACTAAATATTAGCTGGGCTTATGATGTGCAATTTAATTATGATTGGCACTTTAGACCTAGTTTGACCGTCGGGTTTGCAACAAAAGATTTTGGTTTTGATAATCTTCTTTTTGAAGATCAAATTAATATTTACCAAAACATTATAAACTCAAACACTTATGACCCTATTGCTTTAGGTGAAAACTCTAGATATGTTGACCTAGGCGCGTCCTTCTTGTTTAACAATGACAATCATTGGATTGGGATTACTTTAAGACACTTAAACAGACCTAATGTATCTATGGTTGCTCAAGGGGATATTTCACTAGACATTTTTATGTCTGTTCACGCTTCATTGGAGCTTCCAATTTTCAGATATAATGATGATAGCAACACGTTTTTTATAACAAACTTCATTAAGCAGGCTAAATACAACAGATTTGATTTCGGGTTTCAGCATGTTTATGATAGATTTTCATTCGCTCTTACCGCGACAACCAACCCATTACAAACATCAGACCAAAGCCATTTAATAACTTCAATCAACCCAATTATTGGCATGGCTTGGGAAGGTTTTAAATTTGGATATTCTTATGATTTTAATTTAAGCAAAATTGGAGGTAATGGAGGTATTTCTGAACTCTCTATTGTTTATGATTTTCTTAATGACAAGGAATGCTTTGGCTGTCCTAAATATTAGTTGAAAAAGTATTAATTATAAGCCTGAAAGTAAACTCAGGTGCTTCTAACCAAGAACAATAGAGGTTATGGATAATTTAGGCAATAATTAAATTTGTAATTTATCTGTTTAATTTCAAAACATATATTTTTATAAAAACCACATGTCTTGCCACACTTCTTTTTATAAAATTTCTACAGCTTTTCTTTCTTGTAATTTTTAAATAAGTTAAGAAAAATAAGTTAAAGCCACCCCTGATCTTATCTAGTTCGTTTTAACACCTCAACTCATATTTTTGTATATTTAACTAAAACGAACAAAACATGTTGAAATGAAAAATAAATATATACTTCTATTATTAATAGCATTTTTAAGCTTTCCAATATTGAACGCTCAATCAAACGTTGTTCAAAGCAAAAGGATTGTAAAGGGGATTGAACAAAAGGTGATTGATTGGCGCAGAGATATACATCAATACCCTGAGCTAGGCAATCGTGAAGTTCGCACAGCGGCTCTAGTAACAAAGCACTTGAAGGCCCTAGGGATGGACGTACAAACAAACGTTGGAGTAACCGGCGTTATCGGCGTGCTTAAAGGCAACCTGCCAGGACCTGTAGTCGCTTTGCGAGCAGACATGGACGCTTTGCCTGTTTTAGAGAGAACCCCTGTTCCTTTTGCCTCCAAAGTAAAAACTATTTATAACGGGAGCGAAACCAGCGTTATGCATGCTTGTGGTCACGATTCACACGTAGCTATTCTAATGGGGGTTGCAGAAGTTTTGTCTGGAATGCAAAAAGATTTAAAAGGAACTGTTAAATTTATTTTTCAGCCCGCTGAAGAAGGCGCCCCTAAAGGAGAAGAAGGCGGAGCTGAACTTATGGTTAAGGAGGGCGCGTTAAAAAACCCAAATGTTGACGTTATCTTTGGACTCCATATCAATGCACAAGTAGAGGTGGGAAAGATTACTTACCGACCAGGAGGCATGTTTGCAGGAGTAGGTGATTTAAAGATCACAGTAAAAGGCAAGTCTTCACACGGTGCTGAACCATGGTCCTCGGTTGATCCGATTGTGACCTCTGCTCAGATTATAAACAACCTTCAAACTATAATTAGTCGAAACGTAAACATTACAAGAAATGCAGCCGTTGTTACTATTGGCTCAATACATGGCGGGAATCGTTCTAATATAATCCCTGAAGAGGTGGAAATGTTAGGCACTGTAAGAACCTTAAGTGATTCTGATGAAAAACTGATTTTTGAACGAATTAGACAAATAGCCACTAAAACCGCTGAAGCAAATGGCGCTGAGGCAATTGTAGAGCTTCCTTACTCTAGTCATTATCCAGTTACATTCAACAATATAGAATTAACTGCGAAAATGCTGCCATCCTTAAAAAAGACAGCAGGAGAGTCTAACGTCATATTAGTGCCGGCAGAAACAGGGGCAGAGGATTTTTCTTTTTTTGCAAATGAGGTTCCTGGATTTTACTTTTATATAGGAGGCTTACCTAAAGGACAAGACCCAAAAACATCTGCGTCTCACCACACTCCAGACTTTTTTCTAGACGAAAGTGGTTTTATGTTAGGCGTTGATGCAATGGTGAATTTAGTAGCGGACTATATGGAAATACCACGTTAAATAATAATGTATAAAAAAAGCCATCTCTAAGATGGCTTTTTTATTTTAATATAAATATTATAATTGCGGTAACACTACTTTGTCAATTACATGCACTACGCCATTGTAGGCCTGTACATCAACCTCTATAATATTAGCAACTCTATCATTTAAATCAATAAGTTGTGGGCCAGCATCTAAAGAAACTGTTAAAGCAGCTCCTAAAGTAGACACAGCCATTCCCTGTGTTAAATCTCCTGATCTTACATTTGCCGACGCTACTACATGCGTGTTTAAAGTCGACGTTAATAAATCTACAGGAATTTCACTCAATGAACCCATCCCGACCTCTGTTAATAATGACCCGAAAGCTTCATTTGTTGGAGCAAAGACAGTGAACGGAGACGGACTAGCAACTGAAGATAATACAGATACATAATCCGTAGTAAGATCTTCCCTTGTTAGTGCTGCAACTAACGTTTCAAACATTGGATTTGAAGTTGCAAACGTTACTACTGTTGGAAGTCCAATAACCGCATCAACAACATGTATAATTCCATTAGTAGCAGGAATATCAGCTAAAACAACCCCAGACAGTCCGTTAAACTCTACTCCATCTGTAGTGCTAAAATATAAACTTAAGTTGTCACCATCCAAATTTGTTGCGTTAGTAGTAGTATATCCAGAACCTGCAGTTGTTAAATCTGTCGACACAACTTCTCCTGTTATTACATGATTTAACAATATGTTTGACAAAACATCTGTAGGAACTTCCTCTAACGATGCAAAACCATTCGCTGAAAGAAACTCAGCAAAAGCATCATTTGTAGGAGCTAGTACTGTAAAGTTTCCGCCACTTAAAGTAGTTAGCAAATCTCCATCTGCAGCCGTTAGAGCCTCAACAAGTATGCTTAGATCTGGTTCCTGTGCCGCTATTTGCACGATTGTTAATACCACCTGTTCTGTTTGATCATCATTATCATCATTGTCACATGAAATAATGGAAATGCTAAAAAGCAATAAAAATAATAATTTAGGTAATTTTAATACATTTTTCATAAAATAGTTTTTGTTTTTAATTTGGTGCAAATAAAATATATATAGTTAGATTTTTTTGCTAAGTTTTTGTTAAAACTAAGACACAAAGTTAAGTTTTAACTTTAAATTAACAGAAGCCAGGGTGTAATTCAAGGCAATTGTTAAATATGTTAAATAATTATTTTTAACACCCAAAAAACCTCATTATTGTTTAATTGAAAAGAAAAAAAAGCAAGCAATAAATGGTTTTTTTCTTTAAGCCGTATAAAGAATATAAACAGGCTTAAGATTATAACGAAGGTATAAAGGGAATTATTTTATTAAGTTTTAAGCTTTTCTTTTGGTCATTCTGTAAGGAAACTTTGTGTAAATAGAACGCTTAGCGAAACGACTTAGCTTAGGACTATTATTCATTTTAACATACACTTGCTTAGTGACACCAAAATACTCATAAGCAGAGCCATCAGTATAAGTTATTTCAAG
>Ga0209830_10003731_pt1 | contig 11484 bp, 8 predicted proteins | sample ArcticOcean_MG_C_12_FD_187439 | JGI IMG/M metagenome (GOLD analysis project Ga0209830, IMG submission 187439) | Marine microbial communities from western Arctic Ocean - ArcticOcean_MG_CB8_130 (SPAdes) (version 2) | ecosystem: Environmental > Aquatic > Marine > Oceanic | place: Arctic Ocean...
TGCATGGTGGTCGCTGTTGCTACATCAAGAGAAGTCACGTCTCCGACAGTAGCGATTGGCCCGGGCCCGGTGAGAGATCGGCGCCGGGCCCCGATTTTGACCGACCCCGATGCGTTGTGGTGGCCACGATGGAAGTTCTTCGACGTAAAACTTTTGCACCAGGTTGTGGCAACCCTTCGATGGTTGTAGCTTTGTTCTTCGCTCCACGGAGGCAGTAGCCGCAGTGAGAACGAAGCACCGAGGTCAATGATCTGGTTAAACACCAGGTCAAGGCATGTGCGCAGAGCTTTTAGCTCCTTGAAAACAGAAGAGAAGACAGAATGCCAGTGCGGGCAGAACTGCGGTCACTTTCGGGTGGTTGTTGGATCTGCCCAGTCAATTTCGGTGTCACCGTCCCTGGTGGCACCAAACACGGATACCGGCCTGTCGTCACGATTGATTCGTTTTTTGCGTTGATTTCAATACGGTGGGCTAACACAGCAAGGACGCAGCGGACTCGAGAGCCTTCCCGGCTCGTTTCTTCGGAACGATATGTTGCGCTCTTCTGACTTAACGCTTTGGCTTGGTCGATCACTTTGGTGGTTGGTTGGGTTGGGCATATTTTTGTTGGAGAGTTTGATCCTGGCTCAGGATGAACGCTGGCGGCACGCTTAACACATGCAAGTCGAACGAGGTCCATGGAGCTTGCTCCGGAAGACTTAGTGGCGAACGGGTGCGTAACACGTGAGAAATCTGCCCCGGACTTCGGAATAACAGTTGGAAACGACTGCTAATACCGGATGCCTTCATTTGACCGCATGGTTGTTTGAAGAAAGATTTATCGGTTTGGGAGGATCTCGCGGCCTATCAGCTTGTTGGAGAGGTAACGGCTCACCAAGGCTTCGACGGGTAGCTGGTCTGAGAGGATGATCAGCCACACTGGAACTGAGACACGGTCCAGACTCCTACGGGAGGCAGCAGTGGGGAATCTTGCACAATGGGCGCAAGCCTGATGCAGCGATGCCGCGTGCGGGAAGAAGGCCTTAGGGTTGTAAACCGCTTTCAGGAGGGAAGAAAATGACGGTACCTCCAGAAGAAGGTGCGGCCAACTACGTGCCAGCAGCCGCGGTGACACGTAGGCACCAAGCGTTATCCGGATTTATTGGGCGTAAAGAGCTCGTAGGCGGTTTGGTAAGTCGGGTGTGAAAACTCTGGGCTCAACCCAGAGAGGCCACTCGATACTGCTATGACTAGAGTACGGTAGGGGAGCGGGGAATTCCTGGTGTAGCGGTGAAATGCGCAGATATCAGGAGGAACACCAGCGGCGAAGGCGCCGCTCTGGGCCGTAACTGACGCTGAGGAGCGAAAGCATGGGTAGCAAACAGGATTAGATACCCTGGTAGTCCATGCCGTAAACGTTGGGCACTAGGTGTGGGTCTCAACCAACGAGATCCGCGCCGTCGCTAACGCATTAAGTGCCCCGCCTGGGGAGTACGGTCGCAAGACTAAAACTCAAAGGAATTGACGGGGGCCCGCACAAGCAGCGGAGCGTGTTGCTTAATTCGATGCAACGCGAAGAACCTTACCTGGGTTTGACATGTACCGAAAAGCTCTAGAGATAGGGTGTCCTTCGGGGCGGTACACAGGTGGTGCATGGCTGTCGTCAGCTCGTGTCGTGAGATGTTGGGTTAAGTCCCGCAACGAGCGCAACCCTTATCCTATGTTGCCAGCACGTTATGGTGGGGACTCGTAGGAGACTGCCGGGGTCAACTCGGAGGAAGGTGGGGATGACGTCAAGTCATCATGCCCCTTATGCCCAGGGCTGCAAACACGCTACAATGGCCGGTACAGAGGGCTGCGAACCCGCGAGGGTAAGCGAATCCCACAAAGCCGGTCTCAGTTCGGATTGGAGTCTGCAACTCGACTCCATGAAGCCGGAGTTGCTAGTAATCCTGGATCAGCACGCCAGGGTGAATACGTTCCCGGGCCTTGTACACACCGCCCGTCACACCACGAAAGTCGGCAACACCCGAAGCCGGTGGCCCAACCCCTCGGGGAGGGAGCCGTCGAAGGTGGGGTCGGTGATTGGGGTGAAGTCGTAACAAGGTAGCCGTACCGGAAGGTGCGGCTGGATCACCTCCTTTCTAAGGAGTGCTTCATCAATCGATCAGAGACATTTGTTCTCTGCGGTTGCATGACACACCTGTTGGTGCACTGGCACGTCTGTCTGAGTAGCGCACATTGGTTGCAGGGATTCGGTCCCTCCTGGTGTAGCGGGTTCAGGCTAACATCGTCTTCTCTTCTGTTTTGAGGGAGCTTTTGCTTCTTCATGCCGCAATGTTGAGCTTTGCTCGTGGTCACCCTTTCCGGTGGCGTTTCACGAAATGAGTTCCGTTGTCAGGTAGCCCTTTGAGAACTGCAGAGCAAGCACGAGCATCTTCGAGATGGCCGCCCTTTAGGGGGTCGTCATCTCAATTATGATAGATAACAAGTTTTTCCAAGCTAATAAGAGCCAACGGTGAATGCCTTGGCGCCAAGAACCGATGAAGGACGTGAGTGACTGCGAAAAGCTCCGGGGAGCCGTCTACTAGGCATTGATCCGGAGATGTCCGAATGGGGAAACCCACCACTCGTTATGGAGTGTGTACCGCCGCCTGAACACATAGGGCGGTTGGAGGGAACCGGGGGAATTGAAACATCTCAGTACCCCGAGGAAAGGAAAGCAACCGCGACACCCTGAGTAGCGGCGAGCGAAATGGGTTGAGTCTAAACCGTGCCAGTGTCAAGCCTGAAGGCGTTGCTGGTGCGGGGTCGTGGGACCACGAGATAGAGCTTCAGATCTATCACAAGTTACAAGTGCTATATAGGAGAACTGATCAGGAAAGTCAGGCCGAAGTGGGTAACAGCCCCGTATCCGAAATGTATGTACTACTTGCGTGTCATCCCAAGTAACGCCGGAACCGTGAAAGCCGGCGTGAATCTGTGGGGACCACCCCATAAGACTAAGTATTCCTTGGCGACCGATAGTGAACCAGTACCGTGAGGGAAAGGTGAAAAGTACCCCGGGAGGGGAGTGAAATAGTACCTGAAACCGTTGGTTTACAAACAGTCAGAGCGTCGTCACACTTTGGTGTGGCCGCGATGGCGTGCCTTTTGAAGAATGAGCCTGCGAGTTACGGTGTGTGGCAAGGTTAACCAGTGATGGGTAGCCGGAGCGAAAGCGAGTCTGAATAGGGCGTAGAGTCGCATGCTGTAGACCCGAAGCCAAGTGATCTATCCATGGCCAGGTTGAAGCGGAGGTAAGACTCCGTGGAGGACCGAACCCACGTAGGTTAAAAACTGCAGGGATGAGCTGTGGATAGGGGTGAAAGGCTAATCAAACTTGGCAATAGCTGGTTCTCCTCGAAATGCATTTAGGTGCAGCGTCGTGTGTTCAGTCTCGGAGGTAGAGCACTGATTAGGTTAGGGGGCCCACAAGCTTACCAACCCTAGTCAAACTCCGAATGCCGAGACTCCAGAGCACGGCAGTGAGACCACGAGGGATGAGCTTCGTTGGTCGAAAGGGAAACAGCCCAGATCATCAGCTAAGGCCCCTAATTCTGTACTAAGTGGTAAACGATGTGGGATTGCATAGACAGCCAGGAGGTTGGCTTAGAAGCAGCCACCCTTGAAAGAGTGCGTAATAGCTCACTGGTCGAGTGATCCTGCGCGGACAATGTAACGGGGCTCAAGTACAGAGCCGAAGCTATGGGCTTCCAATTTATTGGGAGCGGTAGAGGAGCGTCGATAGGGCTGTGAAGCGGATCCGTGAGGGTTCGTGGAGCGCTATCGAGTGAGAATGCAGGCATGAGTAACGAGAGAGGGGTGAGAAACCCCTCCGCCGAAAGCCCAAGGGTTCCTGGGGAAGGCTAATCCCCCCAGGGTGAGTCGGGAGCTAAGGCGAGGCCGAAAGGCGTAGTCGATGCACAACTGGTTGATATTCCAGTACCTCCATGCCCGCGCCAAGTCCAATAGTTGCAACGTTGGGGCTGTTCATCTTTATGTTGAGCGATCTGACTGAGCGTCTGGCGGATAATTGACGGGGGACGCAGGAAGATAAGTGAACCCGGGCGATGGTAGTCCCGGGGTAAGCGTGTAGGCGGTTCCCGATGAGAGTTGGGAGCGTTAACGCTGAGACGTGATGCCGAGCGACATACTGCGAAGTCACTGATTCTATGCTGCCAAGAAAAGCCCAGCAATGAGTTGGCATGGAGCCCGTACCCCAAACCGACACAGGTGGGCGGGTAGAGAATACTAAGGCGAGCGGGAGAACTATGGTTAAGGAACTCGGCAAATTACCTCCGTAACTTCGGAAGAAGGAGGACCTGCTTTGGTGATGAGATTTACTCTCTGAGCTGAGGTGGGTGGCACAGACCAGGGGGTAGCGACTGTTTACCAAAAACACAGCAGGGTGCGAAGCCGTAAGGCGATGTATACCCTGTGACGCCTGCCCAATGCTTGAAGGTCACGGGGAACGGTTAGTTCTTTATTGAGCGAAGCTGTGAACCTAAGCCCAAGTGAATGGCGGCCGTAACTATAACGGTCCTAAGGTAGCGAAATTCCTTGTCGGGTAAGTTCCGACCTGCACGAATGGCGTAACGACTTCCCCACTGTCTCAACCATAGACCCGGTGAAATTGAAGTACGAGTAAAGATGCTCGTTAGCTGCGGAAGGACGGAAAGACCCCGTGGACCTTTACTATAACTTGGTATTGAGTTTTGAATTGCGTTGTGTAGGATAGGTGGGAGACTGGGAAGCATTAGCGCTAGCTAGTGTGGAGTCATTGTTGAAATACCACCCTGCGTAAGTTGAAGCTCTAACCTCGGCCCGTTATCCGGGTCAGGGACAGTGCCAGGCGGGTAGTTTGACTGGGGCGGTCGCCTCCTAAAGAGTAACGGAGGCGCCCAAAGGTTCCCTCAGGCTGGTTGGCAATCAGCCGTCGAGTGCAATGACACAAGGGAGCTTGACTGCGAGACTTACAAGTCGAGCAGGTACGAAAGTAGGGCATAGTGACCCGGCCATCACGTGTGGAAGTGTGGTCGCTCAACGGATAAAAGGTACCCCGGGGATAACAGGCTAATCTTCCCCAAGAGTCCATATCGACGGGAAGGTTTGGCACCTCGATGTCGGCTCATCGCATCCTGGGGCTGAAGCAGGTCCCAAGGGTTGGGCTGTTCGCCCATTAAAGCGGTACGCGAGCTGGGTTCAGAACGTCGTGAGACAGTTCGGTCCCTATCCTCCGCAGCCGAAGCTATTTTGACAACTGCTATCCTTAGTACGAGAGGACCGGGATGGACGTAGCTCTAGTGTGACTGTTGTTTCGCCAGAAGCATCGCAGTTTTGCCACCTACGGAAGGGATAACCGCTGAAAGCATCTAAGTGGGAAACCCGGTTGAAGATGAGAATAGCCATGCGGTTAACGCAGTAAGGCCCGTGACGAGACCATCACGTTGATAGGCCGGAAGTGTAAGCGTAGTAATACGCTCAGCTGACCGGTACTAATCGGCCGAGGGCTTGGTTAAACAGCTCGTGCTTGCTCTGGAGTCCTTAGGGGAATACCCTAAGTTGACAACATATTTGGGTGACCATAGCGACAGGGTCACACCCGTTCCCATTCCGAACACGGAAGTTAAGCCTGTCAGCGCCGATGGTACTTGGGGAGAGATCCCCTGGGAGAGTAGGACGTCGCCCGATTACTCAAAAAACGCACCATCCGGATTTTTGCCGGTGGTGCGTTTTTTACGTTTTCACCCCAGCACCAGCACCAGCACCGAGTGGTGCGCGGTGCGCGGTGCGCGGTTGTGAGACGAGACTGCCCCTGCGGGCCAGCCTCGATTCACAAAACGCTTCGAGACCGGTCCGGGCGGACCCAGCGTGCTGCGTCACAACGACAATTGCGTTGTTTCGGTCCGGGCGGGCCGGATCGTTTTGTTGGTGGGCCGGGCGCGAGACTTGCTCTATGCAGTTCTTGGATCCACGTGGTGTGCCGAGTCGACCAGTTGAGCCGTATGCAAACACGGCCCTGCTGGCAGCCGGCGAAACTGTCGCTCTCTTCGCGAATGGCTTTCCAGATTCGGTTGCGTTCCTTGGGCACCTCGAAAAATCACTGACCCACGAATTGCCCGGCGTCAATTTCATTCATCTCGACAAGGGGAACGCGAGTGCCCTGGCCAGCGAAGAACACCTCGCGAAGATCGCCGACTCTTGCTCTGCAGTCGTGACCGCCTACGGGCATTGAGGAAGCTGCACATCCGGCACCGTGCGTGACGGAATCGAAGTTGCTCGCCGAGGCGGCGCTGCAGTAGCCCTCGTGACCGAGGTGTTTTGGCCGCAGGGCGATTCAGTCGCCGCCTCCGCAGGCATGCCCGACATTCCGCGTCTGCGTCTGCCGCATCCGGTTGCCGGGAGCGGCGAGGCAGCAATGGGCGATGTCGCGAAGTCGATCGCTGCGCGTGTGGTGGCAGTGCTGCGCGGCGCAGCGTCGCCTGACAATGTCTCCCAGGGGATCAGATGACCGGGTTACTGAGTGCGGCGAACGAGGCCGAGGCACTCGAATTGCTCCACGATTCTGGTTGCACCGATGGGCTACCGGTCGTCATCCCGGCACCAGACCGCGTCGCCCGCCTCGTGCTCGCATCAGGGTTGGACGCCGACATTGATCTGGGGGCCATGGGCCCCGGGGGTGGCTCCACGACGATTGAGAAGGTTGCCACGAACGCGGTGATGGCCGGCTGCGTCCCTGATCACATGCCGGTCGTTGTTGCTGCGATGAGAGCAATGCTCCAAACCGAATTCGACCTCGGCGAGATGCAGTCAACAACGCACTGCACGGCACCGCTGATGATCGTTAATGGCCCGGTCGTTGAACACTGCGGAATCGCTGGTGGTTTCGGCGCGCTCGGGCCCGGTCATCGCGCGAACGCTTCGATTGGGCGCGCAGTTCGGTTGTGCATGATGAACATCGGCGACGCTCGCCCGGGAGTGTCTGACATGGCGCTGCTCGGCCAGCCCGGCAAGTTCAGCTTCTGCCTCGCAGAGGCCGAACGGTCATCGCCGTGGGGGTCGCTGTCCGAGTCGCTCGGGTATGGCGCGGACGAGTCGGTCGTAACAATCCTTGGCGCCGAGGCGCCTCACTCGGTGCTGTTCCAAAATGACGGTGACGATCCTGATTCGCCAGCGCGGTTACTCCGGGCCCTTGCCGCGGGGATCGCCAACACCGGGTCAAACAACGCCAATTTCTCGGGTGGATCCGTTGCGGTGGCGCTCAACCCCGAACACGCGCAAGTTTTTGGCGATGCGGGCATGTCCCGTCGCTACGTTCAGGCCGAGCTGCACCGCCTCGCTGTCAACACACGCGGACATATCCGGTCGCTGAACACCGGCTTCGTCCCCGTTGGGGCAGCTGACGACTTGATCCCGGCGGTCCGGCGGCCCGACGACATCGTCGTGTTCATTTCCGGAGGGAGCGGCCTGTACTCAGCGGTATTCCCGTCGTGGGCTGCCGGAGCACACCGCAATACCATTGTTCACGAACGGGTTGCGACCGGTGCCGCGTGCGACTTGCCTTGGGTGATTGGCTGAACCCAATCCTGTTGGATCTCACTCCGCAGCGATTGCGTTGGTGGATCTGGTGAAGATGGGTGCATCTGGCTAGTTTCTCGCTGTGACCATCATCCATACCAGCCCACTGCCGGACGTCGAAATCCCCGACGTTACGATCACCGCGCACGTACTCCGCACGGTCGGTGACATGCCTGACCGCGTCGCTATCCGCGATGCCGCCGGTACAAGTTCGTACACGTTTGCCGAGCTGAGCACGGCGATTCACTCGCTCGCTGGCGGACTTGCCGCCCGCGGCGTCGCTCCAGGCACGGTTGTCGGGCTGATGGCGCCAAACGTTCCCGAGTACGCCGTCATTTTCCACGGCGTGGCTGTTGCCGGCGCGGCCGTGACCACGATCAACCCGACCTACGGTGCCGAAGAGGTCCGCCACCAACTGCAAGACGCCGGCGCAAGCATGTTGTTCGTTGTCCCGATGTTCCTTGAGGTTGCCAGGGCAGCAATCGAAGGCACTGACGTCAACGAGATCATCTTGATGGACTCTTTCGGCGATGCCGCCGTTGAAGGCGCAACTTCATTGGTCGACGTGTTCGGCGATCCAATCGAACAGGTCTCCGTCGATGTCGCCGATCACACCGTTGTCCTGCCGTATTCGTCCGGCACCACCGGCATGCCGAAGGGCGTGATGCTTACCCATCGGAACCTCGTGGCGAACATCGAACAGGTCAAGCACGCCATCCTCTACAAAGACGATGAAGTCGCCCTGGCGGCCTTGCCGTTCTTCCACATCTACGGCATGCAGGTCCTGATGAACGGTCTGATCGCCAACGGCGTCACCACCATCTCGATGCCTCGCTTCGACATGGTGGAAGCACTACAGGCAGTCCAGGACCTCAAGATCACCCGCTTCTTCGCCGTGCCGCCAATCATCCTCGGCCTCGCCAAGCATCCGATCGTGGACCAATACGACATGTCGTCGGTCCGTCAGATTTTCTCGGGTGCGGCACCGCTCGGCGCCGAACTGGCCGCTGAAGCCGGCGTCCGTCTTGGTTGCGAAGTTGTTCAAGGCTTCGGCATGACCGAACTCAGCCCGGTCAGTCACTGCACCGTCGAAGGCGATTACCGGCCTGGAACGAGCGGCATTACCGCATCCAACACCGAGAGCCGCATCGTCGACCCCGTCGGTGGCGAGGACCAGGGTGTTGGCGACCGTGGCGAGCTCTGGGTCCGTGGTCCGCAGGTGATGAAGGGCTACCTCAACAACCCCGAAGCCACTGCTGCGACCGTTGATGCTGACGGTTGGTTGCATACCGGCGACGTCGCGATCATCGACGAGTTTGGGCACATGACGATTGTGGATCGCCTGAAGGAGCTCATCAAGTTCAAAGGCTTCCAGGTCGCGCCGGCCGAGCTTGAAGCGTTGATCATCACCCATCCAAAGGTGGCCGACGTGGCTGTCATTGGCATCGCCGATGACGAAGCAGGCGAAGTCCCCAAGGCTTTCGTGACGGCGGTCGAAGGCGAAACAGTGACGCTGGAAGAGATCCAGGCGCTCGTGGCTGAGCACTTGGTCAGCTACAAGCAAATCAAGGTCCTCGAAGTGATTGAGGCAATCCCCAAAAGTGCGGCCGGCAAGATTCTTCGCAAGGAGCTACGGACCAGGTGACAGCGCTCGACGCTCGCCACTCGGCCAGAACCGGGGGAGTGGAGCGTGTGCGAAGCGATTGGTCACCTCATCGCCGGCGTCGGCCCGGCATTTCGCGACCGGATCGCGGGATCGTCGTGGGCGCACGCGAGATCGCGCCGTTCGACCCGGCCATATCGATGGGCGACCGTGACTTCAACGCGGTCGGTCTCGTGTCGTTCCATGATGAGGACCAGCTCCAGCAGATCTTGGCGAACCTGAAGTCAGCCCATCTCCGCGCGATGACAAAGACGATGCGACGCGCCCAGTTGGCTAGCTAGTTGACAGCGCGGGTTGCGCCTGGGCTTGCCACACTGCCCAGCATGGAAAAGTCTCGCTTCACCGTCACCGACCTCACCGGCGCCGATCCGTATAAGTTGGCGACCGGCCTCGTCGTTCCGCGGCCGATCGGTTGGATCGGTTCGATCTCGGCGGACGGCGTCCCGAACCTCGCGCCCTATTCGTTCTTCAATTGCGTCTCTGGCATGCCGCCGACGTTCGTCTTCTCGCCAGGCCGAGGCGGCCGCAAGGACACGCTCGCCAACGTACGTGAGGTCGGAGAGTTCACGATCAACATTGTCACTACCGAGGTCGTCGAGGCAATGAACGCCACAGCGGCAAGCCACGCCGCCGACGTCGACGAGTTCGCCGAGGCTGGCTTGACGGCAGCGCCGTCGGTGTCGATTCGGCCGCCGATGGTGGGTGAGTGCCGAGCCAACATCGAGTGTGTCGTCACGCAGATCATCGACATTGGCCACCCCGACCATGGCAGTTCCCTGGTGATCGGTGAGGCCGTCGAGTTCCACATCGACGCAGAATTGCTCGACGGGACGCGGATCAACCAGCTCGACCTGAAAGCCATCGGCCGTCACGTGGGCAACGCATATAGCAACTCCACCGACCTGTTCGAAATCGCCCGGCCCGACTGAACGCCGTTGAGAGCTGAAGCGAGAGCATGCACTTTCCTACTTGGTAAATATCCAAGTAGGAAAGTGACGATGTCGTGGATTACCGAAACACATCAAGGTGCTCGAACGGGATCAAGGTGCTCGAACGGGCTGGCTCGATCACCTGTGGCCGCCGAGCTGAGCGACCTTGACGGCAAGACGAAGCTCGTCTTAGCGAACTTGCGAGCTGAAAACTTGCGTCAAATGGGTCGTCATGCGGCAGAATAGGAAGAGATGGAGTTCTGGAAGCCGCATAAGCTCGCCTCGCCGCATGACGGCCAGATTTTTCTCAAGATGAACGACAAGGTCCGCACGACCACCGAAGTTCACGGCGTTCCCATTGGTACCGAGGGCAAGGTCATTCTTGCCAACGGGTTCAATTGGCAGCGCTATCGCGTGCTGTTCGAGAACGGCGCCGAAGTCGGCGATCTCGATCACCGCAACATCGAGCCGATTGGCCGCACGGCTAAACGGCTCGCCAAGCTCGCCGCCAAAGACACCTGATCCTGCGCCAACGCTCCGTTGGTGACATCGATCGCCGGCGGTCTCGCCCCGGGTCGAACCAATGATCGTCACCGGTACACTCGGACGTCTGTGAAGAGTTCTGTAGAAGCCCTCGAGGGCAACCAAATCAAGCTGTACGTCGAAGTCGAAGAAGCTGAGTTCGACGCCCAGATCGACAAGGCGTTCAAGCTGATCGCCAAAGAGGTCCGCCTCCCTGGTTTCCGTCCGGGCAAAGCTCCGCGGAAGGTGCTCGAAGCTCAAGTCGGCATCGGTCCGGCTCGTGAGCAGGCGCTTCGTGACGGGGTGCCCGAGTACCTCGCCCAGGCTGTACGTGAGAACGACGTCGACCTCATCGCCACGCCAGAAGTCGAAATTACCGACGGGCAAGAGTCCGGTCCGGTCGAGTTCGAAGCCACGTGCACGATCCGTCCGCTCGTCGAAGTGCCCGGGTACGACTCGCTCACGATCGAACTTCCGGTGCTCGACGTCACCGAAGCCGATCTCGACGACGCTCGTCAGGTTGAGCTCCGCAAGAGCGGCTCGCTCGTCGACGCTGATCGCCCTGCCGAAATCGGCGACTTTGTCACTCTCGATCTTGCTGCGACCCGCGATGGCGAAGAGGTCGTTGGTCTCAACACCGAAGATTGGAACTACGAACTCGGCCAGGGCTGGGTGACCGATGATTTTGATGAGCAACTCACCGGCGCCTCAGCCGGTGGCGAGCTGGCCTTCACTTCATCGCCGAAGGGCACCGAAGAGGAAGCCGACTTC
>Ga0209830_10003734_pt1 | contig 11481 bp, 12 predicted proteins | sample ArcticOcean_MG_C_12_FD_187439 | JGI IMG/M metagenome (GOLD analysis project Ga0209830, IMG submission 187439) | Marine microbial communities from western Arctic Ocean - ArcticOcean_MG_CB8_130 (SPAdes) (version 2) | ecosystem: Environmental > Aquatic > Marine > Oceanic | place: Arctic Ocean...
ATATTGGAAGAAATAAATGCACACGAGCTACCTCAAATTCTAGTTCTTAATCAAATTGATAAAATTAACTTAAAAACAAGCTGTGATAGAGATGCCTATGGTAAGATAAACCATATTCAGCTCTCAGCAAAAACCGGAAATGGAATTGAATTTTTAAAGCAAGCAATGGTCGAACAAAATCAATCACTAACTAACGAAAGAAATGGAAACTATGCGTAATATTCTAAAAAAACTCTCACCAAGAAATGTTTTAGGCGCTAATAACGATGGCCCACCAGATCTTGATGAATTATTTGTTGATCTTAGAAAGAAGATTGATAATGTATTTAATATCAAATCAGGAAAAAGTGGGGGAAATGGTAATCCGAATAATGGAAAACAGCCAGTAACTTCAGATTTTGGTGGTATCCCAACTGGTAAGATTCTTTTGGCAGTATTTTTAATCTGGATGGCGACTGGGTTTTACATAGTCGATCAAGGCTCAAGGGGTGTTGTTCTTCAATTTGGTAAGAATACAGAAATAACCCAACCTGGACCAAGGTGGCACATTCCTTATCCAGTTGAGACTGTGGAGGTTGTGAATCAAGAACAAGTCCGAACTAATGAGGTAGGCTATAGATCATCTGGCGCAGGTGGCACATCCCAAGAACTAAGAGAATCCTTAATGTTAACTGGTGATGAAAATATTATAGATCTGCAATTTGCTGTTCAATATAATCTTAAGTCAGTTCAAGATTACTTATTTAATAATAGATCTGTCGAAAACTCTGTTAGAGGGGCTGCAGAAACTGCAATTCGAGAGGTAGTGGGTAAGAGTAAAATGGATTATGTTTTGTACGAAGGTAGGGAAGAAATCGCAATTAAAACAAAATCATTAATGCAAGATATTCTAGATCGATATAGGTCTGGCATTAATATAACAAGTGTAACCATGCAAAATGCCCAACCACCAGAGCAGGTTCAAGCGGCTTTTGATGATGCTGTTAAAGCAAAGCAAGATTTGGAAAGACAGAAGAACGAGGGGCAAGCGTATGCTAATGATATTGTTCCTAAAGCTCGAGGTACTGCATCTAGACTTATAGCAGAGTCAAATGGTTATAAAGCTGCAATTGAAAATGAAGCTAAGGGTAATGCCAGTCGTTTTGATCAAATCTTAACAGAATATACAAGAGCTCCAGAAGTGACTAGAAACCGATTATTCTTAGAGACTCAGGAACAAATAATGTCATCTGTATCTAAAGTCATTGTTGATCAAAAAGGATCCAACAGCTTATTGTATCTTCCACTAGATAAGCTTATTAACCAAAATAGAGCCTCATCAGATGATCAAGATCAAACACAAGCATCTAACCAAAGAAGTGATGGTGGAACATCTGCTTCTGATGTTATCAACTCAATCACAGAAAGATCTCGCGGAGCATTTAATGCGAGAGAAAGGGACGCAAGGTAAATGATGAAAAATATATCCAAAGTAGCTACTGTAATAATTTTATTACTAATTGTTTTAACCTTAGCAACCTTTACTGTTGACCAAAGAGAACACGCGCTTGTATTTAGGTTGGGAGAGATAGTATCCGTTAAAGATAAGCCAGGGATTTATCTGAAAGCACCTTTAATTGATAATGTTAAATTCTTTGAAAAAAGAATAATGACCTATGATCCGCCACAACCAGATCGTTTTATTACAAGTGAAAAGAAGAATGTTTTAGTAGATTCTTATATTAAATGGAGAATTATCGACCCATCTCAATATTATGTTTCGGTTAATGGTGATGAAAGGCAGGCTGAAAGAAGATTGTCACAAACGGTAAATGATGGCTTAAGGGCTGAGTTCGGTAAGAGGACTATTTTAGAGGTAGTTTCGGGAGAGCGGTCTGAAATTATGGATATTTTAAAAGAAAGAGCTGATAGAGATTCAAGACAAATAGGAATTGAAATTATTGATGTTCGATTAAGAAGGGTTGATTTACCCCAAGAAGTTAGTGAGTCTGTATATCAGAGAATGAATGCAGAAAGAAAAGCTGTAGCAAATGAATTAAGGTCGCAGGGTTTCGCAGATTCTGAAAAAATTCGTGCTGAGGCTGAAAGAGAGCGAGATATAATTATTACTGAAGCTTATCGTGATGCTCAAAAAATTAAAGGTGAGGGTGATGCAAAAGCATCTAGAATTTATGCAGACACCTTCTCTAAAAACAAAGAATTCTATGATTTTTATAGAAGTCTTGAAGCTTATAGGAAAAGTTTTAGCGGTAAGGAAGATATTATGGTGCTTGACCCTAATTCAGATTTCTTTAAATATCTCCGTGGGCCAAGTAAAAAATAATTGCAAGACACTATATTTATGGCGCTTGGCTTAGTTTTGATTTTTGAAGGAATTTTTCCCTTAGCCTTGCCTGAGGTATGGAGAGATGCTTTTAGTAAGATGGTTAAATTTAAAACTGGTCAAATTAGATTTTATGGACTTTTATCTATTCTTGTAGGCATAATTATAATATTTATTGGAAAGTAATCTTATGTCTCAATGGCTCCTCCCAGAAAATGTAGAAGACTTACTGCCTAGACAAGCAAAACTACTAGAAATTTATAGAAGGAAATTACTTGATCTATATGCTAAGAACGGATATGAGTTGGTCATTCCTTCGTTACTTGAATATGTAGACTCTCTTAATGCTTTTGGCAAAGATCTTGATTTAGATACTTTTAAGGTTGTAGATCAATTTTCTGGAAGGATGATGGGAGTCAGCTCAGATTTAACAACACAAACTTCGCGAATTGATTCTCAATTAATGCAAGACGGGGATCTAAATAAATTATGTTACGCAGGACCTGTTCTTAGGGCTAATACTGCTTTAACTCAATCAAGAGAACTTTATCAGGTCGGAATTGAATATTTTGGCAATTCAGATATTGCAGCAGACATTGAAGTCCAAACAATTTTAATTAATTCTTTAAAATTATTAAATATTAGGGATGTTACTTTAGATATAAATCACTTAGATATTTATAATCAATTAATATTAGAGTTAGAATTGTCCAAAGAAGATAAAATTTTTGTGGCTGAAGCGTTAATGATAAAAGATAAGGGTACTCTTAGAAAAACTCTCAAGAAATATAGCAAAAATGTTGCAAGTGAGCAGTTGATCGAATTAACAGATCTTTATGGAGACAAGAATGTTTTAGATCAAATAGTGAAATTAATCCCTAGAAATAAAGGAATTAAATCTGCAGTCGATAAATTAAAATCACTATACGAGGTTTTGGTACATTCAGGTATTAAGATAAGTTTTGATTTTTCAGATATTCGAGGTTATCAGTATCACTCAGGACTTATTTTCACTGCTTATTCATCAAGCTATTCAACCGCTATCGCACAAGGTGGACGTTATGACAATATTAAAAATAGCCGAGCGGCAACAGGTTTTTCAATGGATTTAAGATTTATTATTAACCAAATGAAAGTTTAAAAAATTTAAATATGACAAAAAATGTAGTAGTTATTGGAACCCAATGGGGTGATGAAGGAAAAGGAAAAATTGTTGACTGGTTAACTAATCATGCTGATGCAGTTGTAAGATTCCAAGGAGGCCATAATGCAGGCCATACTTTAGTTATTGGTCAAGGCGCATCGCAAAAAGAATATAAATTAAACCTTGTCCCATCAGGAATTATTAGGCCCCAAATAAAATGTTTTATTGGTAATGGAGTTGTTCTTGACATTAATCATCTTGAGAGTGAAGTAACGAACCTTGAGAAAGACGGCATCGATGTTAAGAACCGTTTGTTCGTTAGTTATGGCTGCCCATTGATTTTAAATTATCATATATTATTGGATCAGGCTCGGGAAGCCATTAAAGACGAAGATAAAAAAATTGGCACAACAGGAAAGGGTATTGGCCCAGCATATGAAGATAAGGTTGCAAGACGATCTCTGAAAGTCTACGACCTTCTTAATCCTGTTAAGTTAAGTGACAAACTAAAAGATATATTGGATCTTCATAATTTTGTTCTTCAAAATTATCTTAAAACAGACCCTGTAGATTTCAATAAGCAATTAGATGAGATTTACGCTCAAGCTGAATTTATTAAACCTTTGGTATGTGACGTTTCAGATCAGCTTTATAAATTAAACTCTGCAGGTAAAAAAATTCTATTTGAGGGCGCTCAAGGTGCTTTGTTAGATGTAGATCATGGAACATACCCTTTTGTTACTTCTTCAAACTGTGTTGCAGGACAAGCTTCTGCTGGTTCGGGAGTAGGTCCCCAGATGTTGCATTATATTCTTGGGATTACAAAAGCATATACCACAAGAGTGGGTGGAGGACCCTTTCCTGGTGAGCTTGATATTGAGCAGGCTTCATCACCAGGTAGCCATATGTCAATTAAGGGTAAAGAATTTGGAACAGTGACACAAAGAAAAAGAAGGTGTGGCTGGTTTGATGCTGCTGCTTTAAAAAGATCCGCAATGATTAATGGCTTGAGTGGCTTATGTATAACCAAGTTAGATGTTTTAGACGGTATTGATTCTCTTAAAATTTGTATAGGCTATACTTTAAAGGGAGAACATCATGATCTTCTCCCTTTAGGTTCTGAACAGGTTGCTGATTGTGAACCAATACTTATCGATATGCCGGGATGGCATGAAAGTACTTTTGGAGTTCAAGAATGGAATAAATTACCTGATAATGCTCAGAGTTATTTATTAAAACTTCAAGATTTGTGCGGTGTACCAATTCATATTGTATCCACAGGGCCTGAACGTGATGAAACAATATTACTCAAACATCCATTTGAATAGATATAAAGCTTATAAGGCGATGGAGATTTTTGTATAATGAAAGATCATATCAAAAAAAATGCTTCCATCATTATTTCTGCTTCTTGGGTTTTTGCATCTGGCCCAGAAGATCAATTACTTTCCGATTATGCAGTAGTAATTGAAAATGATAAAATTATTGATTTAGTCCCTCAAAATAAAGTATTTGATGAGTACGAAGCTCATAATACCTATCAATTAACTGACCATATTCTTATCCCTGGTTTAATTAATGCTCATACACATGCAGCAATGAGTCTGTTTAAGGGTTTTGCTGACGATGTCCCTTTGCAGGACTGGTTGAATAATCATATATGGCCTGCAGAAAAAAAATTTGTTAACTCTTCGTTTGTTAAAGATGGTTCAATTTTAGCTTTGTCAGAAATGATAAAATCAGGAGTTACGACTTTTAATGATATGTATTTCTTCCCAGACGCAACTGCTGAAGCGGCTACAGAGTTGGGGGTGCGAAGCAATATTGGATTGGTTGTTTTAGATTTTCCTACAAATTATGCTACAGATCCCGAAGATTATTTATTAAAAGGGTTTGAGTTTAGGGATAAATGGAGGAACGAAGATCTAATAACAACCTCCATAGCGCCGCATGCTCCTTACTCTGTGTCTGATGAAGCCTTCACTCTCATAAATACTTATTCAGAAGAACTAAGTATAAATATTCATACACATCTACATGAAACCCAATGGGAAATTGAAGACAGTATAGATAAATATGGAATGACTCCAGTGCAGAGACTTAATAACCTAGGGATTATTGGCCCATCTTTAATGGCTGCACATTGTGTACATTTGAATGAGCAGGACATGGCTATACTGGCTAAAAATAAAGTTAGTATCGTTCACAACCCATCTTCTAATATGAAATTAGGAAGTGGAATTGCTGATATTGCTAAAATGTTAAAGCAAAACTTAAGTATTAGTTTAGGTACTGATGGTTCTGCAAGCAATAATCGACTGGATATAATGGAGGAAATGCGTTTAGCCGCACTATTGATTAAAGGAAGTACAAAGTCATCAGAATTAATTCCAGCTATGGAAGCTATAAAAATGGCAACAATTAATGGAGCAAAAGCATTGGGGTTAGAGTCAAAAATAGGATCAATTGAAAAAAACAAGAAGGCAGATTTGGTTGCAATAGATTTAAGTACAATTGAAAACCAACCCATATATAATCCTTTGACCACTCTTGTTTACAGCTCCAGTAGATCCGATGTTAGTCATGTTTGGATTAATGGGAAGATAAAACTTATGGATAAAAAATTAGTTACAATTGATGAAGAAATAATAGTTAATATGGCAAAAAAATGGCAAAGAAAATTAAAGAAAATATAGACTACAAGGAAGTAGAAAAATTTAATTCACTAGCTCATAAGTGGTGGGACGAAACTAGTGAATTTAAACCTTTGCACCAAATCAACCCATTAAGATTAAATTTTATAGCAAGCAAAGTTGATCTATCCTCAGCAAAAGTTCTTGATGTTGGCTGTGGTGGCGGAATTTTATCTGAATCACTTGCAAAAAAAGGGGCTAAGGTTACAGGTATAGATCAAGGTGAAAATGTTATCAAAATTGCTAAGCTACACATGAGAGAATCTAATTTAAATATTGACTATAAACAACTGAATATAGAAGACTATTTTAAAATTAATGATGAAAAATTTGATGTAATTACATGTTTAGAAATGCTTGAACATGTCCCAGATCCTTCTTCAATTATTAATAAATGTGCTGCTCTAATTAAACCAGGAGGGACTATATTTTTTTCAACAATTAATAGAAATCCAAAATCATTTTTATTTGCAATTATTGGTGCTGAATACATATTAAATTTACTGCCTAAAGGAACACATGAATATAGTAAATTTATAACACCTGCTGAACTTCGGGACTGGTGTTTAATGAAACGATTAGATTTTAAAAGTATTACTGGAATGTCGTACAATCCTTTTTTGCAGACGTATAAATTGGGTGATGATACCTCTGTTAATTATATTGTTGAAGTTAAGGGTTAAATTGATTAGTACAGTTCTGTTTGATTTAGACGGTACTTTTGTTGATACTGCTTTTGATCTTATTGAAACAGCAAATATTGTTTATAAAAATAATCATAAATCTAATATACCTTATGAGGTAGGTCGTGAAATTGCTTCTGATGGTATCAAAGCTTTTCTTAGGCTTAGGTTTGATGAAGACAAAGATAATTTTGATCTATTAACCGATGAGTTCTTAACTATCTATAACCAACAATTTTTAAATAATCCATTACTATTTGATGGCATTGAAAATCTTTTACTAGCCTTAGAGGGTAATGGTGTGAATTGGGGCATCGTTACAAATAAGCCTAGATATTTTTCTGAAAATATTTTAAAACATCATCAACTTATTGAGAGATGTTCTGTTTTAATGTGTGGGGATGATGATGGGTTTAAATCAAAACCATCCCCCGAATTATTAATTGAAGCATGTAGACTTCTTGATGAAAATATTTCAGATGTAATTTATGTAGGAGATGGCCATCGTGACATTTTATCTGCAAATTCTGCAAAAATTACATCGGTATTGGCATGCTATGGATACCTAAAAAAGTCAGACTTAATTGAAGATTGGCACTCTGATTATATTATTAATAGTCCTTCAGAAATTATTGACTTAGATGGTCTTACGTTCAACAATAGCTTGAGCTAATGTTCCACTATCAACATACTCTATCTCTCCTCCCATTGGTAAACCACGTGCTATTCGTGTAGCTTTAATGTCTACATCTTTAAATAATTCTTTAATATATTGTGCCGTAGCATTACCTTCAACAGTGAAATTTGTAGCGAGGATAATCTCTTTAATATTTGAATTTTTTATTCTTCTTATAAGTTTGCTTAAGTGAATTTCATTTGGACCAATTCCATCAAGAGGCGACAGCCTCCCCATCAGGACAAAATAAAGCCCATTATAAGAATGAGTTTCTTCTAGCATCAAGAGGTCAGTAGGCATTTCTACAATACAAATAGTATCTTTATCACGCTTGCTTGATAAGCAAATAGAACATTGTGGCTTTTCTGAAAAGTTATTACATAATTCACAGTGCATAAGCTGCTCAAGTGCGCTTGAAATTGATTCGGAAATATTTTGTGCACCCTGTCTATTTCTTTGTAGTAAGAAATAAGTCATTCTTAGAGCCGATTTTGGACCAACTCCGGGTAGAATTTTTAGAGCATCGACAAGATTTTCAAGAACTTCAATTTTCTTCATACTAGAAAGGTAGATTCATTCCTGGAGGCACAAGCCCATTCATTTTTTCACTGCTAGTACTTTCAACTTTCTGAAATGCGTCTTTAAGAGCAACGATAATTAGGTCTTCAAGCATTTCTTTGTCGTTTAGTAAGCTTGGATCAATATCAACTTTTTTGATATCGTTTTTACATGACATTAATATTTTTACAAGACCATTACCTGAAGAGCCTTCTATGTTTATGTTGGCTAATTCGTCTTGAGCTTTTTTTAGATTAGCCTGCATCATTTGCGCTTGTTTCATTAAATTACCCATACCACCCTTGCTCATATCAAATCTCCTTTTTTTTAGTTGGCTGTATACTTGAGGTTATAACTTCAGCACCAAAATCATTAATTAATTGCTTAACAAATTTATCATTCATAATAGCAGATTCAGTTGTTTTCATTAATTCATCACTTTTTATTTTTTTTTGAGATGATGGCGTTTTAAGCTCATTCCCCAATGAAATATTCACGTTAATCTTTTTATTGAAATAGTTGATAAGGACTTCTTTTAGCTTCTCAACATAGTTATTTTGATTAAGATGGCTAAATTTTTCATTTAGAGATAAGTTAAAAGTATTATTTTGGTAACTTATTAGTGCGCTTTCTTGCGCAAGAGATTTTGCAATGCCAATCTTTAAGCCACTAACTAATTTCTCCCAATCTCCATCAAAAGATCTTTCCTCATTGTTTCCTATTGAACTTTCCCCATTGTTCGAATCCACCATCTCATTTATTATATTTATTTGAGGTTCAATTTTTTTTTTAGAGCTCAGTTGAGTAACAGGTTGAATAGACGGGTAAAATGCTAACATTCTTAATAGCGTCATATTGAAACCAGTATATTGATCAGGAGCTAGGTGTAAATCTCTTCTTCCGTTAATAGCTATTTGGTAGAATAGTTGAAGACTTTCCGCAGTAAATAAAGTTGATAATTTTTTTATTTCCTCATTTGAACTTGAATCATTCAGACTGTCTGGAATGATTTGATGTGTTGAAATCTTATATATTAATCTTGCTAGCTCCTCGAGGGCTAAATCAAAAGAAATACTTTTTTGATCCATTTCTTTTGAGAGCTTCATTACTTTACTTCCATCATTTTCTAACAATGCATTTAATATTGATATCAGAAAAATATCATCAATTGTGCCAAGCATTGCAATTATTTTTTTGGTTGAAATTTCAATTCCTGAGTAAGCAATTGCTTGATCAAGTATTGAAAGGGCATCTCTCATACTGCCATGAGCGGCTTTAGCTATTATGTCTAATGCTTCATCTTCTGCATTTATTTTTTCTTTTTTGAGTATACCTTTAAGATACACAGATATATTTTTTACAGTCATTTGTTTTAAATTGAACTGAAGGCACCGAGAAATGACTGTAACAGGAACTTTTTTTGGATCAGTTGTTGCTAGTATAAATTTTACATGACTTGGTGGTTCTTCTAATGTCTTGAGCATTGCATTAAATGCGCTTTTAGATAGCATGTGCACTTCATCAATGATATAAACTTTAAATCGTCCAGATGTTGGCGCATATTGAGAATTTTCTAGAAGATCTCTCATGCTATCAACCTGTGTATTAGATGCGGCATCAACTTCGATAAGGTCTATAAATCGCCCTTTATCAATGTCACTACAAGTAGAGCATTTTTGACATGGTTTTGATGAAATCCCTTGTTCACAATTGAGAGATTTAGCTAAAATTCTAGCTATTGTGGTCTTGCCAACTCCCCGAGTTCCTGTGAATAGATAAGCATGATGAAGACGGTCACTGTCTAAAGCATTAATAAGAGCTTGGACTGTATTATCTTGTCCAACTAATGCTTCAAAAGACTTAGGGCGCAACTTTCGGGCTAATACTTCATATGACATAGGCTATCTTTTTTCTTAATTTGATAAATGGCGAGTCCGGTCCCCGGCACTTGTATCAATAGTTGTGGCTGCTTGCTTCCGCATCTGACCAGGTTGGCTAAATAACAATGCGAGGAGACCCGCCAATTTTATTTTACCTTATTATGCGATTAGTTTAATTAAATTAACCACATTTTTTTACAGGGAATTTTTCAAGGTATTTCCATTCTTCATCAGAATAAATTCTTGAGCGAATTATAAATCTTAATCCTGTTGGTCTTTCGAGGGAAAATTGACCACCTGTTCCTTTAATTGCATCAAGAGTTAAGTGTGTGTGCTCCCAATATTCAAATTGAGAAGCGCTCATATAAAAAGGTGTCCCATGGACGTAACCAATCTCCACATCAGCATTGCCTAAATAAAACTCTCCAGCAGCGAAACACATAGGGGCACTTCCATCGCAACATCCTCCGGACTGATGAAACATAAGTTCACCATGAGTATTTTTTAATTCATCAATAAGATTATTGGCAGCTTCTGTTGTTGTTATTCGTGTGATCATAATTTAATAAAAAAGGCAGAATAGATTCCTGCCTTTTATTTTAAACCTATTTAATTTGATTCTAAAAGAAACCAAGTTTAGTTTCTGTATAGCTGACTAATAAGTTTTTAGTTTGTTGGTAATGATCAAGCATCATTTTATGATTCTCCCGACCGATACCTGACTGTTTGTAACCACCAAAAGCTGCGTGAGCTGGGTAGGCATGATAACAATTTGTCCAGACTCGACCAGCCTGAATACCTTTACCCATTCTAAAAGCAGTATTCATATCTCTGGTCCAAACTGCAGCACCTAAGCCATAAAGAGTATCATTTGCAATCTCTAGTGCTTCAGCTTCATCTTTAAATGTTGTCACCGATACTACAGGACCAAAAATCTCTTCTTGGAAAATTCTCATTTTATTATTACCTTTAAATACTGTTGGTTCAATGTAGTAACCTTCGGCACGTTCACCATCCATAATCTTTCTATTACCACCGATAAGAAGCTCTGCACCTTCTTCTTTTCCCAATGCAATATAAGATAGAATTTTTTCCATCTGCTCACTGGAAGCTTGAGCACCATGCATATTATCTGCTTCAAGAGGGCTTTCTTGTTTAATAGCTTTTACTCTTTCAAGAGCTCTTTCCATAAACTTATCATAGATAGATTCTTGTATGATTGCTCTTGAAGGGCATGTACAAACTTCCCCCTGATTTAAAGCAAACATTGTGAAACCCTCAAGTGCCTTATCAAACATACCATCATCTGCTTCCATAATATCTTCAAAAAAGATATTAGGAGATTTACCACCTAATTCAAGAGTTACTGGAATAATATTTTGTGATGCGTATTGCATAATTAGTCGGCCAGTAGTGGTCTCACCTGTAAAGGCAATTTTTGCAATTCGACTTGAGCTTGCGAGTGGCTTTCCTGCTTCTAAACCAAAACCATTAACTATATTAAGGGTGCCGGCAGGTAAAAGG
>Ga0209830_10003738_pt1 | contig 11466 bp, 12 predicted proteins | sample ArcticOcean_MG_C_12_FD_187439 | JGI IMG/M metagenome (GOLD analysis project Ga0209830, IMG submission 187439) | Marine microbial communities from western Arctic Ocean - ArcticOcean_MG_CB8_130 (SPAdes) (version 2) | ecosystem: Environmental > Aquatic > Marine > Oceanic | place: Arctic Ocean...
ATACTAATTGCTCTACTGTTTTGGTATGACCAATTTCTTTAAGGGATTTGTTGTTAAGACTTGTTAAGATTGTAACTCCTAATACTTTCAAATTTTTGTTAATTGTTTTAGCTTTCTTTGTAATAGCCCTAAGCATTGTGAGGCCACCACTTGCATGAACTGTAATATATCTACATTTTTTTAAATCTTTTAAACTATCTATTGCAGATAAAGCAGTTTGTGGAATATCGTTTATTTTTAAATCTAAGAAATAATCTCTTTTAAAACTTTGAAGAAAAGTTCTTCCGTTTTTTGAATAAAAAAACTGTAAACCAAATTTTGGAATTATTTGAAGTTTATTAGTTTTTGTGTCGTTAATTATTTTTTTTACCTCTTCTAAGTTTGATGTATCACAAGCAACAAAGATATTTTTATTTGTCATTGTTTAATTTTTTAAACATTTCCTTAGACATTTTAAAGTGAATTGTTTTTTTTTCAGGTGTATTCACTTTCTCTCCGGTTTTCGGATTTCTTGATATTCTTGCTTTTTGAATATTAGTAGAAAACATGCCAAAACCTCTTAATTCAACACGGTCTCCACGTTTAAGTGCCTGCTTTATTTCTGTAAGAATAATGTCAGTAAATTTTTCTAGGTCTTTTTTTAAAAAATTTGGGTAGTTATTAGCGAGTTGTTTTAGAAGCTTTGATTTTACAATAGCCAATTTTTATTCGTCTTTTTTTTTCTTTTTCTCTAAATCATCAGATAAAGATGAGAAAGGTAAGTTTTTACCACTTGCTTCAGAACCATAAGTATCTAAAGCTGTTTTTCGTTCAATTTCTTCTAGAAGCTTAATGCTTAGTGTTGCTTTTCTCTTTTCTAAATCTAACTCTTGAATAGCACAGTCAATTCTTTCTCCACCAGTAAATCTAGCAGGTCTTGCATCAGCAGCATTAATAGCTATTGCAGATTTTTTAATAATGAAATCCATTTCACAACCTTCTGGTCTTACGACAAGGCCTTTATTGTCAGCTGAAATAATTTTAACTGTAATAGCTTGTTTAACTTTTTTATCACTAAACCAATCAAAAGGGTCTGGTTGAGTTTGACGTAAGCCAACCCTAACTTTTTGCTCAACTGCTTTAACCTCTAAAACTCTAACTTTTAATTTATCACCAATTTTGTATTTTGCTAATTCTTCCTCACCATTATTTAGGTAAGTTAAGTCATTGCAATGCAAGAAAGCATCAATATCTAAGTCATCTACTTTTAAGAAAATAGAGTATTCATTTTTGCTAGCAACTTCTCCTTCAACTTCAGATCCAATTGGGTAAGTTTTTTCAAACGTTTCAAAAGGGTTATCGGTTGTTAAACGATGAGATATAGCCACTCTTCTTTTTTCTTTGTCAATTTCAGTGATTACACAATTAACTTCATCACCAACTTTAAACATTTTTTTTGCAGAAATATTTTTTTTAGTCCAGCTTAATTCACTTGAGTGCAATAAAGTTGACAATCCTTTTTCAAGCTCACAAAAAGCTCCAAAGTCCATAAGCTTAACTACTTTTACTTTATAGATTTTATTTAGTTCATAATTTGTAATATTTTCAAAAGGATCTGGTCCCATTTGTTTAAGAGAACAGCCAACTTGAAGTTTTTCAAGATCAACACTGATTACTTTAAGATCATGCTTATCTCCAATTGTAAAGAATTCATCAGGGTGATTAACTCTTGAATACGAAATTTCCTGTAAGTGAGTTAGCACATCCAGTTCACCATTAACACTAAAGAAACAACCAAATGAACTGTAACCCTTTACTTCAGCACCTTTAATAATATCTCCAACCTTGTACTTCTCTACTAATTTTATTTTATCTTCTTTTTTAAATGAGGAAATAATTTCTCTTCTAGAAACACATGCGTTTCCTCTAACTTTATCTAATTTTATTAATGCAAATTTTTGAGGCTCATTCATTAAATGACTAATGTCTTTTAATGGTTTGTCTGAAATTTGAGATCCAGGTAAAAACATTAAAGAACCAGTGTCAATGTGTTCAACTATACATCCACCTTTAACACGTCCAGTAATTTTACCCATGATAGGTTCATTTTTTTCATAAGCCTCTACAAGCTTATCCCAGCCTTGAATTTTTTGAGCTTTTGAAGCTGATACTAGCACTTCGCCTTTTTTGTCTTCCAAACGTTCCAACAAAACAGAAATTGATTCTCCTACCTTTGCTTTATCAAGCATACCCATGCTTTTTAATTCATTGATATCCAAGATAGGTTCTGATTTTAAACCAGGTACTTCAAGAAATACAAAGTTATCAGTAACTTTATTTACTACACCAGTAATAATCTTTCCTTCTTCAAGGTTTGCTGTTTTAGTAAACTGTGAATTTAGTAGTTGTTCAAATTCTTTAGAGGCGGGGTTTGAAAGGTCTTTATAAATTTCCATTAAGCTTTTAGTTTCCTATCTATAATTTTTTTAATTTTTAAAAAGCAAGACCTTTTAGTTAAATTCGTAGTATTAATCAAGATCGAATCTCGAGTTTTCTTAAGAGGTGAAACTTTTCTATTATAGTCACTTTTATCACGGTTTTTGATACTTTTTAGGACTTCATTAAAAGATATTTTCTTATTTAGTCCTTTTAACTCTTTATATCTTCTTAAAGCTCTAGTCTTAGTGTTTGCCGTTATAAAAAATTTAAAATCAGCATCGGGAATTATCTTATAAGTTATGTCTCTTCCATCTAAACAAGATCCATTATACCTTTTAGGAGGATGATAAGCATTTTTGATTTGAAACGCATGAACCAGTTTTCTTATTTTTTTATCTTTTGATATAATTGATGCCATTGTTCCAACTTCATCTGATAATAGTCTTTTATTTTGTAAATCTTTCTTAGTTAATTTGAGCATCTTTTTTTTTATCAAACTATGACTATATTTATTTGGTCGAGTAAGTTTAATATTTGCAATTAATCTATAAATTTTTCCTGTATCCAAATAAAATAAGTTAAAATGTTTAGAAATTAATTTTGCTTGAGTGCCAGCACCAGCAGCAGCGGGTGAATCTATTGCAACTTTAATTATATTTTTTAATTTCATAAAGATTCATTACTTATATCTCTAACTATTTTTAAAAAAGAAGGAAATGATGTGTTTATAGAATCTTTATCATAAATTTTCCATTTTCCACCACAAGTTAAAGCAGCAATAGCACTCATCATAAAAATTCTATGATCTTTTAAATAGTTTTTAATTATAATTGGTTTTGTTATCTTTAAATTAGGTTGTCCGTAAATTTTAATTGAGTCTTTTGTGAGTTCTGTTCTCACACCCATCATATTTAAAATTTTAGATCCCCAGTTTAATCTTGGACTTTCTTTTTGGTTGAGTTCAGACATGTCTTTAAAATACGAAATACCTTTTGCTTTTGCGGCAACTAGAAAAATAATTAAAAATTCATCTATTGCACTACTATTTAATTCTGATGGACAATTTATACTTTTAAGATTATTTGAGCTTCGTATTAGAATATCAGAAATTTTCTCACCTTTATAATTTTTCTTATTCTTTAAGTATATCTTAGCTCCCATTTTTTTTAGGATAGTAATTGCACCCATTCTTGAAGGGTTAATATTTACATTTTTAATTAAAAGCCTTGAATCATTTGCAAGCATGGTCAGTACTATAAAAAATGCACTTGAGCTTATGTCGCCTGGAATTTGATAGTTAAATGCTTTTATTTTTTTTGGTTTTTGGATATTTATAAAGTCATATTTTTTTGTTTTTTTTATTTTAATGGGTATCTTTAAATATTTAAAAAGTAATTCAGAGTGATTCCTTGATTTTTTTGCTTTAATAAATGTTGTGCCAGATGCATTGAGAGCTGCAAGCATTATACTACTTTTACATTGAGCTGAGCCTCTTTTTTCAAAATAGTTAATATCTTTTATTGATTGTGAGCCAAGAATTGATAGAGGCAATTTGTTTTCATTTTTATAATCAAAAGTAACCCCAAATTTTTCTAAAGGTATAGTAACTCTTGAAAAATCTCTTTTAGATAAACTTTTGTCACCAATTACCTTTATCTTAAAAGGTGATTTTACCAGCAATCCAAGAATTAACCTCCCTAAGGTCCCAGAGTTTTCAGCGTTTATAATTTGATTCTTTTTATATTTGAATCCGTTGATGCCATTTCCTATGATTTCACAATAATTTTTATTTATTGTAGTTTTAATACCTAATTTTTTTATAGAATTTATTGCTGCCAACACATCTTCAGACATTAAAAGATTATATGCCTTTGACCTTCCTTCTGCTTGAGAGGCAAGCAGAACCCACCTTATTGAGATACTTTTGTCACCAGATACAGTTATTTTTTTATTGAAAGAGGTAATTTTTTTATCTGATCTGAATATTCTATTCATTTAAAATATCATTATATTAATTAATTTTGAATGAGCTTCCAAAATAAGCATTTTTTGCATCAATATTATTAACTAATTCAGTGGGAGTGCCCTTGGCTATTACCTTGCAGTTAGAAATAACAATGGCAGTATCTACACAGCTCAAAAGGTCTCTTGCCTGATGATCACATAAGATTATTGATATATTATTTTCACTTTGTAGATTTACTATAATTTGTTGTAAGATGTTAATTGTCATTACGTCTAATGCTGCAAATGGCTCATCCATAAGCATTATTTTTGGATTGCCCAGCAATGATAGTGCTATAACTAATTTCTTTTTTTGACCACCAGAAAGTTGGCCTGCCCTAGTATCTTGTACTGCTTCTAGTTCAAATTTTGATATTAATAAATTTATCCTTTCTTTTCTTTCAGGTTTATCCTTAATTAAAATCTCTCCTATGGCATTAAGGTTTTCCATAAGAGTTAGATCTCTAAAAAATCCTCCATATTGAGGTACATATCCTATCTTAAATTCTTTGGTTCTTTGGTAAATAGGAAAAGAGTTTACAATTTGAGAGTTAATCTTAATAGATCCATAGTCTGGATTAATTAATCCTGTAATTAAGTTAAAAATTGAGGATTTACCAACACCATTTGGTCCAAGTAAGCCTAAAATTTGATTTTCATTTAAAGAAAAATTTATATTATCTAAAATTTTACGTTTTCCATAAGTTAAAGATATTTTTTCTAATTCAATTATAGGTTTTTTTTTTTTAAAAGATTTAATACGGAACTTTTTAATTATTGCCATTATTTTTTATTTATAATTTTTATATTTTTTGATTTATCATTCATAAAAATTTTTGTGTCCTTTGTAACTAAATCAATTTCAATCTTATCTGCTTGCAGTGTAGTATTTAGGTTTTTATAAATTATGTTTTTATAAATAAAAGCGATTTTTTTATCAAAGCTCAAATCTAAATTTTCTGATTCAATATTATGATTAGAATAGTTAATTGACACACCTTTTGAAAAGCTAGTATCATGATTTAATGTATTATAGAGCGCTTTTTTTGCATATATTTCAATATTTTCAGATTTTACTAAATCCATAGTAGCTAACACTTCTGTCATTATAATTGTTTCTGAATTATTGTCTGTATAGTTAGCATTTTTAGATTCAATAGTATATTTATTTCCTTTGATATCTTCTGCAGTATAGCTAAAGGCCTCAATAAAACTATTTTTTTCAGAATTTTTTAAATCAACATTATAACTTTTTTTCAAAATTTCTTTGTTATTTTTATTAAAATATTCTTGTTGAAAAATAAAGGAAATGATTAAAATTACAATAACAAGAAACAATTGTATAATTATTTTTTTCATTGTTATGAATTAATTAGTTATATTTTCAAGAATATTATGAATATGAATTATTCCTATTGTCCGCTTTTTATTTAAAGAGCTATTTACACAAAGACATGTAATTTTTTTTTCATTCATTATTGAAAGTGCTTTAAGTGCGAGAGTATCTTTGCTTACCGTAAGTGGATTTTTTGTCATTAAAGAGCTTACTTTTAGAGAATCCAAGCTGTTTTTTGTTTGACTAACTCTCCTAATTTGGCCATCTGTAATTATTCCAGTCGTATATCCTTTTTTATCTCTAGCTATCAAAGTACCGAGTTTCTTTTGACTGATTACTTTTAATGCAAGTTTCATCAGTGCATTTTCATTAATGAAGGGAATTTTTTCTTTTGTTAACATTAGATCTTCAACAGTTTTAAGTTTTGTACCTAAGCTTCCAGATGGATGATATTTTTTAAAATCTTTTTTACTAATTTTTCTCTCTCTCAATGTGGCTACTGCTAGTGCATCACCAATGCTTAGTTGGTTAATTGTGCTTGAGGTTGGTACAATGCCTAAGCCTGCCTCTGTCACCTCGGGTATAAACAGCTTAATATCTGAAGCTCTATACAATAGAGAATTTTTTTTTGATACAATTCCTATTAATGTCACTCTATTTCTATTGGCATATCTAATTATATTTTTTAGCTCTTCTGAAGAGCCTGAATAACTTATAAGAATTAAAATATCCTTTTTTGAAATGCTGCCCATATCTCCATGAGAGCAGTCATTCGCAGATAGAGAAAAGGAAGGGGTTCCAACTGATGAAAGTGTTGATGAAATTTTAGCTGCTATTAATCCACTTTTACCAACTCCACACAAAATTACTTTAGACGGGCACTTTGATATTGCATCAACAGCATCATTAAAAGAATTATTAATTGAATTTTTTAATTTTTTTAAGGCTTTAATTTCTAATTCAATTACGTTTTTTGCAATTTTTTTATAATCTTTTTTTTTCATCTAATGAGCCCATATGTCATCTTTAAATAAAGCCAAATCAAGATCAACTCTAGTCTTTAAAAATTTTAAACATTCACTGTACAAATCAATTCTTTTTTCTCTAACAAGAATTTTGTTTAGCTCTTCATGAATTTTATGTAAATAAATAACGTCATTCGCACAATATTTTAGTTGAGCTGGGGATAATTCACCACCAAAATCTGAACTCTGAAACTGTTTACTTACATCAACGTTCATAAATTCCTTTATTAATGTTTTTAGAGAGTGGCTATCAGAATAGGATCTAGCTAATTTTGAAGCAATTTTAGTATCTAGAATATTTTTTGTATCTGTTTTTAAATAATATTTGATGTGAGCCATATCTGCCCTCCCGTAATGAAATATTTTTGCAATTGAATCATCTGAAAGAACCTTATTTAGATTTGGTGCCTCGTAGCTTTTCCTATCTAATTGAATAATGTGGGCATCAGAATTGCCAGTTGATATTTGGATAAGACATAAAGGATCACGCTTAACATTGAGACCCATAAACTCTCCATCAACTGCTATAATATTGCCTAAATCTAAATCTTCTGGTATGTCATTCTTGTGAAGTTTAATATCAATATTCATTTTTAATTATATATATATGAAAGCAAAAAATTGTCTAATTTTTGGCGGCAGTGGTCAAATAGGTCGTCATTTAATAAGAAAGCTTACTAAAAATAATTATAAAGTAACTGTAGTTACTAGAAACCTTCATCAAAAAGGATATGTAATAAAGACTCAAGCTAACGCAGGCTATATAGATATTGTTGAAGCCAATATCTATGACGAAAAAAAAATTAGAAAGCTTTTCTCTCAAACTGATATTTGTATTAATTTAATTGGTATTTTGTATGAAGGTGGCAAAGGTAATACTTTCAAAAATATTCACTCTATTTTTCCGTCTGTTTTAGCTAAACTTTGTAAAGAATATAAAGTTCAGCAATTTATTCATTTATCAGCGTTAGGGATAAATGATGCAATAGATTCAGAGTATGCAAAAAGCAAATTAGATGGTGAACTTAGTATTCAAAAAAACTTTCCTTTAGCTACAATATTAAGGCCTTCTGTAGTTTATTCAGTTGATGATAATTTTACTACAACTTTTATGACTTTACTATGTAGGCTTCCGTTCTTTCCACTTTATTATAATGGATCCACTAAATTTACTCCAATACATTGTTCAGATTTAACAGATACTATTTATTATGTTGTCTCTAAAAATATTTACTCTAAAATTATAGAGTGTGTTGGGCCTGACGTCTTAACTTTAAAAGAAATTTTAAAAAAATTATTATATTTAATAGGCAAAAAAAGAATATTAGTTCCACTACCTCTTTTTGCAGCAACTATGTCTGCTAAAGTATTTCAATTATTTCCAAAGCCACTCCTGACAGTGGATCAGCTTACACTTTTAAAATATGATAACGTCCCCTCAGGCAAATATCAAACTAATGCTGACATTGGAGTTCCAAGTACGAGAGTATTTGATACTGAAGTAGAAAAATATAGTTATATGTGGAGAGAAGGTGGGCAATTTTCTACAAAAAAATATAACTCTGCTAATACTTAATAGAATTTCTTATATCAAAATTGTATAATTATTTATGATAATTAATATTATTTATTTATTAATATTTTCAATTTTCTCATTCCTAATTTATCTAATCATAAAATCCCTGATCAGAGGCTTTAATGGAAAGAATAAGAAGTAAGATAAATTTAATTTAAAAAGATTATTAAGCAGTATTAATTTTTTTATCAATATACTGAGGTGCCTCTTCATCTTTGTCAGCTACAGGCTCTTCTTTTTTTCCTTTTGGCTGATAGGCGTATAACAAATGAAGTTTGCAATATGAAAAATCTTTTAGAGATGATCGTCCACAAAAATAAAATGACTGTTCTTCAGGATGTCCAACAGGCCATTTACAAGAACTCTCATCTAGTTCCTCTAATTTCTTTGGATTTTCTGGTTCAAAATCTTTTTCAATAATTAAGGACTGAAACTTGCTTTTTCTTCCTCCTCTCTGTTTAGAAGAATTTTCTTCAGAATTATTATCAAAATTTTGACTTGAAGATGCATTTCTAGTTTTAATTTTTGATGATAAATTTAATCTATGCGCTTTGCCAATTACTGCATTTCTACTAATACCACCAATTATTTCAGCGATTTGGCTTGCAGTACTTCCTTTGCCCCAAAGTTTTTTTAACTTTTCTACTTTTTCTTCATTCCAGCTCATATTCTATATTTAGTGTGTTAATTAGTTTTTATAACTATATACAGATCACACAGGATTAAAAAAAAGACAATAGGTTTTTCTGATTTATACACATATTTTTTTAAAATTTATATATGATTACTTATGGTTGAATTGAATAAAAAATATCATATCGGAGTTAAAAAATTTAGCTTTATAAATTGGATTGGCTTTAAAAGCCTATGGCTTAAAGAGTGCAACAGGTTTATGGCGGTTTGGCAACAAACTTTACTATCTCCGCTTGTTTCAAGTTTATTATTTTTGTCAGTTTTATCTCTCGCTTTAGGTAATAATAGAGGAGATGTACTTGGTTATTCCTTTATAAATTTTTTAGCACCCGGCTTAATTGCGATGAGTATTTTAACACAATCATTTAGTCATTCAGTTTCTTCACTAATGATAGGAAAAATTCAAGGAAACATTGTTGACATGCTTTATGCGCCACTTTCAGCCCTTGAAGTGTCGATGGCAATAATACTAGCAGCCTTAACAAGAAGTTTTTTAATAGCTATAATTTCAATAGCTGTTTTTTCATTAATAGTTGATATCACAATTTATAATATTTTTTATATTTTTGTATTTGGATTTTTGGGTGCATTTATACTCGGAAGTCTTGGCTTTATAACCGGCCTATGGGCTGAAAAATTTGATCATACTGCAACTGTAACAAATTTTATAATAACTCCATTAAGTTTTTTATCAGGTGTATTTTATTCTATAGATAAACTACCAGAGTTATTTCAAAAGATTAGTCACATAAATCCATTTTTTTATATGATTGATGGATTTAGATATGGCTTCTTAGGAAAATCAGATGGATCAATAACAATAGGCTTAACCTATCTAACCATATTAAGTATTGTTATGTGGTATGTTGCTTTTTTTCTTTACAAAAAAGGTTATAAAATTAAATCTTAGTTAATGAGCGCTTTAGCAAAAAATTATAATAGAAGAAAAATTTCTTTTAAATATGGAAAGGGAAGTTTTTTATATTCTGCCAACGGAAAAAAATATTTAGACTTTGTTCAGGGAATAGCAGTTAATTCTTTGGGACATGCAAACCCATATTTAGTAAAAGCAGTTAATAAGCAATCTAAAAAACTTTGGCACGTTTCTAATGCGTTTATTATTCCAGAGGGAGAAAAATTAGCTAAAAGATTAGCAAAAAAAACTTTTGCAGATTTTATTATTTTCCAAAATAGTGGAGCAGAAGCTACAGAAGCTGCAATTAAAGTTGCTAGAAGATATTTTTATTCGATAGGACAACCTTCAAAAAATAGAATTCTTTGTGTTAAAAATTCATTTCATGGAAGAACGTTAGCTACAATTTATGCTAGTGGATCAAAGAGTATGACTGAAGGCTTTGGACCAAAAGTTGATGGATTTGATCATTTTGAATTTGGAGATCATAAGGATTTTAAAAAAAAAATAACAAAAAAAACGGCCGCTATTATGGTTGAAACTGTGATGGGAGAAGGGGGAATTAAAGCTATACCCAATTGGTGTTTAAAAGAATTGAGAAAAATTTGTGATAAAAAAAAAATTTTATTAATTTTAGATGAAGTTCAGTGTGGGATCGGAAGAAGTGGAAATTTTTTTGCATTTGAAAATGCAAAGATCAAGCCTGATATTGTACCAATAGCAAAAGGTATTGGAGGTGGGTTTCCATTGGGTGCAGTGTTGATGAATAAAAAAGTAGCATCAGGAATGATAGCAGGAACTCATGGATCAACATTTGGCGGTAATCCGCTGGCTATGTCTGTTGGAAATGCTGTTTTAGATCAAATATTAAAAAAAGGATTTCTTTCAAATGTTAAAAAATTATCAAAATACTTTCATTCAGAATTAAATAAATTAAGAAAGGAGTTTCCTAAAGTAATCAAAGAAGTAAGAGGCGTTGGTTTACTAATAGGACTACAACTACATGATGATCAAACAAAATTTATACAGAAACTAATGGATAATAAACTATTAACGATTAGAGCAGCTGAGAATGTTATTAGAATACTGCCTCCTCTAAATGTCAAAAAAGAAGAAATAAATATAGCAATAAGTGTTATTAAAAAAGTGTGTTCTACTTATAAATAAAAATGAAACATTTTATCAACCTTAAAGACATACCTTCAACAGACCTTAAAAAAATCATCACTGATGCAAAAAAAAGAAAACAAAAAAGAAAAAATTATAACACTCTAGAAGTGGATAAAGATAAACCTTTAAAAGGTAAATTACTTATTCAAATGTTTGAAAAGGCAAGTTTGAGAACACGATTAAGTTTTTACCTTGCAATAAAACAATTAGGTGGAGGAACTATAACTCTTAGAGCTAACGAATTGCACTTAGGAAAAGGTGGAGAAAGTCTAGCAGATACAGCCAAAATCTTATCAACTTATGGAGATGGTTTTATGTTGAGAACTGATGG
>Ga0209830_10003740_pt1 | contig 11465 bp, 4 predicted proteins | sample ArcticOcean_MG_C_12_FD_187439 | JGI IMG/M metagenome (GOLD analysis project Ga0209830, IMG submission 187439) | Marine microbial communities from western Arctic Ocean - ArcticOcean_MG_CB8_130 (SPAdes) (version 2) | ecosystem: Environmental > Aquatic > Marine > Oceanic | place: Arctic Ocean...
GACTAATAATACTACTACTACTAATACAGCGTTGCCATTAAATGAGAACAAATTTATTGGACGCACGCACGGAAGAGATATCGAACGGACGCAAAATCAAAGACAAAACATGGCGCAGCAATGGTTGCAATCGAATGGGTACGAAGAAACGCAGAAACAAAATGAGATTTTACGAAAAAGGAGGGAGGTTTACGTCGGGAATTTAATACAAGGCGTCGTGACGCCGAATATTTTAGCGGACGTGTTCAACGCCGTTTTAAAGAAAGTAGCGCCAGAGTTGTGCGCGAGGGAAATCGCAGGGAATCCAGTAGTAAATGTGATCATGGATTCGCTAGGGCAGTTTGGTTTCGTGGAGTTGAGATGCTTTGAGATGGCGCAGATTGCTTTGAGATTTGATAAAATTGACGTTTGCGGTAGGCCGATGAACGTCGGAAGACCGAAAGGATATATCGAAGATCCAAAGATTGGGGACGATTGTCCGGAAGACGTAGTGGATAACATGGTCGAGTTTGGCGGTGCATTGAATGATTACGAAGCAGAACAAAAGAAGAAAGAAATGGAAAAGGCGAAAGCTGCAATGGCAGCCGCTGCTGCGGCAAAAATCGCCGCTAAAATGAAGAAGAAGAATAATGGTAATACTGAAGAAGAAGAACAACAAAAAGAAAAACCTGCTACAGCTTTTGTAGAAGAAAAACCTGTGAATGCTGATGAAAATAGAATGAAATCTGTTAATATTAGATTGGAGAATTTAATTTCTCTCGATGAAGTCGAAGCAGCCGAGAAGAAAGATAAAGATGGCGCCGAGACTCTTTTAGAACAACTATTGCAAGACTGCTTGGAAGAATGCGAAGCTTCAATTGGCATGGTAATGGCCGTTGCCGTCCCAACACCAACGAGTGAAGTGTTCTCGGATCCAATTCTTAGAAATGGTGGAGCAAGATGTTACGTAAAGTTTGATCGCGAAGAAGTTGCCGAGGAAGGGGTTATAAAGATGAACGGTCGAGAGTTTGATAAAAATATAGTTCGCGCGACACTCGTGTCGGATGAAGAATTCGAGAAAGCTTCGGAGAATGTTTGGGTTAGTTAATTATATATTTTAGATACACGCGTTGTACCTGGTGCCAGGTTTGGTGATGGTACGCTAGGTATTATTATTAAAATTTCTTCATCTTATATTTCTTGTCAATATTTTCCCAAGCGATGGATTTAAGAAGGAATAACCGACTCGCGCGTTCTTCTAAATTGCCTCCACATTTTAATTGACGTCTCGTTAGTTCAATTTTAAGATGATCTAAACCAAATAGTTCTAATTGCTTCGCGCTTTCAATGTTTTCAAGGTTAATTTCATCAAAAACAAACGTTTTTTCTGGTGGTGGTGGTAGTGGTGGTGCTACAGCCGCATCTACTCGTACTACTACAATCTTTTCTTCTTCCTTTTCTTCTTGTTGTTCCTTTTCCTCGTTTGATTCAACTCCTATTGCTGCTACAGCTTGAGTAGTTTGCTTCTGAGCTTTTTTCTTTCGACGGAAATCATCGTCGTCGTCGTCGTCGTTCTCTGCGGACAAAGAAGAAGAAGAAGAACAAGAAGCTCCTGATTTTGATTTTGATTTCCTCTTTCTCAGATTATTCTCCTCCTCGATTTCCTTTAAAACTCTCTTCTGCTGCTCTATCGCCTTCATCGCATCCTCGACGTTCTTCTTCACAATCTCCGAATCTTCCCTAAACCTCTGCTCCGCTCTCTCGAGCTCTCTTTTCTTCTCCGCCTTTGCGCCGTACTCGCTCTCGATGTACTCAATCGCTTTCTGTTCTTGCATACGTAACTGTTCATCTTCTTCCCATTTCTGTAACTTCTTCTCGTTCGCGACGACGTGATAGCGTTGTCCTCGTAAATCCCTACACAAGTCGTTATTCTGCGGCCCGGCGTTCTTCTTCTTCCCAGTCGTTCTCAAGAGCGTCCCGAAACCGCCTTTGCCGCCTAATAATCGTAACGATAAATCGAACGACTGATTGGCCTCGAGCACTGCATCATCATCATCTTCTTCTTCTGCTTCTGTTTCTTCGTCGTCATCATCGGTGATGTAAAAGTCAGTCGTAACCCTCTTGATCCGCCCAATCAGGCGCTGTTCCTCTTTCGGGATCCCGAAAGCGTTCGAGCACGATATCCTTAAATCCCTCACTCGCGCCTCACCAGTAATAAACTGGAAACAACTCGTCCTTCCATCGAGCGCGCGCACGAACACGTTCACGATCATCTTCTTCTTCTTCTTCTTCTTCTTATTTTCTTCTTTCTTACTTAATTAATTAATTTAATGTAATTTTCATTTCAAACAAAGAAGAAGAAGAAGAAAAATAGAAAATTAATGCGAATCTCTGAAACCCTAAATTCAACAAATCACACTAATGCCTCCAAAAGCTCTCTCCTGATGCAAGCTTTAATTAAAAAATAATCGATTGTACCGTAACGGCATTGATCGTATTATGAATTCGTTCAGTAGACTGATTTATTTGGCTCGTTTAATAAAGAAAAAGAAGAAGGAGAAGTAAAATTAATGGGAATCTCTGAAACCCTAAATTCAACAAATCACGCTAATGCCTCCAAAAGCTCTCTCCTGACAAAAAGCTTTAATTAAAAAACGATCGATTGTAATAACGGAAATGATCGAACTAAAAGGGATCAAGATCAGCTCAAAGTCGATGATCTTTTTCGCCTTTTGCGCGATTGCTTTGATGCCGTTAATGCCGATCTTAATCCCTCTTTTCGTGTTCTCCTCGTCCATCTTCTTCCTGAGATATTCAAGGCGGACGACGAGCGGTAGAGCGAGTGAACATGGGAAGAGATCGATCGAGACAGATGATCGAGTGATAATCGATCGTTTGGAGGGTTGGGATGATCGCAAGAGCGCTGGGGCTAAAGATGTTCCAGCTTCTTCTTCCTTACGCGTCGTCCATGGTCGTCGTCCTGGTGGTGGTGGTGATGACGACGGCACTGTAGTCTTTAATGAGGCGGAGGAGTTCGGGAAAGAGCCGGTTGCTTTGACTGGATCGGCGAAGCTCATGCAGAACATGCGGAAGTCATCCGCGAATACTGCTACGATGAGTGCTGTTAAAGCCAGTAGTGGTAATGGTCGCGATGAACTTATTAAGAGGAAGGAGGACGTAAGCGCGGCTTTGAACGGCGAAGCGAACGAGGGAGACGAGAAAAATGGTGGTGATGATTTAGGGAAGACGGTTGCTGTCAACGAACAGGAAGTCGCCGTTATATCGATTTTATATGGAGGTGAGGCTGCGAGGGAAGTCGCGAAAGATGTTAAAGAAGCGATCGAAAAAGCTATTAACGCGAATAAGAGTAGCGGAGACGATGAGTTGAAAGAGTTTTGTAAGGCGGAGACGCATTCGATGGAGGATTTTAAAAAGTTTTGCGTCGTGAAAACGAAACCGACTAACGACGCAATAAGAGGTTCGGTGACGACGATGAAGACGAGAAGAGTGATTTTTGTAGTCGAGACTATAGAGAACGCGCAACCGGCCGAAGAAGCAGGCGCGTGTATTAGGTATTTTAATAAGTTGAGGAAGAATTTAACTAGCGGCAGCGGCGATGAAGAGAAGCCGTTTAATACGACGATGAATAGTAACGAAGAAGGCGAGTTTCAGTTTGCTGTGATGGGTCTTGGTGATACGAATCTACTATTGGATCGACAAACGACAACTGCAAAGGATTGTAATCAAGCCGCGCAAACTTTAGATAATGCGCTTGCTGCCTTGGGTGCTCATAGACTATGCGAAAAAGGAATCGCGAATGACGCGGTTGGTTTAGAAGAAGGTGTCGCCCCATGGCTAGAACAGAACTTAGTACCGAACATGATTGAATCATTAAAAGCAGAGAAAACGCGAATAAAGAACGCAAAGCCTATTGACGTACTTTTCGCGTACGGTTCTCAAACCGGAAACGCGGCTGAAATTTGTAAGAACTTAGCCGCGCAAGCTGGAGAAAAGTATAAGAGCAATAAAATGGTACACATTGAATGTTTTGCGTGTAATGAACTCGACGCGGAGACTTCTCTCAAACCAGGTACTGTTGTTTTATTTTGCGTCTCGAGTACTGGTGATGGTGATGCGCCAGATAATTGCGATATGTTTCTTACGAGACTAAAACGCAAAACGAAGAAGTCAACGGCGAATGAGCCAGTACTCGCTGGAACTCAATACGCTGTTTTAGGTCTCGGCGACCAAAATTATTCCGCGTTTATGGCTATTCCGAGGATGTTTTCAACCATTATGGATAAAGGCGGGGCGAAAGTTTTTAAGAAACGATTAGAAGCAGACGATACGCTCGGTCTTTATGAACAGGTTGACGCTTGGGTAGATACGATGTGGACAGATTTAGATAAAGCTATCACGAGAGCGAAAGGTGCGCGAGAAAGTCCTCAAGATTTCGTGAACTCTGAAACACTTATTGGTGATACTTATGGTAATGATGATATGAACAAAAGCGCAGTCGCTGTCGCGAAAAAAGTAGAAGAAGAAGTCAAAATCACAACAACAAAAAAGATAGAATATAAAGGGATTCCAGCGTTGCAACCAAAACGCGTGAGAATTACATTTTCGAATAATAAATCATCCGATGCTGTTACAGATGAAGCGAAGAACGGAAAAGAAGTCGTCGCAACAAGAGACTCTCCGTTTTACGCCAAAATTGCAACGAGAAAGGTTTTAACAAACACAGACAACGAGACCGATAGAAGAGTTATTCATCTTGAGTTCGATTGTGAAAACAAAAATGATTCGCTTGAAAACTACGAGCCAGGAGATTCCATTGCTGTTTTGCCAAAAAATGATAGCGCTTTGGTCTCCAAGTTACTAATTCGATTAGGTGTTTCAGACGAAGAACGAACGTTTGATATCGATTGGGTTGAAAACATGGCGCCACCGGGAGGAGCATCGACGAAACCTCTCCCATACGTAAAGACACCATGTACTGTTCGCGACGCGCTCGAAAGGTACATTGATATTACGTCCATCCCACGGAAATCGTTTCTTCGCTCGCTCGCTGAAGAATGCTCGAATGAAACTGAAAAAGACCATCTCCTGTTCTTATCGTCTCGCGACGGTAAAGAACGATTTGAAACCGAAATATCGGATGAACGGGCGACTCTTTTAACGATTTTGGAATCGTTTCCGAGTTGTTCTATTTCTTTTGAAAAACTCCTCGACATATCTTCGCCTTTATTGCCGAGATTATACTCCATTACGAGTTGTAAAGATGCTCAAAAAAATCCATCGGTTGCGTTTTCAGTCGTTCGCTTCGAAGCCATCAAGAGCAAAGAACTCAGATTAGGCGTCGCAACGAATTGGCTCGATACTTTACCTGTAGAATCAACGCGGATTCCAATTTATAAAGTCGCTTCAAAGACGTTCCGTTTACCTGAAGATGTATCGAAACCGATCATAATGATCGGCCCCGGAACTGGCGTCGCGCCTTTCAGAGGCTTCCTACAAAAGCGAGAATTCCTCCAACAAAAAAGCAGCGAAGAAAACCAATCGATTGAGTTCGGTAAGACGATGCTCTTCTTCGGCTGCAGACGCAAAGAAGAAGATTACTTATACGAACATGACTTCAACGCGTTCGTTGAATCGAACGCGTTAACTACGCTCGTGCTCGCGTTTTCGCGCGAACAAAAGGATAAAAAGGTCTACGTGCAGCATAAACTCCTCGAATACGCCGAAACGGTTCGAGAGTTGATTCTAAAAAAAGGCGCGTACGTCTTCGTTTGCGGCGACGGTGCTTACATGGCCAAAGACGTTCACGACGCTTTACTTAAAATCTTAAAAGAACGTGACGAAGACATCAACGACGAAGATACTACTACTACTACTACTACTAAGGAAGTCGAGTACTTGCGAGAAATGACCAAAACCGGGAGATACGTTCGCGACATTTGGAGCTAGTTCATTTCACAAGACGCGCGCTCATAGAAACCATTTTTAGAACGTCATAAGAACGAGCAAACGCGCGCGCGTTTGTAATTCACTCCCCATCGCTCGATATATTTTCCCCTCTCTCGCGGCGATATTTGTTAACAACGCGCTCTCTTCATCATAAACGTCAATAATTTGTTCATAAACTCAAAATCTTCACAACAACAAAACGCAGTAAAACATGGCAAACGTGCTCTCGTCTCGTCTCATTTCGCTCGCTTTCCTTAAAAAGCATCGACAGTACGCGCGATGCGACCGCGCTCGTTTCACGCATTCCTCTTCGTTGATCTGCACGAAATCTGCAGCGTTAGAGATCTATAAGTTCTCAGAATTACGCTCTTTCCAATTGGAAGAAAACGAAACATCGACCCAAACAGGGGATTCGATTGGAAAACAAAACGACGACAAGTTTCGCGCGATGATTGCGAAAGAACGAGTTCTTGCAATAGCTGCCGATGCAAACGCACGGGAATTGGATGAGCGCAGGCTTGAGCGGAAGAAAAAAAAGAACGAGACCGTCGTGTGCATATTCGCATGGTTCGGATCGGAGAAGAGGCACGTTAGGAAGTATGCCGAGATGTATAGGGGGTTAGGGAACGACGTAATAGTATGCGCGCCGCCGGCGTTGGCGTCGTTGTCGGCCTCGATGACGCATAGAATAGCGAACGAGTTCTTGTCAGTCGTGCACGATGAGTACGGAGAGTGCGAGAACGTCTGCGTACATTCGTTTTCGAACGGTGGGTTTATGTTCTGCGGGAATTTATTGCACCACGGCGGCGATAGAGCGGATTTGGGAGGAGTCGAGGACGAAGTTAAGGTCAATCGAGTGCTAGCGAGAGAGTTCAAGGAGAAGATAAAAACGGTTACGTTGGATTGTTCGCCGGCGACGTTGACGAGCGATGTCGTTTCGAGGGCGCTCGCGAGCGTGTTGTTAGGAGCTAGAGTGGAGGACGTGATAGGTGATGGGAAAGGGAGGATCGGGTCGTTCATGAAATCTGCCTTGGACGTTTTAGCGAATACTTTAATGAGCGACGAGAAGTTGAAAAAGAAGATTGAGAACGCGTATAAGGCTTGGGAGAGCGAGATTGATAGTCGGGTTCCGTTGAAATTGCTCTATTCTGAAAGCGATTCTTTAGTTCCAAAAGAGGAAATCGAAGCATTTGCGAAGCGTTCTAGAGAACGAGGTCATCCGATCTACATGAAGAGCTGGAGCAACGTGCCGCATTGCGAGATTGGTAGGTACCATTATGATGAATACGTCGATGCGCTGTTCAGTAAACATTAGATAATATTAGATAAAGTAATAGATGATAATAGCAATTTTTTTATTTAGGAACGTCTCTACCAGATTCAAACACCATCTTCTTCAAATCGCTCTTTAATTTGTCGTTCTTTTTCATATCCTCCAAGTTGATATGAAATCGAAATCTCCAATAATGCCTAGAATTCGTCGGGTCGTTAATAGTCTCTTCTTTCGGGTCTCGCTCATTTACATATTTCTCATCCATGGCCAAGATATCTGCGAGAGCAAATATAGCTAGAGCGCTTGGCGATTCTAAATGTTGTTTGACGACCTTACGCATCGTTTCAGCCGTACATCGTTTCGGAGTAGTCGAAACTTCTTGACCGAGAATTTGCGAGTAATACTTTCTACTTCGATTTTGATCCTCATCAAACCACGCTCTAAAAGTTGTCGTGTCGTGACACGAAGGAGAGCATACCGTATCGTACGGATATTTACTCGGCAAACCGAATTCACTGTTCGCGTCGGCTTCTTGTCCAGGTGGTGGCATTCGTTGGATGCGCAAACCTAAAATTCCTAAATTTTGCATTTCACCGGGAACAAAATCTGGCACCAGTCCCAAGTCTTCTCCGCAGACGAGCATGTTGGTAGAATTAGTAATCGCTGGTATCGTCTTATGCGCATTTTGAGTCCACAAAAAGCGCTGTCTTGTCGTATAGTGTTCGTGACTAATGCGAGAAAGAGCGCTTCGCTGCCAGCTTTCGAGCTTTTGAAACAAACGTGTTCGGTCCATGTCAAACCTTGGATAAAAAGCATCTTTATCGAATTCGAACGTAGCACTGTTCGTCGGATCAAACGCAGATCTTAAGAGACAAACGTTCCTAGTAAGTTCGAGTAAACCTTTTTTTATCTCGTTTGTTTCTGCGACGAGCCAATCGGGAGATCCATCTCGAATTTTCAATTGATCGCACTTTAAAATTTGAACTTCAGTCGAAAATTCTCGTTTAAAAGTCCAAAACTTGTTATGCAATTGCTTCGTAAAGGAGGATTCGTCGTTGATATCGTTGCTAATGAAGCCGCCGAAACACTCTTTAGCTGTATCAGCGGCGGTAGAATTAACGGGAAAGAGCTCGTTTTCATTGAAAAATCGAGCGGCAACTTCCGCAGCTTTCTTACCGAAAAAGAACTCCAAGTCTGACGCATCCGCTCTAGGAATCGTCAATCGATCGATATCCCAAAGTCCACACGCTTCGAGCTCTTGCCTCGATATGGGCACTGATGGTCGAAATCGACCCATTATTCCAGATTCACAATGTGCGGGTAGTTCCCATATACGAAAAAATCCCAAAATATGATCAACGCGAACGAGCGAAAAATATTTCTCCATCGAATGCAATCTCGAACGCCACCAATTATAATTTCCATCTCGTCTCATTTTTTCCCAATCGTACGTTGGAAACTTCCAATTTTGACCATTTTTGTCAAATTGATCGGGTGGTGCGCCCGTATTTGTATAGAAGCGAAATAACTCTGGCTTTCTCCAAACATCAACTGAACGCTTATCGACACCAATCGGTAAATCTCCCTTTAACGCTATACCGAATTGTTTCAAATACATCGAAGCTTCTTTCAATTGAACGTGCAAACGCCATTGCAGATAGTACACAAAATGCACGCCTTCCAAATACACAGGAGATGCTTCTGGGTCTGCCAATTTTTCAACGAGTTTTTCATCAAATTTCGCGAGTTGGCCCCATAACCAATGCTCGGTAGTTTGAAAAATTTCAGACAAAGTACAGAAAATTGCGTAAGGCTTTAACCACTCGCGATTTTCATTCACGAACCGTTCAAAATCTTCTCTCTCTAACGCAGCTTTTTTACTACTTCCACTACTAATAATGATACTATTATCGAACGATGCGAGGAAATGCTTATGTAATTTTCGAGCGATGAGCATTTTCACGCGAAGAGTTTCTTCGTAATCTACTTCTTTCAACTCTTGAAGCTCTCGGCGTTTGGACTCGATAAATTTTTTCATCTCCTCACTACCGGGAAAAACTAAGTCATCTCCCAGCTCTGTCACCCTTAAGTACATCGGATGCAACGCGTGGACCGATAACGAACTGTATGGATACGAATCCCACCACATTCCATGCACTCTCGTGTCGTTGACTGGCAATAGCTGCAAAATCCGAAATCCAGATTCGCGACAGAAATCACCCATATTTTTTAGATCCAAAAATTCACCACAACCGAGAGATTTCGAAGAGCGGAGCGAAAAAACTGGCACCGCAACACCAGCGCATCGGAATTGTTTTGCGTGTGCAAAATGTCCATCCGAAACGAGGATACATTTTGGCGCTTCGTACGACGAATATAATGACCCAGACTGTGTGTTCCGTTTGTTCTTAGTCGACCGCGAAGACGTCTTTTCATCTGTTTCTTCATTTTTGTCGTCGTCGGCATCATCATCATCATCATCATCTACCACGTTGTCGTTATTTTTTCTTCTGCGTTCTTCTTCAAATTGTCGTTTATTTAAGTCCCAATCTATACCAACCGCTCTTTTTTTTTCTTCGCTTTCGATGACGCAATCGATATCGTCGTCCCAAATTTCATATTTATACCTCACTGGGAGTTCGTTCGATGCGCAAGCTACTTCCAAGTGCCAATAAAATCCTCTATCATCATCAGTATCATCATCAGTATCGTCGTTCTTATCTTTTGAAGATTCAAAACGTTCCGTGTTTCCCATTTTCATCGCCCTCGTGCGATCCCATCTCCCCAGCGATTGACAGCTTCCAGTCACTCTCACTGAAACCTTACTTCCTGGGCGTTTCGATGGCATTCGCAACGCCTTGATTTGAAATCGTAACAAAACTACTCTCAAATCAGCAGACGTCGACGTAGTACTATTATTGTTAATTCTGTTTGTATCTAAAACTCCGCTTCGCATGAACTCGCACGGCTGCGGCTCCGCGAACATCGTCAACGACGACGACGACGACTGCTTCATTTGAGCACGATTACTACTACTATTATTATTGTTATAATTATCATCATAACAAATTTTATCTAAAACGACATCGGCGAACGCTCGCTTCGAAAACAACTGCTCAAAATGATTCCTTCTCTCAAAAGTATCAGAAAACTCAACGACGTTCCCGGCCATAACCACGCGTTGCATTTTTTCATCCCTCAATCTCGCTACTCTGCGAGCGCTGTCCCACACTATGACCTCCCCGTGCGCATCGACTACTGCGTATCTATATTCAATACTACAATCCCAGGCGAGCGTCTTAGTCGCCGTCCATAACAATTCATCTCTCGCCTCTTCGCGCCCATCGTTTCCCTCGTCGTTTTCCTCGTCCTCGTCGTCGTCGTCAAAGTCTTCGCGACCGCCGATAGCGCTTGAACGATTGAAACCACTGAAGCCCTTCACGTGTTCGCACGTCATCCATAAACCTTTCGCTGCGTCCCAATTACCGAAAGCGTCGCTTGGACCACAGACGACCAAGTTTTCGCCCCATTTCGTGTAATACTTAACCCTAAACTTAACAGTCATCTCTTTCCTTAATAACGAGACGCCGTCGTCGCTACTCTCTTCTTCTTCTTCTTCTTCTTCTTCTTCTTCGTCTTCTTCTTCTTCTTCGTCGTCCATCGTCGTCGTCGATACAATTCTTTGGTTCCCCATTTGATGACTGATATCTTCGATGAGATTAGTCTCACTCGTACTCATTTATCGCTCTCTCGATCAATGGCACCACAGGCTCACTAACGAACGATTCTCGATCGTTTTGTCTTTACTTATACCGTTTTGAAGCGCCGTTCTCGTCTGGCCGTTCAGAAAAGGCGCAGTGCAAATCAAAAATGAACATATTACACACAAACTCTGTTACGAGTAATGAGAAGAGATTTCGTCTACGAGAGATTGCCAAAAGAAAGCGCTTTCGCTGTCTAATCCGAACGATCACGAATCGAGAACTGGCTGAACCGGTTCGAAATTTTCGCACAGAGAGCACGAGTACAGTGCCTGTCTATGGTTTCACCGAAAAAAAACGGAAGAAGAGCTTTTGATGCAGTACGTAGCACTCGATGTATAGACGCGAACATTTTTATGGTACGTTGTTAACCGGGCACCCTTACGATGGCCGCCACTTTTATTCCCACGCACGAGTAAACAAAACACACATTCTTAAATTAATTAATCATTTTATTTAACATTAATACCGTCGCGACGAAGAAG
>Ga0209830_10003744_pt1 | contig 11457 bp, 12 predicted proteins | sample ArcticOcean_MG_C_12_FD_187439 | JGI IMG/M metagenome (GOLD analysis project Ga0209830, IMG submission 187439) | Marine microbial communities from western Arctic Ocean - ArcticOcean_MG_CB8_130 (SPAdes) (version 2) | ecosystem: Environmental > Aquatic > Marine > Oceanic | place: Arctic Ocean...
TAATTGAACATGATAAAGTAAAATGTATTTTCTCAGAACCTCAATTTAATCCTGATATAATAAAGGTAGTTGCTAAAGATATGAATATTAAAACTGGTGTTGTAGATCCACTTGGAGCTACTTTAAATCCAGGAAAAGATTTATATTTTGATCTAATTAGAAATATGTCTGCTTCATTTAAAGGTTGTTAATTTAAGGGATTTTATAAATTAAGATTTTAGTTTCCTCTATAATTATAATAAAATCCTCATAAAACTTACATATAGAGGAGACTATGTTTATTAAAAAATACCTTAAATGGATCAGTACTGCTTTAGTATTAACTGGAATATTATTAACTAATTTGAATATCTACCCTATTAATATTTACTTTCATGGACTTGGAGTTATTGGTTGGACGATAGCTGGTTTTATATCAAAAGATAAAGCTATATTAACTAACTTTGGGTTGCAGATACCACTATTTTTAATAGGGTTTTATAAGGTTATATTTTAAGCTTAATCAGACTAGGAGAAGTTGTATTTTATATATTTTAAGACTAGACAAAAAAAATAATTTCTATAATAAACGATGAATCAACCTTCCTCAAAACTTCTTAATATATTATCTATATTTACTTCAGCTTAGAATAATATACTGATCAATGAATCAACCCTCCTCAAAAAATATTAATAAATTTAGCTGTAGATATAATTTTCCTTCTCTATTAAATCGAGTTCAAGATTAAGAATCATTCGAAATGGAAAATAATAAAGAAAACTTAAAATAGGAAAAAAAAATGGAAATGACACTAGTATATACAATCGTCGGATTTGCTTTAGCGGGGTATAGCGTTATTGCAAATGACTCAATTCAAACATTGGGAACTTTTATTGCCTCAAAACAAAAATGGTTCAAATGGTACACGCTTGCAAGCGCTGCATCATTTGTATTAATCTTAGCAATCACTTGGGGCTGGTATAGTAATAATGGAGATATCTCGTACGGAAGATTAACGCAGATACCCTATCAAGAAATTCAGTGGTATCACGCTGTAGCACCAGCAATTCTTTTAGTATTAACAAGATTTGGAATACCTGTTTCAACAACGTTCTTAGTTTTGTCAGCTTTTGCATCAACAGTGGTGCTTGAAAAAATGCTTATGAAGAGTGTTGTGGGCTATGGTTTGGCTGCAACAGCTGCATATATTAGCTGGATTATTATTTCAAAATTTATCAATGAAAAGCTAGATGAAGTTGAAGACAAATGGATTGGCTTTTGGCGTAACTCTGTTTGGGTAACATCTGGTTGGTTATGGTGGGTTTGGTTATCTCATGACGTAGCAAACATTGCAGTTTATTTACCAAGACAAATAGATGTAACGTTACTATTAGTGGTTCTAGGTTATTTTACAGCACTATTATTTTACATCTTTTACATTCATGGTGGAACTATCCAAAAAGTTGTTTTGGAAAAAACAGGAACAAGGTACGCAAGATCAGCAACGATAATAAATATTATTTATGCTGCTGTTCTTTATTATTTTAAAGAACTAAATGACTTACCAATGTCTACAACGTGGGTATTTGTTGGGCTATTATGTGGAAGAGAATTAGCAATTGCAACAATGAATAGTGATTACAAATTCAAATATGTTTTCCCACTTATTGGTAAAGACTTTCTTAAAATGACTTTGGGATTAACAGTGTCAGTCGCAATTGTGCTTGCCATTCACTACATAATTATTCCAAACGGCTTTTTTTAAACAATTAGTTATTTGGTCGTATTAAATTTACTTAATACGGCCGAATATATGTAATATCTCAAATACTAGCTTTTTCTTATATTTGTTCATGATAGATATAAAAAAATTAAAATTTGAGGCACCAGGTAACAGAACACCACTTGGCATCTTATATTTATTAACAATTACCTTTACAAATTTCAATCCTGTTTAATTTGTATCTAGACTTGTTTATAAAAAGTATAGACAGTATTATCAAAACAGTTATTATTATAGGTAGTTATTATTTGACAATCCATAATGTAAAATAATTAGTATCACTATTGTAATTGCTATTATTTAAATTTTTTTTTATAAACAAAAATACATAAAGTATGAAATCATTCTCACAAAATAACTTATATTTTTGGGTGGTTATATTTGTAGGGTTATTTTGTAGGATTCTAATTTCACTACAGGGATACAATTTTGATTTCATGTCCTACAGATTAGTTACTGATCTTTTTCAAAATGGAGAAGATTTTTATATAACTGGAAGATATAATTATGCTCCAATTTGGATCAATATATTAAGTTTTTTAGATTCCTTGCCAAATTTTTTTAATATAGATTCATTTGATCCTTTAAGAATTAAAGTTGTTTTACTTTTAAGTTTTGTAGACTTGTGTATTTTTTTTTTATTGCGTAGAGAACATTCTTTAATAATAGCTGCTTTTTTTTTCTTAAACCCAATCTCTATTTTTATATCTGGTTTTCATAATCAATTTGATAATCTTGCAGTGCTGGTAGGTTTTATAGCTATTTTGATTTATGAAAAAAATAATAAAAATTTTGGATTTTTTGTTTGCTGTTTATTGTTAGGAGTTTCTCTGTGTGTTAAGCATGTTTTATTTATTCTTCCTATATGGTTAGCATTTAAAGAAAGAAATTTTTTGAAAAAAGTATTAATTGTTTTCATTCCCTACTTTATATTTTTGGCAAGTTTTTCTTTTCATATCCCTGAGCACTATGATTCGATTGTTAAGAATGTTTTTCAATATAGCTCCTTTAACAATGGACCTTTTTGGAACATATATATGCCATATGTTGTAAAATTTTTTATTTCTATAAAAATTTTGTTTATAGCTTCTATGTTTTTATTTGGATTATTTATTAAAAATAGGTCTCTAAAAGACATTTTTTATTTGTATTTACTAGCCGTAGTGGTGTTTTCTTCTGCCGCCTCTAATCAGTACTTCGCAATACCTTTAATAGCTGTTGTTGTATTTTGGAACCGATTTTATGCTGCTTATACTGTTGCATGTGTTTTATTATTTCTGGTTGACGAAAGTTCATTACAGATTGAGTGGCTAGTAAATCTTGTTAATTTTAATTTTACTCACAGTAAATATTTATACCATGTAATAATATTTATTTTATCAATAGGATTTTTTGAAACATTGTTTGGTAAAAAAAAAATTGATAAAATATTTTCAAAAATATATCATATAATAAAACTTGTCTTATTAAATTTGAAAGAACAGTTTGTAATAAATAAAAAGTGAATAATTAAAATGAGCTAGGAAGTAATTTTTTTCCATTCTAAAAGGTCAAGAATTAATCTAACTCCAAAATAAAACAATCTTTTGAAAGACCAACTAATAACTCCTTTTGATCTTTGGTAGTGTTTAACTCTTAAAACACAAATATTTTTTGCGAAAAGAGACATTAATATATTTGGTGCAATATATTTTTTAGAAGATTTCTTCATAAATTTTTTTAAAAATTCATATTTCATTAATCTATATGGTACATTAGCATCAATTAAGTTTTTTTTGAAATAAACCAAAAAAAACTGTTTTAAAATAAATTTACTTAAAAAAACTCTTATAAATGAGTCTTTTCTATTTTCTCTATTACCAATAATTAAATCGTGAGTTTTGTTTCTTAATCTCCAAATTTTTTTAAAGTCAGAAGCACTAAATTGATCATCACTGTCTACCTGAAAGATAAATTTATATTTCTTTTTAATAGCATACTTATATCCATAAAAAACAGATTCTCCATGACCACCGTTTGGTTTGTTTATAATTTCTATATGTGAATTTTTTTTTTTAATCTTTGATAGAATTAATTTTGTATTATCTGTTGAACCATCATTAATTATAATGATATCAAAAAATTTTTTTTGTAAAATTCTTTTCCAATCATTTAAAACTTTTTCAATGCTTTCTTCTTCATTATAAACTGGAATAATTATAGCTAACTTTTTCATTAGTAGACTGTTTTTCGAATTAATTTTTTTTTGGTAAAAAAGTTGACCCATTTTTTTTCATCATCAATAATTTTTGAAATAACAGAAGACCTTGGAGTCCATTTTAAAATTTGGTAAGATTTTTTGTTGTCACAAATTAATTGATCAACATCACCTTTTCTTCTTTTTTTAAAAAAAGGTTTTTTATACTTATAATTATAAAAATTTTGAAAAGTATTAAAAATTGACAATGTAGAAAAACCTTTTTTTGTGCCTAGATTAATAATCTCAGATTTTTTATTTTTTGAAAAATATTGTATTCCTAAACCAAAAGCTTTTACTATGTCTTCAATATGTATGTAGTCTCTTATACAGGTCTTGTCTTTAGTTTTAAAATCATTTCCATATATAAAAATCTTTTTATTTTCTTTAAATTTAGAACTTAAAATAGGTATAAGGTGTGTTTCAGGATTATGCATTTCTCCAATTTTTAACGAAAATAATGAAGAACAAACATTAAAAAATCGAAATATTATGAAATTAATTTTATTATCTTTATTAGTATTGTCAATTATCAGCTTTTCACAATCTAGCTTTGTTTTTCCATATATATTATTTGGTCTTAATTGAGATTTTTCTGTCAATATTTTATTGGAATTCTTATAAACAGCAGCAGTACTAGAAAAAATTAAATGCTTAATTTTATTCTTATGCATCGATTTTACTATATTTTTTGTAACATATGTATTATTTTTTATATATTCTTTTTTTTTATCTATAAAATCCAAGGTTGATTGGGCTGCTAAATGAATGACAATATCAGGATTTATTGTTTTAATTATATTATTTATTTTATTAAAATCTAAAAGATTGCATAAAAAAAAATTTTTTTGTTTTTTTATTTTTGGAATAATTTTATCAGTTCCGTAAATTTTGTGTTTTTTTTTTAAATATTCAAATAAACATGAGCCAATGTATCCGGCTGAACCAGTTATTAGTATTTTCATTTAATCTTTTTTTTAATTTGTTCATATTTTTTTAATGCTGCTGATATAGTCATATCCATATCATAATATGCATAATCTGCTAGTCTTCCACCAAACTCAAAATTTTTTAACTTTAAAGTTAACCTTTTATAATTTCTATGTAGCTCTCTATTTTTTATAGTATTTATTGGATAGTAGGGTTCTTTAGTATTTTCACATGGATACTCTTCTTGAATTAATGTTTTACCATTATTTTTGTACCTATCTATATGAAGATGTTTAGGTTCATGTAACCTCGTATAATCATATTTTTTTTCTGGGAAATTTATTACAGATGTTCCTAGAAAATCGTTAGTGTTCATACGTTTAATCTTAAATTTAAGTGATCTCCACTCTAATTTTCCAAGATTATAATTAAACAACTGATCAAGAGGACCCGTGTATATGGTTGAATATTTAACGTTATAATTTTTGCTTGATAAACTAAAAGTTTTATTTTTTATAACTTTAACATTTTTGTTAGATAACATCTTATTAAAAATATCTGTATAGCCTAAATCTGGTATACCTTGATATTTACAGTGGTTAAAATAATCCTCTCTGTAATTATATCTTAAAGGCAGTCTATTAAAAATTGTGGAAGGTAAATCCTTTGGGTGTTTGCCCCAGTGTTTTTCCGTATAAGTTTTAATGAAAGATTCATATAACTCAAGACCTATTTGAGATAATGCTTTTTCTTCAAAATTTTCATAATTTTTTTTTTTAAATTTTTTAGTTTTTTTTTGCAAAAATTCATATGCTTGATTTGGACTAAAATTTTTTTTAAAAAATGAATTAATAGTTTCTAAGTTTATTGGCATTTGATAAATCTTATTTCTAAACTGTGAAAGTACTTGATGTCTATAAGAGTTCAAATTACAGAATTTTGATAAATATTGCCACACTTTTTCATTTGAAGTATGAAAAATATGGGTGCCATATTTATGATATTCAACATTAGTTTTTTTATCTATTTCTGAATAACAATTTCCACCAACATGTTTTCTTTTTTCTAAAATAATAACTTTTTTATTAAGTTTATTGGCAATTCTTTCAGCAAGCACAGAACCATAGAATCCAGAACCAATTATTAAAAAATCAGTTTTTATTTTCATACTTTTATTTGACATATTTTAAGCATATTGGATGTTTAATATATTTAAAGTATTAAAGGAAGAGGTTAAAAAATTAATAGAATGAATTCTTTAAGAAACTTTTTAACAACTCTATTTTGTTGCAAAAATAGTAATGAAGCAACGTAATTAATTTTAACTTTTAATATTGTAACCTTTTTTTAATAATATTGAGACAGAGGCCACACATATCATTAAAAATAACACCATAGATCCTACACTTATCCAAATATCAAAGTCTGCTATTCCGTAAAATGAAAATCTTAATCCATCAATTAAATAAACTACTGGATTAAAATAACTTACTGTTTGCCAAAATGCAGGCAGCATGTCTAAAGAATATAAGCTTCCACCTAAAAATACCATCGGTGTAATAACTAGAGATGGAACGATAGACATTTGCTCAAAATTTGAACTAAGAATACCAATTAAAAAACCAAATAAAGCAAATGTAAATGAAACTAATATTAATAAAAAAATCATTAACAGTGGATATTTAACACTCACATCAACAAAAAAAGATGCCGTTAAGTAGATAACGACCCCTACAATTAATGTTTTAGTGGCTCCCGCCCCTACAAAAGCAAGGACAATTTCGAGTGAAGAAATAGGTGCTGCTAAAATTTCATTAATTGTTCCATTAAATTTAGGAAAAAATATTCCAAAGGACGTATTACTTATTGCTTGAGTTAACAAGGTAAGCATCAACAGCCCCGGCACTATGTATGAACCATAACTAATACCATCTATTTTTTGAATATAGCTTCCAATGACCGATCCAAAAACCACAAAATATAATGATGTAGATATTACAGGTGAAAGAAGAGATTGACCTAGGGTTCTTCTAAATCTATTCATCTCATGAAAATATATAGCTTTAAATCCATAATAATTAATTTTCATTATTCTCCTTTACTAAATCAACAAAAATTTTTTCTAATGAACTTTGTTCCGTTATCAAATCTTTTAGTCTTAAACCTGAATCTTTTAAACCTTGTAATAAATCAGTAATGCCTGTTTTCTCAGCTTGAACATTATACGTATAAACTAAAGACATATTGTTTTTACCTATATCTAAATTATATTTGGATAATCCTTCTGGAACTTTTGTAACCTTTTCTTGTAATTCAACAGTTAATTTTTTATGACCCATTTTCATAATTAATTCTTTTTTATTCTCGACTACAATAATTTCACCTTGATTAATCACCGCTACACGGTCTGCAATAGCTTCAGCTTCCTCTATATAATGAGTAGTTAAAATAATAGTAACTCCTGTTTTTCTCAATTCTTCAACCACTAGCCACATATCTTTTCTAAGCTCAACATCAACTCCAGCCGTAGGTTCATCAAGAAATAATATTTTGGGCTCATGAGATAAGGCTTTAGCAATTAAAACTCTTCTCTTCATTCCACCAGACAATTGTCTTAATCTCTGATTTTTCTTATCCCACAAACTTAAATCTTTTAAAACTTTTTCAATGTGTTCTGGTTTGGGAGATTTTCCATATAAGCCTCTTGAATAAGACACGGTATCAAAAACTGTTTCAAAAGATTCTAGGTTTAGCTCTTGAGGGACCATTCCTATTCTTGATCTGGTTTCACGGTAATCTTTGATAATATCAAACCCATCAATGGTGACCGTTCCAGATGAGGGGGTAACAATCCCACAAATAACGCTGATTAAAGTTGTTTTACCCGCACCATTTGGCCCAAGCATTGCAAGGATTTCTCCTTGTTTAACTTTAAGACTAACTTTTTTGAGTGCACTAAAGTTATTGTCATATACTTTTGATAGGTTGTTAATGACTATTTGATTTTCTGACATCTATAAGGATATATAGTTATTAATACTCTTATTACAATTAATTGAGATATATTCAAACTTTTCAGTCTATTTAGTTATTAAAAAAATTGACTTAATGAAATCTCTAATTTAATAAAACTTTATATTCTTTTTTTAAGAATATCAGTTTCTGGGGTGCTGTAAAAAGCTGAGAATATACCCAAAGAACCTGTTGTATAATCACAACGAAGGGAAAAAAATGAACACAATATATTTAGATCAATCAACTACTATAATCACTCTACTTTTAACCTCATTAACTTTTGCTGCTATTGGAATAGTTTATTCAAGAGGTAAACTTTCAATTAACTCATATTTAAATGCAGATAGATCAATTGGCAAAAGATCTTTAACTGCATCATTGGTTGCATCATGTTTTGGAGTGTGGATTTTAATTGGTCCCTCAGAAGCTGCAACTTGGGGTGGTTTAGGTGCTATAATTGGATATGGCTTAGGTCAAGCACTACCTTTCTTAGCTTTTATTACAATCGGTCAACGAATGCGAAAAATTATGCCTAATGGCAATACGCTTACACAATTTGTTCTATTAAGATTTGGCAAAGCAATGTTTCGTCTAGTTTTGTTGTTAACTATTATGTACATGTTTGTTTATTTTGCAGCTGAAGTTACAGCAATTGCAAAAGTTGTTAACTTAATGTCAGGATTTCCTCTTTGGCAAACTTCTTTAGTAATAATTATAGCAACACTATCTTATACTCTTTATGGGGGACTTAGAGCCTCAATTTTTACAGATAAAATACAATTTGTAATAATTATAATTTTATTAATATTTGCTATTAACCATATTTTTAATTCTGGAAACAATACTTTTTCAATGAATTTGATTAATGAGAAAGCTAGTACATTAGTGAGTGGAACATACTTTTATGGTTATACTGCTGGTTTAACTTTCTTCATTGCTGTTTTTGCAACCAACTTATTTGATCAAGGAGTTTGGCAAAGAGTATTTGCAGCAAAAAGTTCAGATGATTTAAGAAAGGGATTTATGTCTGCGTTTTTTATTGTAATTCCATTTATGCTTGTTTTAGGTTTCTTTGGAATTCTTGCGGTATCAGTTGATAAAGCAGCCGACCCTAGTACTCTATTCTTTACACTGTTGTTAGAGCCATTTACTGGAATTAATTCTTTGTTAACTATCTCAATATTAGTTTTAGTTTTAGCCTTAGTGATTAGCAGTATGGATACACTTATTAATGCACTTTCAAGCACTATTACTATTGAAGGAAATAAGTTTATTAGTTTAAAAAATAAGAATAGTTATCTCACACTTTCTAAATACTTAATATGCAGTTTATCAGTAATTGTTTTTTTGATCGCATCTAAAGGTTACAGCGTCTTATTTATGTTTTTATTTGCTGATTTATTATGTTGTGCTGCAGTATTTCCTATTTTTTATGGGATGTTCAAGGGTGATATTAGTGAAAAACTTTCTCTAATTTCAGTTATAATTGGACTGATATTTGGATTGCTTTTATTTCCTAACCAAACTTTTGATAAAAGTATTTTAATTGGTGGATTATTTCCAGCTGAAGCATTTCCTATTTGGATATCTACAGCATTATTGTTTTGGTCGTTTGTTTTAGCAACATTTGCACCCATGATTACAGTGATGATCTTTAAAAAAAATGATAAGTTTAATTTTTCTAGGATTAAAACTTCAATTAAGGGATAGTGAATATTTATAATAAAAAAAAAACATTTTTTTATAAACTAAAGAGTAGCTGTAAGAAAGAATGGTCTGAATACACTAATCATAAATTTTTATCTGATTTAGTAAGTAATAAGCTACCTGATAAGAATTTTAAAAATTATTTAGTTCAAGATTATGTTTTCTTACAGCAGTTTCTTAAAATTTTAGCCCTAAGTGTTTATAAATCTAATAGTTTTGAACAAATTAATAGATCAGTAAATTTTATTAAGGGAATTGATGATGAAATCAAACTCCACATCAATTATTGTAAAAAATGGAAGATAACCCTTAAATCTCTTAATAACATCAAAGTCGATAAAGCTAATAGTGCTTATACCGATCATGTACTAAAAGTGGGTAAAAATGGAGACAACCTTGATATCTTCTCATGCCTTTCGGTGTGTATCATTGGCTATGGTGAGATTGGTTTTAAACTCTCTAAGATTAAAAACTGGAAAAAAAGTAAATACAGTTCTTGGATTAAAATGTATTCATCAAAAGAATATCAACAAGTAGCCCAAGACAATATTGATTATTTAGATATTCTCTTGAAGAATAATAAGATTAAAAAATTAAATACACTTAAAAAAAATTTTAAAAGATCAACTATCCTTGAAAGAAATTTTTGGGAAAGTTTTGTCTAATTTTGTAATTTCTTTAAATTTATATAAGTGCTGACGTTGTATATAATTAATGTAATTGAAAATTATATTTTATCATAGTAAGCTTATTAATATTTTATGCCAACTTACACAGTAACAAACTCTAACTTTAAATTAAATACTAGGCAAAAAGAAGAAATTGCAAAAGGTATAACTAAAGTTCATAACGTGGTAACAGGTGCTAACACTTATTTTGCTCAAGTTATTTTTAATAAAACTAAAGATAATGATCACTACATGGGTGGAAAAAAGGTTAAGGAACCACAAATATTTTTACATGGCCAAATAAGAGCTGGAAGAAATAGTGAAATTAAAAAAAAATTAATCCTAGATTTAAAAGATATTTTAGTAAAAAAAGCTAAATTAGATGAAACTCAAGTATGGGTTTATATTGTAGATTTAACACCCACACAAATGATTGAATATGGTGCTATACTTCCTGACTCTGGTGGAGAGAGTGAGTGGTTCAACAATTTATCATCTAAATTAAAAAAAAAACTTTCAGCTTTAGAATCTTAAGTAATTAAATCTAATTATTTAAAATTTCTAATGGCAGAGGTGCTTCTGGGTACTTTTCTTTGCACAGTGTTTCATAATTTTTACAAAGCGTTGAGATAGTTTCATGGGCTTCATCTTTTGATGTTAAAAATTTAATAAGAGTGTCTCTTTCTACTTCTATTTCTTTAATATCCTGGCCTCTAAGAAACTCACCTGTTTCAATTTCCCAGTAAGTGTCACTTAACTCTTGTGTTTTTAATTCATTAAGTTTTTTTTGTAATTCAAGAATAATTTTATCATTTGTTTTGCTGTCTCTCATAGGAGAGCTAGTTAATTTCACTAGACACTTATCTTCCAGATCATTTAAAAAAGTATTGTAAGGCTTACCTTCTGCCAATCCTTTAAAATGATTACTTTCAAAGTATTTATTAATTGCCGCATTAGTTGTGATTTTATTTTTACCTTTTGCAACAGCAACTTGGACGTAAACTTCTTGGCAGATATATTCATTTAAATGGTCTTTAATTTTATCAGAAAGCATTTTTTATTATCTTTTTAAAATTATACAATTAAGTTTATCGTTAAAAATTATGTTTTTTTTATACTTTAGATTAATCTCATTAAC
>Ga0209830_10003759_pt1:0-10000 | contig 11441 bp, 7 predicted proteins | sample ArcticOcean_MG_C_12_FD_187439 | JGI IMG/M metagenome (GOLD analysis project Ga0209830, IMG submission 187439) | Marine microbial communities from western Arctic Ocean - ArcticOcean_MG_CB8_130 (SPAdes) (version 2) | ecosystem: Environmental > Aquatic > Marine > Oceanic | place: Arctic...
GAAGAGGTTCTATTCTCCTGGGATGGGTACGCCCCAACGGTCGTGCACGTGCGCAAACAAAGACTCGTTAACGAGGACGAATTCGTTAGATCATTAGAGGAATCGAGACTTAGTTAGTTAGTTAGAGGTTTGTAGTAGTTAGTTTTTACACTTTCTTTTGCTGCTGCTTCGTTGAACTCACTTTTTGAGCAAATCTAAGAGAACACGAAGTCTCTTGAATGCTCTCAACAGCAGAAGATAAATTAACAAACATCAACGTCTTTGAAGATCCTCCGATTGCGTTTTGAAGTAAATACGTTAGCTTGGAGTTTCTATACGGAACATGCGTTGCCGTTTTACTCGAGCATGAGGCAATCACATCGCCGAGAGCTGACAAGCTCTTATTAATCGCTTGCGCTTCTTTCAATCTATCTCCTTCGGCGTTAGTACTCTTAACTCTCTCGCTTCCAGCGAGATCGACTAAATTCAAGCATCCTTGCGTTTTCATACCATTTACTTGGTTTTCTCCTTTGATTGCGAGACGAATAACCAAATGCGAACGCGACGAGTGCTCATTCATTTGCGTCTTGGCAACTACTCGCGCAGAAGTGGCTGTTGTTAAGAGCGTCTCAATATCACTCAATTTTACGACGGACAACTCTTCAACGTCTGTTATTGTCGTATTACCATGCTCGTCGTGACGAATTGTGTGTTTTTTAATTGAACGAGTACTATTTGTTCCAGAAGAAGACGAACAAAGTAAATCGCGAATTTCATCTTGGTAAATCTCGACGCAACTCGCCTTGATTTCGAAAGTCCAATCGGTCTTTTTTAGCTCTTTGATCCACTCAAATATATGCTCGCATGAGCGTGGAATAATTCCTTTTTGATCTTCATCACTCATACTTCCACCACCAAGCATTGTATATGTTTTCCCAGAACCTGTTTGACCAAACGCGAAGATGCACACGTTTTTTGAATCTAAAACGCAGCTCTGAATTAAAGGTTCAATTTCCTCAAAAATTTCCACTTGCGTCGCTGCTGCACGAAACACTTTGTCTACTACGAACTCTTTCTTATCAATCGTAATGGCGTCGTCTTCTGGACTAAAGCTAAACAAATTAGTATTTTTTTCACCATCATCATCCGAAAAGGTGCCTTTGACTCGCGCAAATACGCGTATATTGCCCTTCAAAGTCATGTACAAGTCTAACAGTTTCCTCCTGATTTTATGCACACGAACGAGCTCTTCATCTCTAGCGTTCATGCTCCTTTTCAAATCAGCAACGCGTGCCATTAAATTGTTCAAAGAGTTTTCATCCGCTGTCGTAGTAGCGACAACTTTTCGTAACTCTCTGAGCTCAATACTTTGCGCTTCGTGTTCTCGTCGTAATGCTTCATAATTAATAGACGCGTTCTGTTTAGATTCGTTAGATTGTTCTAATTGCAGTTTTTCGTACGATACTTGTTCGTATGCGCGTTCAATTGTAGTCAACTTATCATGTTCTTTTATGTATTTGTCATCGAGTACATTCACATCTCTTCTTAACGTTACGTTTGAACTTCGAGCTTGCTCTAATTCTTTCTTAAATTGTTCAATCTGGCTTTTCATGGAAATTCTCTCCTCAATCGTAGCCTCGCTTTGTTTCTTGAGCATTTCGCATTCATTTTTCGCATAAGCGACTTCGACTTTGCTCAATTTGTTTTCACTGACAGCTTCGGCGAGTTGAGAGCGCAGATCTTCTATTTTTGGCTCCATGGAATCTTTTGATACTCTGAAATCCGCCAAATCTGTTCGTAACCTTTCACATTCTGTCTTTGATTTATCCAACTCGCTTTTCATGCGACTGTATTCATTCGCATTAGAAGCGGCTGTGTTTTTTAATTGTTCAATCTCTAAACGATAGTCGTCATTTTTGTTTTTGCTATTTTCATTCTCTGAAACGAGGCGAGCAATTTCTCTCTTGCACTCGTTAGTCTCTTCTCGGCTCTTTTCGCACTCTTTCGACGCAAATTCAAATCGCTCGTTAATTGTCTGCATTTGCGATTCTATTTGTGATTGAATTCCTCTCAACTTTCCGAGTTCCAAGATCATTTCAGCTTTCTCTGCGAGTAATTTTTGGACGTTAGCGACAGAGTCTGATTTCTGCGATTCCGAAGATTCGAGCTTTTGTTTCATCACAAAAAGGTCTTCTTTCATTTTTGCGAGTTCTTCTTTCAATCCATTCGCTTTCGATTCCAAGCTTTTGTTCGATTCGTTTGAGTTTTCGAGCAAAGTTTTTGTTTCGTTACACGTTTGTTCTAGTCTCTCGCATTGTTTCTCCTTCATGCAAAGGTTTGCGACCAGTTTTGAGTTTTCTTCCTCGCACGCATTCTTTTCCAAAGTCATTTTTTCTATGTTCCTTTCTATCAAACGTATTTGATCACTCGCCTCTTTAATTCTCTCGTCTGCTTTTGATTTTGATTGTTCCAGCACAGATTTGGTCTCTATGAATTCTTTCGATATCGATTTCAAAGTCGGTTTTAACTTTAATTCGATGAAGTCTGTCAACGCTTTCATTTTTCCAACGTGGTCGAATTGTGTTTTCCCTCTTGGTTTATGTTTCAGCAGTTTTTGAACGAGCTCGTCGTCAACGACTTCTATTTTCTCTTCGTTTGTTAATGCACTTGTTGTTTGAATTGTTTGTAGTAATACCGGTATGTCATCATTTTCATTATTATTATTACTACTATTGTTATTAATCAAGCGAGGACGTTTATTGATAATTCGTGATGTTTGTTGTTTGAGAGGTAGAGGAGACCATTGACCAACTTCGTTATTATTATTATTGTTACTATTATTATTATTATTATTATTATTATTATTAGTAGTTCTCTTATTCCTATTCTTCGTCGCGTTCGTTGGTAGATTATTTTCATTCTCTTTATCGTCGATATCGTTTACATCGACAAAGAGAGGTATTTTCGTTTTAAAATCTTCTCCATGGAGACCGCCCATTACTTTAGATTATTAGTTTACTATGGTTTATTGGTTTATTATATGTAATACACTAATAATCTCTTCGTAACAAACGAACGGATTGTTATGAGTGTTTGTGTAAAGTCCCCCTCCCCTCAAAAGAGGAAATTTCTAAATATGGGCGTAGGGTTTAATACCCTAAACCTCAATTTTTTGCTATTTGCTTCTCCAATCTCTCCCTGTGAGTGCGTCACCGCGACAAACTTTGATTTGGAAAGCGCGCGAAAAACTAAATAATAATAATACAAAATAATACAAAATAATAATAATAATAATAAATGATGATGATGAGAAGACGACTGATCGTTGTCGTTCAATCATCATTTATGAATGATACGGCACACATAACGACCAGTAGATATAATAGAACGTTTTCTTCATCTTCATCTTCGTCTTCGTCTTCAACTACTACTACTACAACTCCTCATAAAACTAGTACTAATAAATCTGATTACGATCATCGTAATCAGATTTATTATCCTTCACATTGTGACGTGGCAATTGTCGGTGGTGGCTTAGTCGGATGTGCGTTCGCGAGAGCGTTGAGACAACGGTTCAAACATCTTTCGATTTGTGTCCTAGATGGGAATCCGAACGCGTTCGAGAGGAAGAAGAAGAGGACGAAAAAGCAGCAGAAACAACAACAAAAAGAAGGAGAAGAAGAAGAATTATTATTAGAGACAGAATACGCTCCCAAAGCAAGGGTCTCTGCGTTAACACCGGAATCTATTGATTTCTTAGAACAACAGTGCGGAGGTGTCTGGACTGAGATTGAGAAAACAAACTTGGGCAAAGAGTTCGACGCCGTCCAAGCGTGGGACGCAATAGGCGAAGCGTACGTGCGCTTCGAAGCAAAAGAGGCAAACAGAGCAACGCTAGGCGTCGTGGTTGAGAACGATGCAACGCATAACGCTTTGTGCGAAAAATTAATCGATGAATATATGGAAACAGCAAAGTCTTCTCCTGAAAACGTTCGGAATTTGTTCTTGTTGCCCGGAACAACCGTCGTAGGGACAGAGACGACTGAATCTTCTCCGTTTCGAACGGTGAAGTATACGTCTACGAATAATGGAATAATAGATGGTGTAATGAACGACGACAACGACGACGATCAAAATGAAAATGAAAACGAAAACAAGAACAAAGTAAGAACAATAAGCGCGCGATTAGTTGTAGGCGCAGATGGCCCAAATGGTGCAATGAAACGATTCGCGGGCCTTCGTTCGTTTGGATATGACTATAATCAAAAAGCTGTATGCGGCACTGTTGAACTCGATGGACCGACAAAGACGGCGTTCCAGAGATTTTTAAAAAATGGGCCAATAGCGTTGTTACCAATCGGTAACGGAAAGATCAATAACGAGGAGAAATATAATAATAATAGCAAAAGAATCAACGATGATGATAATGACTTTCCCAATTATGCAAACATAGTTTGGACAAATACGCCAAAAGAAGCTGAGCGCATAGCTGCGTTAAGTGACGATGAATTTGCAAGCGAAGTCAACGATGCTATCCAGGGAGGTAACGAGTATAATTACGCTCTTCGTAAAAAACAAATTCGAGATTCGAAAATTGTAAACGAAGGAAACTTTGCGAGAACTTTTTCAATGTTTCTCGCGGAAAGCTTTGGCAAACAAATGTACGCGTTCGCTTTGGACACGTTGACTAAGAACAACAAGATTGAAAACGCGTTTACGCGCTTTTTGGAGACTACGTTGAGAGAAAATGAGTTTGAGTCTCCGCCAAACGTAATCGCAACCGCGAAAGGTTCCGAACGAGGCGCGTTTCCTTTGAGACTTAAAATTGCGGGTTCAAAGACGCACAGGAGAATGATTTTAATAGGCGACGCTGCACACGTAGTGCATCCATTAGGCGGGCAAGGAGTCAATCTTGGCTTCAAAGACGTCGCAGCGGCTTTAGATGCTGTAGAGAAAGCAGTAGCAGTTGGGGACGATATTGGGAGCGAAAATACGCTGAGAAACTATAAAAATGCACATTTTTTAGAAACAACGGCAATGGTGATTGGATTAGACGCGCTTCAAAAGATATTTGGACCGAAATTAAGCTCTAGCGAATTGTTTTGTGATTTGCGGAGTATTGGATTACGCGCTGTCAACGTGCTTTCGCCAGTGCGAGAACGAATTACAAAGTTTGCCGCCGGCGTTACGCGATAGACGATCATGGCATCCATGACCTCCTCTATCACATGTTTGTTCAATTCGCAAACGCACAAAAATAATATCAATATCAATAACAAGAACAACATCAATACTACTACTACTGCTACTTCTTCTTCTTAAATCTTCTTTCATGTTCTTGGCTTTGTTTTTTTGCCTAATAACCGAAAGAAGCCGCCACGACTACTTCTACCAGCACTATTTATTTCTCGCGGTGAGTTTGTTTCCCATTTTACGCCAGAGACGCGTTTGCCCTGCTTAAAATTTGGTCTCGGCGCGTCGAGTCTTCGAAAAATTGCGTGAGTTCCCAAGACGAAGAAAACAACCGCTACGGCCATCGAGATGCTCGCAAAAACTCTCGTCACTATAGATACTACCCATATTAACACTTGCACAAAAAATTGAATAACTTGTTTCCTAGTGCCCTGTATTGCTACGCTTTGACCGAGAGCTTGTAGAATGTCGTATAGTTTCAACGTAATAATCCCGCCCGCTATTGCTTTAGGCTTCTTATAGAGCAACGCTAACGCAATGATCCACGAGCATCGTCTATAGTTACCAAGGTACTCGTGAACGTTACGATCAAATCTAACGTATAAATCAGCGCGCGATTTAGGAATTGAATACGATTTGCGCAAATAATCCGTCGCAAAGAACTCTCTCCACGGTTTCGCCTTCTTCTTCAAATCATCAATGGTCAAGAACTGTAACTTCCATACTTGTTCTTGATTGAATACTTCTATTTTAACGTTATCGACTACTGTTGTTGCTACTGCCGTTGTGATTGATGATGTTGTCATCATCATTCTCGAATTATTATTATTATTATTATTATTATTATTATTATTATTATTTTGATTCTGTCCTCCTCTTCGTCTTCTTCTTCTTTCTTCTTCTTCTTCTCGTTCGTTGTTTTTTCTGATTTCTTGCGCGATTTCGCGCAACTTCTGTTGCGGTATAGCCAACGAAAATAACGGATTCATAATAGTCACACACACACACACACGCACACGCACACACACACACACTACTGTTTCGATATATTTGTATGTATATATATAGAGAGAGATGTTTTCGATTCGTCGCTTTTTCCTCGTCGTTTAAGGGCGGGCAATTTTTTTTGACCAGCAGCAGCAGCAAAACCACTGTTTTCTGCTCTGCTGATGAAATCTCAGAACGCAGAATCTGATGTGCTCAGCAGGATAAAATTTACTGCAAAGCACATGACCTGCATGAGCAGTTATATTGTACTATAATTTTTGAACACTGACGACGACGACGACGACGACTTGAACAATGCAGACGACTATTAATTGTTTTCGTTGTCATAATAATAATAGGAGTATTATTAATAGGAGTACTGCTCGCGATGAAAAACGAAATCATCATCGAAATCATCATCAACAACAACAACAACAACTTCTTCTTCTTCTTCGACGACGACGACGACGACGGAATTTTGATGATGAAAGCTATTACGTTAAAACTTTGAGAATAGACGCTACTGGAAAAAGAAAAGATGATGATACTAATAATACTAATATTAATAATAGCAAACTAATAAGCACTTCTACCTTCTTTGGTCTCCCAAGGGAAGATGTCGCAAAACCTTTAGCCGGCTTACTCCTTTCTCAGTTCATTCTATTCGTAGGCGTTGGAGTGTTATTACCGGCTTTACCGTTATACGCTCAATCGATTGGATTATCGCAATCCGCGAATGGGCTCGTGATTTCCGCGCCAGCGCTTGCGATGTTGATTCTAAACGTACAAATGGGACAAATGGCTGATAAATACGGCCGCAAGCCTATGATGATTACGGGATTAATTATCATGGCCCTGGCAGACGTCTGTACAGGGCTCGCAAAGACAATGTTATTCTTAATTCCAGCGCGATTATTGCTCGGAATAGGAAGAGCGGCTTGCGAAGGAGGCGATCGTGCGTATCTCGCAGATTTAACGAATCGAGTACCAAAGAAACGCGGCATAATCACGGCCTCGCAAGCCATGGTACACGGTTTAGGCCTAGTCATCGGACCTTTAATTGGGGGTTCGGCATTAGATGAGTACGGCCCGGCAACAGCTTTTTACGTAGTCGCATTTGCAGCGGTTGGAACCGCGATAGGATATACATTTTTACCAGAAACTTTGGCCGAAGATGAGCGTTCGACGGATGAAGATTTATTCGGCGGTATAGGTTCGTCGTCGTCGTCGTCGTCGTCGTCGTCGTTTCTAAAGTTTCTCAACTTTAATAAGAATATGATGACGAATAATAACAAGAAGTCCAACCTTGGAAAACTACTCAAAGATCCCGATCAAAGGCTTCTGCTGACTTGCGCAGGAGCAAACTCTTTAGGATTTGTAGCGAAGTTGACTGTTATTCCTCTATATGCAGCCGGTCATCTCGACGCGACTTCTTTGCAAGTCGGAGAGTTGTTTTCTTTGACTGCAGTGTTAGGACTAGTCACTGCACCAGTTTCTGGCGCGCTCTCTGACGCTATAGGAAAACGCTGGGTATTAACTGGAAGTTTAGCGCTATGTGCGTTAGGTTTATTCGTCGGTTCTGGTGCAGAGGATTTAGAAACGCTTCGTCTAGGTGTAGCAGTTTGGGGCGTCGGGTGCGCCGCGTGCAGTCCCGCCTTGAACGCGTTTGCGCAAGAAATTGCTCCAAAAGGAGGCGAAGGCGAGTCGCTAACGCTTCCAAAAACGGCCGCAGATATTGTTTTTCTTGTGGGTCCAATAGTTTTAGGCAGCGCGAATGATTTCACAGATTCTGAAGGCGCCGGGATCTTAATAACCAGTGCAGTCGCTGCAGTAGGATCTTTTATATGCGCGTTTGGCGCGTTTACATCATCATCAACGAAGAAGAAGAAGTCGTCGACGACGACGAGAGTTAAATAAATACCGGAAGCTGTGTTGTGTGTATCATTATTTATAAAGTCACTTCCACTGTACCACACTGCTCTGAAATTTTGATTTTGTAAAATTCATCTTGTTCTCCCCTTCCAGCCTTCATCGCTCCTCTCATTTGCGTTATTATTACTTATTATCTATCGTCTCTACACGTATTGGTACAGGTAATTAAATTAATGTCACTTCGTCGCTTGGCGAATTATTCGCTCGTTCGAGCAGCGTGCTCTCAGGAATTCTCTTTGGTCATTAAATCACCTCAATTAAATAGAACTATTAACGACATAGTAAAGAGAACTGATGCACGAGCTTTTCAAAGGTCGAACAACGACGACGACATAGCGAACAGAAATCGATTGTTTTCGACGACGACGACGACGACGGGAAAAGAAGAAGAAAAAGGAAAGGAAGAAAATAAAGAAGAAAATAGAACGACGACGACAAAATCATCATCACTAACGAGAACGTTATTATTCTCTTCATCTCATCAAACTCATCAACAACGACGAGGATTTCGAGATCATCATAATCAACAACAAAGATATAAGAGTAGCGATGGTGGTAGAGCAACGACGACACAATCGACGACGAGAGCATCGTCATCAGCTGGAATTAGTTCACAACAACAACAACAACAACAACAACAACAAACAAAGGCTCCTCCAATTTCACAGTTGGACAAGAACATAATCGATAACGTGTTGGATACCCGCAACGTACAAAGTTTACGAGCACGATTAGACGAGATCAAATATACTAAAGAGTTTGTTACCATGGAAAGGTTTGCATTGCTCTGTGAAGAATGTGGATGTGTTGACAAATCGCCAATGCAATATGTGGAGATTATGAAAAACGCCGGAGTCGTCGTACAAATCGAGGATTACATATATTTGGAACCGCAACACATCACTCGAGCTGTGATTAACGCGCTCCCGGGCGTACCTTCTAGGATCTATGGAGTTGCAGACGCAGAGTTGAAAAAACTGAACGAGGAATACGATCAAATGCGTGAAAAAGTTATTCTCGCCGAGAAGAGGGCAGCGCGAAGAGCGAATCAACTCTTGTACGGAGGCTTTCTCATATTATGTGCGCAGCTTGCAGTTTTCGTTCGATTTACGTACGTCGAATTTTCATGGGATGTCATGGAACCCATATCGTACTTTGTTGGCTTAATGAACGTTATCATGGGTTACATGTATTTTATGTATACGCAACGCGATTTCTCATTCGGGACTTGGCAAAACCAAGTTATGCAATCCGCAATCGATCGGCAGTTAAGATCGGGTGCTTTCGATGTCTCTAAATACGAGCAAATGAGTAGAAAACTGAGAAGGAGAAACCTAATGCGATGATGTGATTAAGAATATGTATATGTATGTAAAACTATGATAGGTTACTCATTTTTTTTCTGTATTCTTCTACGTACAAGTATTATTTTTTCCCCTCATCGCCCTTCCATTCAGCGTGTTCAGCCACCATTGCGACACAAATAAAAATAGAAAAGATACGTATAATAAATATAAATATAAATATAGCAAAGAGATAGAAATATAATGAATACGATTAATAATAATCCTAACATGGTTCCTTTAGTATGCCATGGTCATACTAGGCCAATCTCATCGATTGAATTTTCAAAACAGACTCAGGACGGGACTTTTCTCATCTCGGCCTCGAAAGATGGAAAACCGATGTTACGCGATGGACTTACGGGCGACTGGGTCGGCACGTTCGAAGGCCACAGAGGGGCGTGTTGGGACGCTTCGTTGAATGAAATGGCAACACATGCGGCGACGGCCAGTGCGGACTTTTCTTGTAAATTATTCAACGCAATCACTGGTGATTGTTTACACACTTTTTCTCATAAACATATAGTCAAGACGTGCTCGTTCTCGAAAGATTCGACGAAGTTAAT
>Ga0209830_10003763_pt1 | contig 11434 bp, 14 predicted proteins | sample ArcticOcean_MG_C_12_FD_187439 | JGI IMG/M metagenome (GOLD analysis project Ga0209830, IMG submission 187439) | Marine microbial communities from western Arctic Ocean - ArcticOcean_MG_CB8_130 (SPAdes) (version 2) | ecosystem: Environmental > Aquatic > Marine > Oceanic | place: Arctic Ocean...
AACAAACATATTTATAAGATAAAGGAGCGATTGATTAATATCGCCAAAACAATACAGGAGATAGAAAAATGAAAATAACACGAGAAGCATTAAAAACCATAGTTAAAGAAACTATGATAGAAGAATCAGAATATCAAGAATTCTTTAAAAAAGCACTAGAAAAAGCTGGTGGCTCTATACCTAAAATGTCTGAAGAAGAAAAGAAGGCATTTTTTAACAAGATTGAAAAAACTTGGAAAGGTAAAGGAGAAAAAAACGAAATATCTGAAACAGAATTAGAAGAAGCTCAATCACCAGCACAAAAAGCAGCATTTGCAAAAATGTTAGCTAAAAAAGATGGTAAAGATGAATCTACTGATGATAAAAAAGAAGAAGTTAAAGAAGCTATCATCAAAGAAGGATTTGCAACTTGGGAAATGAGTTTTGATGACATGAACCTAAATGGTGTAAAGTTATCTAAAAAAAATAAGTATAAAGTAAAAGCAAGAAATACTGTTGAAGCAATTAAGAAAGCTGCTAAAATGGCTGGATTAAAAGGACAAGATTGGATTGCAACTCAAACTTATTCTTTAAAGAAAATAGGATAATAGTAATAATAGAATGACTAAAAAAGAATTGTTAGAAATAATTGATGAAGAAATCCATAACGTTAAGTTAGGGAATATCAACGAAGATTTATCTGAATCCGATGAGGATAATATCAGAAAAATAATTCGTCAAGAAGTTGGAGCAATATTTTTTGAGTTGTTTAAAAAACGTAAAAGTTGGGGAGCATAATGAATAATTTATTAATAGAAACAAGACTGTTCGAAGGTAGAGTAAACGAAGATGATAGTGGAAGAACTATCGTCAAGGGAATTTTACAAAGAGCAGGTGCAGAAAACCAAAACGGTAGAGTCTATCCACGAGAAATTTTGGAAAGAGAAGCTAAGAAATACGAAGTTCTTATTAAAGAACGTAGAGCACTTGGTGAATTAGACCATCCAGATTCTTCGGTAATCAATTTAAAGAATGTATCTCATAACGTAAGAGAGATTCATTGGGATAATGATGATTTAGTAGGTACTGTTGAGATATTACCAACCCCAAGTGGAAATATACTAAAAGAATTATTAAAGGCAGGAATCCTTCTTGGAATCTCTTCAAGAGGTATGGGTTCAGTTGTTAATATAGGAGAAGGAAAAGTTAAAGTAGGTGAAGATTTTGAATTGATAGGTTGGGATTTTGTTTCTAATCCATCAACTCATGGTGCATTTATGACTCCAATGAACGAATCTGTGAACAAACAACTTCAAGAACAAGCAGTAGTTTGTAATGAATGGTGTAAGACACAAGATTTGATGAGAGAAATTATAACAGAATTAAATTAAAAAAATGGCATTTAGCATTCAAGATTATCTTAGAGATAACAAAATAGAATTAGGTAAACACGAAAAAGCAGTTGGTGATACTCCATATAAGGGTGGACATAACGATATTCGTAAAACTAACTATGATGTAAAACTTACTAAAGATGGTAAGCTTGATTTATATACAAGTAAAAAAGTTATCGTTGAAGGAATAAAAAATAGAAAGTAATACAATGATTAAATTAAAAAATTTACTAAAAGAATCTTCTCCTGGATTTGAAAATAGACAGGTTGGTGATGCACTACCTACATTAGATAGTGTAAGAACGGCGTATCAAGCAAAGAAGGCACTAGAAGAAGGAGAATCGTTTACTGCAGTCAATAAAGATAGTGGTGAAACTTCTGTATTTAAATCAAAAGTATCGAGAGATTCTGCTATTAAAAAGGGAACTCACGATAAAAAGGCAGCGAAGGGAGGTGATGAACCTTCTGCCGGTAAAGATGTTCCTAAAGTGAATATCTTTGATAAACCGGAAAAAGAAGAACCTAAAAAGGATGAACCTAAATCAGAACCATCTAAGCCAAGACCAGGTAATCCACAAGTAAACAAAGTTGTTCGTGGTAAAGCAAAGAAGTTAGGAATAACTCCACAGAAATTAGGTAAAGAAGAATACGAAAAAAGAATGTCTCAAGCAGCTGTTGAAGCTTTAACTGATGCAAACTTTCATTCTGAATCAAGAGCTCTTATTGCAGTTTTAGAAGATAATCCTGAACTTGCTAAGAATCCTTCAGATGACCCAAACAAACCAGACCCATTTAAAGATGGAGATGCATATGATGAATGGAAAAAGGGTACTGCATGGGGTTCATCATTTGGTGATTCAAGTGATGGTACTGATGATATCGCTCATTCAGCAACAGGAGAATCATCTTGGGATGGACAAGAATCAATCGATGCAATTGCACATGATTTGAAAATGAATGGTTCACATAAATTAGCAGCAAAAATACAATCAATCTTCAATGAGAAGAATGAATCAACAACATCTATTGTAGATATGATACCTGAATCAGTTCAAATTAATGAGGGAACTCGTTCTCAAGTTGGTGTAATTGGTAGAAATGGTAAGATTATTTCTGCATACGTTCACTATGATGGTTATCCATCAAATATGAAACCAGGTTTAAAACATCACATGAAAAGTGATAAAGATGTTCTTAAACTAATCAAGATGGGTGGAGCAAGAGGAATCTTTGATGATAAAGATATTGAATACCACAAAGGTGGTCAACCACAAAAAGGTGATTCTAAAGATATTGAATCATATATAAAAGATGCCGATAGCAAGAATAGTGCAGAATTTGTATATTTATACAATATGAAAGATAAGAAGTGGTATTACGCTGATACTTATAAAGATACTGAATTAAAAAAATTATTTTAAGGAGAAAATCATTATGAAATTAATAGATATAATGAACGAAAGTTCAATGAATGAAGCACCATATAAACAACCTGATAAGAAACTTGTTAAAGTTGTAAAGGGTACAGTTGGAGCAGTTCAGAATGATATTGAACTTATTGAAGAAATGATTGATGAAAGTGCAATACTAGAAGCAATGGACCATTGTAAAGATGCTATTGATAGATTACAATATCTTCATAAAATATTAAAAAGAATTAAATAATAGGAGAAACTCATGATTAAATTAACCCAATTAATAAAAGAATCAAGTGAGGAAAAAAGACCTCTTTCTAATGAAGTTAAAAAACACTTCTTAGAAATTGTTTCTACATACAACAAGTATCAAGAATCACTTGATAGAAAATCTGATATTCAAGAAATAGCAGAAACACTTGGTGGTATAACCGAAGCAGCAAGAACATTAGCAATTCATGAAAGTGATGATTGGTTCGATAAACATACTGTTAAGAGAAACATGAGTGAGTTAGATAAATTGGGTAAACAATTTGATAAATGTGCATCTGAAGCAAAATCATTAGACCAACGTTTAGGTGGTTTATATGAAGATATGGGTAACATCCTTTCTCGTTATTATAAAATGGGAGAAATTACCGAAGACCAAATGAAAGAACGTTTAGGAATGACTAACGAATCTAAATCAGATTGTGGTTGTGGATGTGGTGGAGTAACTGAGGGTGGATGTAATGATAAATAAAAATACAAAGAATATGAATGAAAGTATGTTTTCTCAAATCGACCTAATAAGACAAGACTCTAAAGATGTTAGAGATTTTGTAAAGAAGGTTTTTTCAGATAGAGAGTTTAAGAGTATGAGTAAAGATACTGATTTTATAAAATACCTTAAATCTATTTATGAGGGAACTCATTTAGATGAAGAGCATGTTAAATTTAGTAATAGAACACAAAATGGTACTATAACCACAGGTTCAGTACAGACAACCAATGAAACTATAAACGAAGTAAACAATCGATTAAATAAAAAAGTAAAATCTGAGTTAGATGCATATCTAAAGGGTACAAAAATAAACTCACCAGAACATCAGCATGCAATTATGATGATTCTTAAAGGAGCACTAACTGATGCTAACTTTCATAGTGAAGCAAAACAATTACCTAAATTCTTTCCAAAAGCAAAACAATCAAAATACGTTGGTACTGCAATGGAGGGTGTGATTGAAGATAAAGGTGCAGCATATTCTAAAGCAGCAAAATGGGATGGACATGATATTATTGATGCATTTTCTTTCTATACTTCCATGGCAATCGGTGGTTCATTCGGTAAAAAATTAGAAACCCTAAAGGAATCAATTTCTGAATCAGTAAACGAAGGTAAATACAACTACAAAGCAGATGCACTTACTGCATACTTCAAAGGTAAGATAGATGCTAAAGAATTAGATAAGATTGCAAGAGATGATTTTAAGAGTGGTATTGCAACTAAAAAAGAATTAAATAGTTTTCTATCAAATAAGTTTACTCAAGATGTAATGAGTGATACATATGGTATTCCTGCAGGTGCGTTAGTAAAAAGAGTAAGAGGATTGATGAAATTTGCTGAAGGTGTAAACGAAGATGAATCAGTAAATGAAATAGCTAAGTTTGCAGGGTGGGTTGCAATTGACCATAAAGGTAAGAGATTGGAAATTAAAAAATCCGAAGCAAAAGACCTTTACAATGCAAAACTATTAGCAATCAAAAAATTAAAAGTACCAAAATCAAAAGAAAGTATGTTGGTTATCAAACCAGGATACAACGAATCAGTTGTAAGTGAAGAACAAGATTGTTGGGATACTCATAAAGTAGGTAATCCAAAAACAAAAATATCTTCTAAGACAGGTAAACGAGTTAATAATTGTGTACCAAAGAGTGAATCAGTATCCGAAGGTAAGGATGATTTTATGGCTAGACATGGTAAAGCTGATATAAACCTTAAAAAAGGATACAAACATCACAACGAAGATGAGTTAACTAAACTATATGATAAAGTTGGTAAACTTACTAAGGATAAGAAGATTAAAAAAGTAGATGTTGTATTTGAAGATAAATCCGAAATAAAAGGATTAATAAAAAAAGTAGGTAATAAAGAAACTAAATTTTATGATGTACTTTCTGCCATGGAAAAAAAGTATGGTAAACAAAAATATAGAATTTGGTTAGAAAAATCCCTAAAAGCTTTTGGAGCAAATCCAAAACATTACGATTACAGAACTAATGCAGGTGCAGAGGAAAAACTATATCAATTAGGAAAATAATCACACATTTAAAAAAGGAGAATGAGTAAAAGATTACCAGTTGTTTCCGTTCAAGTAAGAAAGGGAGATATTAACAGAGCACTTAAGATTTTCAAAAGAAGAAGTATGGACTCTGGTCATCTTATGGAAGTAAGAGAACGAAGATACTACAAAAAACCCACAACTGTTCGTAGAAGAGAAAAACAATTGGCTGTTAGAGAACAAGAAAAACAAACCATACTTGATAAACAAGGTAATGGTGATACTAAAGCAAAGTTTTATACTAAAAAACCTAAAAAACAAAGGAATTTAGATAAAAAGGATAAAAGAAACGATAAAAGAGATTAATATCTTACGTTTAATTATATTTTAACATACTTATTACTAATAATCCACCATTAATGTGGATTTACTATATTGGTTTATGAATACCCACAAATATCTTATGTAGGGTAACCCAAAAAAACCGATTTTTTAATTTTCTATTGGAAATCCCAAATATTTTCACAAACACAAATAAATCGAAAGGTAAATTATGGCAAACTCAATTTTGTTAAAAGAAGCTATCGCTGATGCAAAAGCTGTTAGAGAAACTGCAATTGCAAACGCTAAGATTGCTTTGGAAGAAGCTTTTACACCTCGTTTACAATCTATTCTATCTCAGAAGTTAACTCAAGAAATTGAAGAAGCTGATGAAGAGGCAGAAGAAATTGAAGAAAACGAAGAAGTAGAAGGTGATGAAGAAGTAACTGAAGGTGAAGAAGCGGATAGTGAAGAAGAAGTTGTTGCTGAAGAAGCAACAGAAGAAGAAGAATCTGAAGAAGTTTCAGAAGACTCTCACGAGGATGAATCTGAAGAAGAAGCTGCTGAAGAAGTAGAAGAATCTCATGAAGAAGAATCTGAAGAAGTATCTGAAGAAGAATCTGAAGAAGTAGAAGCTGAAGAAGAAATCGCTGAAGAAGGTGAAGAATCTGAAGAAGAAGCTGATGAAGATGAACTAGATTTAGAATCTATCATTAAAGAACTTGAAGAAGAACTTGATGATGAAGAATCTGAAGAAGTATCTGATATCGCATCTGATGAAATCGAATCTCACGAAGAAGAACACCACGAAGGTGAAGAATCTGAAGAAGAGGAAATTGCAGAAGAAAACGAAGATGAATTCGAAGAAGAATTGGATGAAGAAATCAACTTAGACGAAATCCTAAAAGAAATGGGATACGGAGAAGATGATGAATCTGAAGAAGTTTCAGAAGAAGTAGAAGATGAAGGTGAATTGGAAGAGGCCAAAGCTGAACTAGAAGAAGCAATGACAGTTATCAAATCATTAAAATCTACAATCAACGAAGTAAATTTATTAAACGCTAAATTACTTTACACTAACAAATTATTTAGATCTTATGAACTAAGCAACGATCAAAAAATGAAAGTTGTTGAAACATTAGATAGAACTAAGAATGTTAGAGAAGTAAAATTAGTATTTAGTACACTTGCGGAATCACTTAAATTAGGTGGTACATCAAGAAAAACAAAACAAACCGCGAAATTAACTGAATCATTCGCATCAAAAGTTGTTGCAAGTACTGCTCCTAAAAAAGAAGTAATTACTGAATCAACTAACACGATGGCTGCAAGATTCAAGGAACTAGCAAATATTAAATAATTTTAACCCAAAAAAAAGGAAAATAAAAATGGCAAATTTTGATTTATCTAAACTAATGGAAGGAAAGAACCCACAATCAGTAATGCTTGCAGAGACAAGACAACTGAAAGGAAAATGGGAACAAACTGGACTTCTTGAAGGTTTAGCAGAAAGAGAGCAATCTCAAATTAGTGTTCTTTTAGAGAACCAAGCAAAACAATTACTAGACGAAGCAACTGCAACAGGAACTTCAGCTGGTAATGAAGAATGGAGTGGCGTAGCTCTTCCATTAGTAAGACGTATCTTCGGAGAAATAGCTTCGAAAGAATTCGTTAGTGTACAACCAATGAACTTACCATCTGGACTAATCTTTTATCTAGATTTTAAATATGGTACGGCTCAAGCAGGAAACCCTGGATTCAACGGAAAATCACTTTTCGGTGGAACAGGTGCGGACTTAGGTTCAACTGATTCAGCTGTAAATGGTTTATACGGTGAAGGTAGATTTGGATATACTTCAAATCAAACATCAACTGACCTTGGTGTAGGTGTTTTAACTATAACATCAGCTTCTTGGGCAGATGTGAACTTTGATAGTTCATTATCAGCTTCAGTAGTAGACGGAAGTCTTAATAAAATTGTAACTCCAACAAGTGGATTAACAAGACCTGATTTAGATGCTGTAAGAAGTTTCTATATCTCATCTTCTGATTTCGCTACTGCAGATGCATTTTACCCAGCACATTCTAAAGTATCTGGAGCAAATTTCGTATTTTTTGCTAAAAGTGATTCTTTAGGTGATGGTTTACAAGTGAAGTTCTCAGAAGCTCCAATTGATAGTAACAGAGGTGATTTTGAAGATAACTCTCCAACTGAACCAGCTACTGATATCGGAATTCCTGAAGTAGATTTAGAATTAAAGTCTGAAGCAATTGTTGCTAAGACTAGAAAACTAAAGGCTGTATGGACTCCTGAATTAGCTCAAGATTTAAATGCATACCACAGTATTGATGCAGAAGCTGAATTAACTTCAATGTTATCTGAATATATCTCATTAGAGATTGACTTAGAAATCCTTGATATGTTAAAAGCTAACGCGTTAACAACTGAATACTGGTCTGTAACTTTAGGTGAAGAGTATGATTCAGCTGGTTCTTCATGGGTTGCTGGAAATAACTCCGCAGCTTATACTAAGAACTCTTGGTTCCAGACTCTTGGTGCGAAACTTAACAAAGTTTCAAACAAGATTCACCAATTGACACTTAGAGGTGGGGCTAACTTCGTTGTTGCTTCTCCTGATGTATGTACTATTTTAGAATCAATCCCTGGATTTACAGTTTCTGCTGATAAAGATGCAACATCTTTCGCAGCTGGTGTAACTGCAGTTGGTTCTATGAGTAACAGATATACAGTTTACAAGAATCCTTATATGACTTCTAACGAAATCTTATTAGGATTTAAAGGAAGTAATTTCCTTGAAACTGGAGCTGTTTACGCACCATATGTACCGTTAATCATGACTCCTCTAGTATATGACCCAACTAACTTCACACCAAGACGTGGCGTTATGACGAGATATGCTAAGAAGATGGTAAGACCAGAATTTTACGGAAAAATTTATGTTAAAGATTTAGCTAACCTATAATCGGTTAATTAAGTTTAAAACTTATTTGAAGTAAAATACTTAGGTATTTATAAATTAGTGGGATTCCGAAAGGTTTCCCACTTTTTTTGTCTAAACACCTTTAATTTTCTTTTCCAATATTTATAAGTGTATAACTGAATAATAAGGAAAAACTATAATATGTCTCAAGCAAGAATTTGGACCGGTTCATCAGCATTTACTTCAGGATCATCAACTCCATTCGGAACATTTGATTCGGATGTAAACTTTCAAAGTGATGCTCCAAAAGTAGCATCATGGTGTGCTAAAAGATTGGGATACCCAATCATAGATGTTGAATTAGAAGGAGATAACTTCTTCGCAGTATTCGAGGAATCGGTATCTGAGTATTCAGCACAAGTAAATCAATTTAATATAAGAAATAACCTTGGTGCACTCGAAGGACAATCAACAAGTACAAATTTCAGCGGTCAATCGGTACAAGGTTCTGAATTGATGAATGTGGTTGCTATCTCAGAAGCATATGGTAATCAAGCAAATGTAGGTGGTAGAGCTGATATAAAAAGTGGTTCTATTGATGCCAAGCTTGGAGTACAAGATTATGATTTACAAGCTCTATGGGGTGATGTATCTGAAAGTGGAAAACGAATTGATATAACTAAAGTATTTCATGAAGCTTCACCAGCTATCCAAAGATTCTTTGACCCCTACTCAGTAAGTGGACAAGGAACTCTTAATTTGATTGATGAATTTGGATTTGGTTCATTCTCACCAGCGGCACAATTTATTATGATGCCACTATATGAGGATTTATTAAGAATACAACAAATAGAAATGAATGATCAGATTAGAAAATCTGCTCATACCTTTAATATAGTAAATAATAAATTACAAATATTTCCAATACCAGAAAAAAACTATACATATCACTTTGAATATCAAGTGGTAGATGATGTTAAAGTAAAAGCGGCAATAATAAATCCTAATGTAGTATCTGATTACTCAAATATAGGATATAATTTCGCAGAATACCTTAAAATCAATGATGTAGGTAAACAATGGATTAGAAAATATACATTAGCTCTTGCAAAAGAAATGTTAGGAGCAATTAGAGAAAAATATAGTACAATTCCAATACCAGGTTCAGAAGTTTCTTTGGATGGTTCGGCATTAAGAGCAGAAGCACAAACAGAAAAAGATAACTTAGTTGAGCAATTGAGAGAGAATTTAGATGCAGTAAGTAAGAAACAAAGAATGGAGAACGAAGCAGCAATGGTTGACCAACAACAGACCGTTATGAATAAAGTTCCATTAGCAATTTTTATAGGATAATATTATGCCAAAGTTTTTCAACGCAAAGGATTTGGATTTCATAAAAACTATTTCAGAAGAGATAGTTGATTATGTGGTAGAACAGGCAATCGTTTTATTCAAGGTATCAGTAGGTGAAACGAAAACAAACTTATATGGAGAATCTCTTGGTAAGGTATGGAGAGCACCTTCTACATTAATGTGTATTGTAGATAGAGAACCAATAAATATTGTATATGAGGGATTTGGTGCAGATAAGCAAGGTACTGTTGAATTTAGATTTAATATACAGAGAATCCGAGAAACTTCTTATGCAGTTCCAAAGGTTAGAGATATAAATGGTACATTGATACCAACTGAGGCAATACAAAATGTAGAAGTTGGTTATCCTGAAATTGGAGATGTTATTTTATATGATGGAATATATTATGAATTAGATAATGTTAGAGAACCACAATGGATTGGAGGTTCACCTGAGATATATGATAAAGAAAGTAACAAGTTTGAAGATGCAAGTAATCAATTAATAGCTACCGGAATTATGGCAAGAAGAAGTCAAATTCAAATAGATGAAAGAACAATATAATGGCAGTAGACCCACTAAAAAATCTTCCAATAAATAGAGGAGAGCAATTAAAAATAGAAGCACCTTCTCAAGAAAGAGGTAAGGGTGTTAGATTATATGATGTTGATTTGGCAATAGCCGAACACATGATAGATACTGTTGTACCATCTATTGAAGTATTTAGAGAAAAAATAAAAGTACCTGTAATGTATGGTAATCCTGAAAGATGGAAGGCTATTCAAAAACATGGGTACTTAAGAGATAAAAACGGACAATTACAAATTCCTCTTATAATGTTTAAGAGAAATTCAATTGAACGAGATGAGGCAATGTCATCTACAATGAATCGCCATGTATCATATCCATCAGTATCAATGTATTCCAAAAAACACAGATACGATAAGTTTTCTGCAATGACTGGTCAACAAAGACCAGTTGAAGTATATGATGTAGTAATGCCCGATTATGTTACTGTTTCTTATGAAGTAATAATATGGACTGATTTTACAGAACATATGAATAAGATTGTAGAAGCATTCCAATATGCTACTGATGAGTATTGGGGTGATAAGAGTGGATTTAAGTTTAGAGTAAAAGTAGATTCATTTGATAATACTACTGAAGTTGGAGAAGGTTCTCAAAGAATTGTTCGAACAACATTCACTATGTTAGTAAATGCATATCTTTTACCAGAACAATTTAACAACGAATCAACTCATAAGAAATCTCTTACACCTAAAAAGGTTGTTTGGGGAATGGAAACTGATTTAACAGGACTAGGAGGAGGAAATTCTACTAATTCTGTAACAAAACAAAAAATGTATAACGAATATGCTGATATAATTGATTTTATGTCAATTCGTGGTTCTAAACAAACTACATTTGTAGATGCAGATAGTGCTAAATTGATATCGGTTGATTTACCAAAATTACCACCAGAATTAGTTGGAGTATTTAATACAGATGATTGGTTTAGGGTATATGTTAATGGGGTATTCGTTGCAAACACAAAATATACATACGAAGAGATAGGAACGGAGATACATTTTAATTTTAATACAGGTTCGGTAGCAGAAGGAGGAGTATATCCAGATGATTTGGTATCTTCCGGAACTGAATTGGGTTATATTCTAGATAGTACAGATGAAATTGGTATAACAGGTAAATTTATAGAACTATAATAATGGCACTAAAAGATTTAGAAAACATTTTAAGACAAGTTCAT
>Ga0209830_10003768_pt1 | contig 11426 bp, 11 predicted proteins | sample ArcticOcean_MG_C_12_FD_187439 | JGI IMG/M metagenome (GOLD analysis project Ga0209830, IMG submission 187439) | Marine microbial communities from western Arctic Ocean - ArcticOcean_MG_CB8_130 (SPAdes) (version 2) | ecosystem: Environmental > Aquatic > Marine > Oceanic | place: Arctic Ocean...
AATAAAGAACAAATACAAGCCGAATGGCTTAAAAAAGCTGATCTCCTTACTGAAACTCTACCTTTTATGAAAAGGTATGCTAATAAAGTGATAGTTGTTAAGTTTGGTGGGAATGCTATGGGCAAGAAAGAATACGTCTCTAGTTTTGCTGAAGATATTGTTTTATTGCAGCAAGTAGGAATGTTACCAATTGTAGTTCATGGTGGAGGTCCACAAATAGGAGAGATGCTGTCAAAGTTAAAGATAAAGACTGAATTTATAGATGGGCTAAGGGTAACTGATTCTGAAACTATAGATGTTGTTGAAATGGTGTTAAGCGGTGTAACAAATAAAGCGATTGTAACAGCAATTTCCAACGCAGGAGCAAAAGCAGTAGGTATTTCAGGGAAAGATGGGAATCTTATTACTGCCAAGAGACTAATGAAGATAGATGAAAACTCTGATTCAAATGTAGAACGAGCAATTGATTTAGGTTTTGTAGGGGTCCCCAAAAAAATTGATACTCAAGTTATTAAAGCTTTGATTAATGAAAAAATGATACCTGTAATAGCCCCTGTTGGAATGGGGGAAGACGGTCTTACATATAATATTAATGCCGACACTGCTACTGGTGCTATTTCAGCTGCAATGAAAGCATCTAGAATGATAATGTTAACGGATGTTTCTGGTGTTCTAGACGAAAAAGGTAAGTTAATTCCTGAATTAACAATAAATGAAGCATTAGATCTAATTAAAAATAAAGTTGTTGTTGGTGGCATGATACCTAAGTTAAGAACATGTATTGATGCAGTTGAAGGTGGTGCTGAAGCTTCAGTGATAATGGACGGGAGAATGCCTCATTCACTGTTATTAGAATTATTTACTGAACATGGAGTTGGCACCATTATAAGAAAAAACGATAATTAAAGATGACTAATTTCCAAATAAAATCAAAAAATAATATTAATTATAATTATACAAATTTTGTTTCAAAATATGATTATTGGATATTTGATCTAGATAACACTTTATACGATATCAATCTTGGTTTATTTAGAAGAATTTCAAAAAGAATGACGGAGTATATTAAAGAATTTTTTGATCTTGAGCATGACAAGGCTCTATCTCTCCAAAAAAACATGTATAAAAAATATGGATTAACTTTAAGAGGATTAATGATAGAAAAAAATATGGATCCAGAACCCTATCTTAAATACGTCCATGATGTTCATTTTGACGATTTAAAAATAGATAATGAATTAAAAAATTTATTAAAGAAACTTAAGGGTCACAAATTTATTTATACAAATGCATCTTATGATCATGCCAAGAATATCCTTCAGGCTATGGGGATATTTGAAGAGTTTGAAATGATTTTTGATATTAAAGATTCAAATTATATAGCTAAACCAGATTACAAGTCATATGATATGATGATATCAAAATTTGGAATAAATAATAAGAGTATAAAGCGAAGTATTTTCTTTGAAGACACAGCTAAAAATTTAAAACCTGCTAGTGAATTAGACATAACTACAGTTTGGGTTGATAATGAATTTAATAAAGAAGATGCAGAAATCCATAAACAATATATTGATTTTACTGGATCAGATATTAAAACTATTTTGAATGATATGACTAAAAATTAATGAAATTAATAAAAGGAAATATGATGAGCTTTGAAGATATTAAGTTAATAATTGAGAGAGTTTTTGATAATAACGAAGACGTTAATCCAAGCACTTCTGGTGAGGTAAGAGAAGCAATTGATTTAGCTTTGAACTGTTTAGATAAAGGAGAGTTAAGGGTTGCTGAACCTTACGGTAACAGTCAATGGAAGGTAAATCAATGGCTAAAAAAAGCCGTCTTATTATCTTTTAAAGTAAATGATATGAATATTATTACCGGTGGACCACAAAGTTTAAACAATAGTCCAGCCAATTGGTGGGATAAAATCCCTTCTAAATTTTCTGGATGGAACAAAGAAGAATTTAAATCAGCAGGGTTTAGAGCAGTTCCAGGATGTGTAGTAAGGCATTCTGCTTATATTTCTCCAAGTGTTGTTTTAATGCCTTCCTTTGTAAACATAGGTGCATATGTAGACTCAGGAAGTATGATTGATACTTGGGCAACAGTTGGATCTTGTGCGCAAATTGGTAAAAATGTTCATATATCAGGAGGAGCGGGAATAGGTGGTGTTTTAGAACCTATTCAGGCTGGTCCAGTTATAATTGAAGATAATTGTTTTATTGGAGCAAGATCTGAGGTTGCAGAAGGTGTAGTGATAGAAACAGGAGCTGTTTTGTCTATGGGTGTTTTCATTGGGGCTTCAACTAAAATTATTGATAGAAACACTGGAGAAATTTTCATTGGAAGAGTTCCTGCGTATTCAGTTGTAGTTCCAGGTTCTCTTCCAGGAAAACCTTTGCCAGATGGCTCACAAGGCCCAAGTCTTTATTGTGCAGTTATCGTAAAAAAAGTAGATGCACAAACAAGATCTAAGACATCTGTTAATGAATTATTAAGAGACTAGATTGGGTATTTTATGTCTAGAAAAGTAAATCCAATCGATTTAACCTCAGAGTTAATTAGATGTGAAAGCATAACTCCAAAATCAGCAGGAGCTCTGGATATTATAATATCATATTTAGAATCTTTAGGTTTCCATTGTAGACGTATTGATTTTGGAGAGGGTCTCGAAAAAGTAGAAAACTTATATGCTAGACTTGGGGATATAGAGCCAAATATTTGTTTTGCAGGCCATGTTGACGTTGTCCCTACTGGCGATGTTAATAATTGGTCTGTGGATCCATTTGGGGGAGAAATAAAAGAGGGAAAAATATGGGGAAGAGGAGCTGCTGATATGAAATCTGGAATTGCAGCTTTCATTGCCGCAGTCTCTGATTTCTTGGAGATCAAAAAAACAATGCAAGGTGTAGGAAGTATTTCTTTTATTATAACAAGTGATGAGGAAGGGAAAGCCTTAAACGGAACTAAAAAGGTTGTTGAATGGCTTAGCTCTAACTCTGAAATCATTAATGGTTGTATTGTTGGTGAGCCTACAAATGTTGCTAAAATCGGAGATACTATAAAGATTGGAAGAAGAGGAAGTCTTTCTGGTTCATTAACAGTGAAAGGAATTCAAGGGCATGTTGGATATCCTCACTTAGCAGACAATCCAATAAATACATTATTTAAAATGTTAGAGCCTATATCAAAAGTATATTTAGATAAAGGTACAAAAGATTTTCAACCAAGTTCTGCAATGATTACAACCATTGATGTAAATAATCCAGCTACTAATGTTATTCCTGGATTAGCAAAAGCTAAATTTAATATTAGATTTAATACTTTGCATTCTAAAGAATCATTGAAAGTAATGTTAGAAAAGCATTTTAATTCGATAACAGATAATTATGAATTAGATTTTTTTTGTAATGCAGAACCATTTTTAACTAATGATGATTTTCTCAAATCAACTTTACAAAGTGCAATTAAAAAAATCGTTAACTTAAATCCAGATAAATCGACTTCTGGAGGAACTTCAGATGCCAGGTTTATAACTAAAATATCTCCTGTCATAGAGTTTGGTTTAGTAGGAAAAACTATGCACAAAATAGATGAGAATGTTGAAGTAAATGATATTTTAGACTTAACAAAAATCTATAATCAATTTCTATTTAATTATTTTGGAGAAAAGGCTAGTGATTAATCCCCCACCTCATCCTGCTGCTTTTAAAGCAGGGATTATTTCTGCTTTTAGATTTATGTCAAAGAAAGATAATGTAAGCAATGTATTTTCACTAGATATAAACGGCTTTTGGGATAGTTGCTGGATGGTGTTTTTTATAAATGCTGTTGTTGCAATATTAGCTTCATATGGAATCAAAGCTAATCTTGATGGTGATATGCAAAATGGGATTCTTCCAAGGTTACTTTTAATTACAGTTATTGACATTTGTTTGTTTTCGATTTTAGTTAATTTAATTTTTGAAAAAATTGGAAAGCCAGATGCTTTTTTTAAATTTATTATACCATTTAATTGGATACAGTCGTTTCAAGCAATTGTAATGCTCTCTTTTGCTGTATTAGGTTTAATTTTACCACCTTCTATTTTTGTTTTTTTAAGTATGGGACTTATTATATGGGTTACTTTTTCTCTATGGAGAATTGGAAAAGAAGAAATTGGTTTAACTGGTTGGGGAGCTACTGGCATGATATTTTTATCAGTTGCTACTGAAGCTGGTTTAGGAATGCTTTCTAGATATCTATCTATAGCATTTTAGTAATGATCTGATTTTTTTGAATCATAGATAATTGGCCAGTTATGATTTAATAAGTTTTCAGGATAATCAACTCTCTCTAGATATAAACCTTCAGGTGGAGCCGTAGGTCCAGCTAATGTTCTATCTTTAGCATTCAGTATGCTCTTCATTATCCTTGGTTCCCAATTGCCTTCCCCTATTTTAACAATAGTTCCTGCTATTATTCTTACTTGGCTATGCAAGAAGCTAGGTGCTTTAACTTTCATTATTATTTCTTCATTGTCATGAGAAAAAGTAATCTCATCAAGAGTTCTAATTGGAGATTTAGCCTGACATTTTGATGTTCTAAAGCTAGTGAAATCATGCTTCCCAATGATATGTTTCACAGCATCTTCCATTGATTTTATATTTAAGTTTTTTCTGCAATGCCAAACCTTACCTTTATCTAATCCAGGAGGAGCTGCTCTACATAGAATTCTATATTTATAATAACGTTTTATGGCACTAAAACGTGCATTAAATTCTGAGTTCACAGGTTTAACAGATATAATTCTTATATTTGTATCTCTTAGTAATGAATTAAAAGCAGAAATTATATAAAATGGATGTTTCAGAGTAAGTGGATGATCTATTGGTAAATTTATATGAGCAACTTGACCTAAAGCATGAACACCAGCATCGGTTCTTCCTGCTCCTTGAATTTTAAAATCATCATTAAATATCGCTTTTGCAGCATCTTCAATACTACCTTGAACAGAGGTTCTATCTACTTGTTTCTGCCATCCTACTAAACTATTACCATTATATTCAATTAATAAAGCATACTTGGATTTATTTTTATTTTCCAAATTGGTCCCCGATATCAAGTTGAGTACCATTTAAATAGGCTGAGACAGAAACAACACTTTTCCCTGGTTTTTGTACTTCAGTAATTTCTAAGCTTGAGTTTTCTCCGCAAGCAACAATAAGTTTATTCTTATTATCAATAATTGTACCAGGTTCAAGATTATGATCTTTATTAATAACTTGAGCCTTAATTATTTTTAATAATCCAACAGGTCCATTTGTATAAGTTCCAGGAAATGGATACAACGCTCTTATTTTATTACAATTAATTTTTGAAGATAAAGTCCAATCTAAATAACTTTCATTTTTTTTAATTTTTTGAGCATACGTAACACCATCTTCAATTTGTCTTTTAGGTAAAAGAAGACCTTTTGTATAACCTTTTATAGCTTCAACAAGAGAACTTGCTGTTAAAATCGATAATTTATCATGAAGTGTTAGAGACGTATCATATTGGTCTATATTTATCTTATTGGATAAAATCACAGGACCAGTGTCCATACCCTTTTCCATTAACATAATACATGATCCAGTTTCAGTGTCTCCAGCTTCAATTGCTCTTTGTATAGGAGCTGCTCCTCTCCATCTAGGTAGTATGCTAGCATGACCATTAATACATCCATACTTAGGGATAGTTAAATAAGTTTCAGGAAGTATCAAACCATAGGCCACTACAACTACAATATCTGGTTTAAGATTCTTAAATTCTGAAAGTGCATTGTCAGTCTTTAATGATGAAGGTGTAATAGTTTTAATATTGAGTTGCTTAGCCAATCTTTGTACGGGTGATGCTTTTATTATCATTCCTCTACCATTAGGACGTGGAGGTTGTGAGTAAACAGCTAAAATAGTATGGTTTTCAGCTAATAATTCCAAACTAGGAACTGCAAAATCAGGAGTTCCCATAAATACAATATTCAATTAATCCTCATATGCTTATACTCATTTATCATTAGTAAATTCTTTAATAGCTTTTCTTAAAATAACTTCTTTTTTTAACCTTGAAATATGATCAATAAAAAGCACCCCATTTAAATGATCAATCTCATGTTGAATACACGTGGAAAGAAGGCCATTTGCTTCTAAGGTGATATTATTTTTACTTATATCTGTATAATTAACCGTGATTGATTCTGGTCTTTTTACTTCAGCATTATAACCAGGTATAGATAAACAACCTTCTTCTCTTTCTGTAATATTTGAGCTATAATAAATAATTTCAGGGTTTATCATTTTAAGCGGACAAGGCTCAATTTTATTATTTTCAACATTTTTATTATGTTCTTCTTCCGACATATCGTCATGTTCTAAATTTGTTAAACCACAATCCATTACAATTAATCTTTTATCTTCAGAAATTTGAGTTGCGGCGAGGCCAATTCCGTTTGCGTTATACATTGTATCGAGCATATCATCTAGAAGCACTAAAATATTCTCATCAATAACAAGAACTTTTTTAGCAATAATTTTCAGAAATGGGTTGGGGACTTTAATAATTTCTTTAATGCTCATCTATTTATATTACCCTAATTAATATTTTGTAAAATCCTAGTGAATTAATAATCAATTTATCATATTATACTTAAATGCAAATGGAGTTTAAATGGATATTCAATATATTTTAATATTTTTTCTATCTTTTATTATAATGTCAATATTAGTATATTTAATATGTAAAATGTATTTTGAAAATAAAAATAAAAATAATATTACTAATAATCATGAAAAAGAAGAAATAAATCAAATTTTAGAATTAAAGGGTGCTTTATTTCAATTAAGCAAATCGATGGAAGAGAGGTTAGGTAATTTTGGATCTTCTATTGGTAATAGTTTGAGTCAGCAAACAGAAAGTACACAGAAATCTCTAACTGAGATGCATCAAAGATTAGGGATTATTGACCGTGCTCAAGAGAATATAAATGCTTTGTCAAACCAAGTTAGTGATTTACAAAATATATTATCGAATAAACAGTTAAGAGGTGCCTTTGGCGAAGTTCAACTTGAAAACATTGTTAAAGATGCTCTTCCACAAAATGCATATCAGTTTCAACACACTCTTAAGTCTAGTAACCGTGTAGATTGTATAGTAAAAATGCCAGAACCTCCTGGCCCAATTTGTATTGATTCAAAATTTCCACTTGAGGATTATAAAAACTTCGTAGGTTCTTCTAATGAGTATGATAAAAAGAATAATCTTAAATTATTTCATAATGCAGTCCAGAAACATATTAGAGATATTTCTGAAAAGTATATTTTGCCTGGTGAAACTGCTGATTCGGCTATAATGTTTCTACCCAGTGAGTCTATATATGCAGAAATTAATATAAGATTTCCCAAACTTGTTAATGAGAGTAGGAATAAAAAAGTTTATATGGCAGGTCCTGATAACTTAATGCTTTTATTACATACTGTTAGAGCAATTTTAAGAGATGCAACAATGAGCCAAACTGCAGGGAAAATTCAGGTAGAAGTTAGCAAATTAGTAAATGATTTAAATTTATTAGCAGATAGGATACTTAAATTAGATAAGCATTTTGATTTAGCAAGAAAAGATTTAGATGATATTAAAATATCACATAGAAAAATTGAGAATAGAGGTGAGACTATTACGTCTATAGACGTTGACGATAAAATAATAGATCTTAACAGTAAAAAAATATTAGAATAAATTTTTAGTTTTTCTATATTTCATTTCGTGCTTTTAAAGCTTGTGCAATAGTTCCGTCATCAAGAAAATCTAATTCGCCACCAACTGGAACACCATGTGCTAATCTTGTTACTTTTATCTTAAGAGGATTTAATCTTTCAGCAATATAATGAGCTGTAGTTTGTCCATCAAGTGTAGCTGAGATTGCAATAATTACTTCAGAAATGGTCTGTTTTTGTAACCTTTCTTCTAAAGAGCTTATATTTAATTGTTCTGGGTTTATACCATCTATTGCAGACAATACACCGCCTAATATATGGTATTTACCATTATACACTTTTGTACGTTCCAATGCCCATAAATCTGCAACTGTCTCTACCACACAAATTAAATTAACGTTTCTTGACGGGTTTTTACATATTTCACAGATTTCATCTTGATCTAAATTTCCACATTCAATACAACTTTTTATATTATGAGCGACCTCTGTAAGATCATTAATCAGAGGAATAAGGTATTTATCTTTATTTTTTAATAAGTGTAATACTGCTCTTCTGGACGATCTAGGGCCTAGACCTGGAAGTTTAGATACTTTTTTTATTAATTTTTCCAGAATTTGTTCAGACATTTTTTAGCTTTGCTAATCCTTATATCTATTGATATAAATTATTTTTAATAGATGTTATTGTTGCTTCAGGAAACTCTTTAAAAACTTCTGCAATATTTGGATTTAATTTAATATCCTCTTTAGCCTTATTCTGTTGAATATTTTGTTTTTCTATAATTGTTTGATCACCTTCTTCATTTGATACTTTAATAATCCATTTAGTTTTAGTTATTTGTTCCAAAGCTAAAGACCATTTTTTAAGAATCTCGTTATCAAAACTATCTTTTAATCTTATTTCAATTAATCCTTCTTTATAAGAAATTAGATGAACGTTATTAATTATTTGAGCATGGAGCAACGCTTCTTTGTATTGTAATAATAATTTCAGCATTTCTTCAAAGTCTTTAGGATTTTCTAATTTTATATTTTCATTAGTATATTTATCAGAAGATTTTGTCTCTAAATCTAAAACTTCATTATTTTTAATATTTACTTCAATATCATTTTCCTTGTTTTGAGATTTATCACTTGATAGTTTCTTCATTAAATCACTAGGGTCTGGCAATGAAGAGGCAAAACATAACTTTATGATTATCATTGAACCTGTCTGAGATTCACTTGGAGCGTATCTCAACTCTTCAACGCCTTTTATTAAAACTTGCCATAATCTTACCAGTTTTGGAAGGCCATATTGAGATATATCATAGATTTTTTTTTGGAATGATTCGGATAAACTTTCGTCAACTTTTATTATGTTAATTTTAGAAGCATAATGACATACCTCAAGTAAATTATTTATTAACTGAATAGGTTGAATACCATTACTTAAAAGCTCGTCATATATTTTTAAAGCTTCAGTACAATTATTTAATAGGCAGAATTCTATTAATTTTATATTATTTTCATAACCATTCAATCCTAACATATTAAGAACTTCTTGATCTTTAATGTTATCATGACATAGTGATGCTGCTTGATCTAGCAAAGACAGAGCATCCCTTACAGACCCTTCACTTGCTTTGCAGATCTGGTAAATAGCGTCATTTTCAAATAATATATTTTCCAATTTAGAAATTTTTTCTAAATGAGTTGACAATGTTTTAATATCTACTCTTTGTAAATCAAACCTTTGGCATCTTGAAATAATTGTAGCAGGAATTTTTCTTATTTCAGTCGTAGCAAATATAAACTTTACATTTTCAGGAGGTTCCTCGAGTGTTTTTAATAATGCATTGAAAGCTGCGTTTGATAACATATGGACTTCGTCAATTATATAAACCTTGAATCTTCCATCATTAGGTGAGTACATCACTGCATCGATGATTTCTCTTATACCATCCACCCCAGTTCTACTTGCTGCATCTACCTCTATAACATCGAGGAAGTTTCCTTTGTTGATAGATTTACAGGGAGAGCATTGGTTGCATATATCAAAAGTTGGTTCTTTAATATTTCCATCTCCAACACAATTTAAAGCTTTTGCTATAATTCTAGCGGTTGTAGTTTTACCCACACCTCTGATCCCTGTTAAAAGAAATGCATGTGCTAATCGGCCGTTATTTAGAGAGTTTTTAAAAGTTTTGACAAGTGTTTCTTGCCCAATTAATTCTCCAAAATCATTAGGTCTATATTTTCGTGCTAACACTCTGTAATTTTTTTGTTCATTAATATTATTAATTTGAGATCTCGTATTTAAACTTTAAAAATATGAAGAGCCCCACAACCCGCTATCATTGTTACGGCTGCTTCCTTTCGGATCTGACCGGATTAGCAAGAATCACGTCCGTGGAACTCTCCACCAATATATATGTTATAAATCTTTGAAATATGCAAGGAAATCTAAAAAATTTAGATTTAAAATTTTATTTCTTATTCCTAGAATAAGTTCCAATGATTTTAACTGAATTAGGCTCACTATAGAAATTCATTTCTTCTAAAGCATTTTTCATAGATTGTGTTTCAGGGTGCCCTTCGGCATCCACGTAAAATCTAGCTGCATTCATTTCTTTTCCACCAATATAACTTTCAAGTTTAGTTAGATTTATGCCATTCGTTGCAAAACCCCCAAGAACCTTATATAAAGCTGCAGGGACAGACCTAACTTTAAATATTATGGTTGTAACAGATGTATTTATATTAACAGGCGGTAAAGTAGGTTTTTTAGCCATTATTAGGAATCTTGTAGTATTATGCTCTTCATCTTCAATATTTTCTTTAATTATTTTTAAGCCATATATTTCACCAGCCATTTTTGATGCAATTGCTGCAATGGAAGGATCACCCATTCTAGAAACTTCTTCTGCTGCTCCAGCAGTATCAATATGATGTATGGGTGTTAAATCTAATTTATTTATAATTTTTCTACATTGAGCTAACCCTTGAGCGTGACTTTTAATAAATTTCAGATTTTCTATTTTGGCATTAGGTAGACCTAATAATTGATGATTTACCCTTTGAAAATGCTCTCCAATTATGTAAAGGCCACTCTCAGGAATTAAATGATGAATATCTGCAACTCTGCCAGCCAAAGAATTTTCCACAGGAACCATGGCATAATCAGATTGCCCATTTTTTGTTGTGTTAAGCAAATCTTCAAATGAATTGCATGGTAAAGTTTTAACTTCAGGGAAATAAGCTTTACAAGCCATATTGGAGTAAGCACCAGACATTCCTTGAAATGCTACAACTAAATTATGTTGATTTTTTTTCATTATTTAACTCTATTATTTTTTTATTTATTATTGATATCATTATTGTTATATAAATATTTAAGATAAGTCTTGGAAATAGTTTATAGCTTTATTTAAATCTACTTCTGTGTCTACACCGATTGGATGTTCTGAGGTTATAATAGCATGAATATCTATGCCGGATTCAAGAGCTCTGAGTTGCTCTAGCTTTTCCACTTTTTCAAGAGGGGATACTTGTAAATTAATAAATTTTTTAAGTATATTCCTTTGCCATGCATAAATACCAATATGATGCCATACGTTAAGGCTTCCATGAGGTATGCAAGCTCTACTAAAATATAGCGCTCTTCCCAAGTCATTTATATCTGGGTTTTCTTTATCAAAAGCTAAAG
>Ga0209830_10003771_pt1 | contig 11421 bp, 5 predicted proteins | sample ArcticOcean_MG_C_12_FD_187439 | JGI IMG/M metagenome (GOLD analysis project Ga0209830, IMG submission 187439) | Marine microbial communities from western Arctic Ocean - ArcticOcean_MG_CB8_130 (SPAdes) (version 2) | ecosystem: Environmental > Aquatic > Marine > Oceanic | place: Arctic Ocean...
TCGTTTTATTGTTCGTTGTCGTTGTTGTTCTCGAGTTCTTTCCGTTGCTCGACCGAATGCCCGTACTTACCTAAGACTACGCCGTCGTACCTCAACGCAACGTTTGCATCGCTTCCAACACCTTTCAACTCTAAACCTAACTGCTTCAACGCCGAAGCGCCTGAATATCTCTGCATTGTTAACCCATACCCTTGCCTCCTCTCATTAAACTCTAAATCTTTCTCGAAAATAGTAAACCTAATCCCTCTATGCTGTAAGGCTACGGCGAGCGCCATACCCCCGATGCCGCCGCCGACGATCGCAACGTGTCCCTCGCTCCTCTCGCACGCGTTAAAATTATTATCATTCGTACTGCTCTTCAGTAAACCGGTGCCGTGACATTCCGCGCACGTCTGCTTCTTCTCCCCCGATTGCTTTTGTTTATTACTACTACTACCGATCTTTTGTTTCTTATTCTCACTCCTGCGTTCGTCCCCTGCATTTTCTCTGCTCGTACGACTACGACTACTACTACCGTTCTCGCCTATTAGTAGTATCGGTTTCTCGTAAAGCAGAGCTTTCTCGAATCTCTTCCTCTCCTGTCTTTGCCTCCTGCTCTGCGTTATGAGAACTCCCTCGCCCCTGCACTTATCGCACGCGTGATGATGACTACTACTACTACTGCTTTTACTACTACTGCTTTTACTGATCGTGTTATTGATATCGTAATCAGCGCTGGAAGCAGAAGACTGTCTCGCGCCCATCTCACGAATCGATCCCCTACCGCTATTGCTTTGCCAACTGACGTTGTTTATGAGAGTAGTAGCAGTACGACGACGACGACGACGACTATTAAAAAGTAAATACTGTAAACCAGTGAAGGTCTGAGTAGTCGCGAGTATGCTATCGCCGCGCGGTAAATTCCTTCTCGTTAAGAAATGATCGATCCGTTGTTTCATAAACAACATTTCGATGACGAAATTGGAATGGATCGGAAAAGAAAAGTTCCCTATACAGCTAAAACCCTAAACCCTAAAACCCTTAGATATTCAAATTGATTCAATCATGAAAGTTTTTGGAAACACACATCATCAGCACAGAGTTAAATATATCACACACACTCTGTTCCGATGCTTCTCTCGAAAGATCTCGCGATTGAATCAAACACGCGCGATCGTCCCTCTCTCTCTCTCTCTCGTAATCTCTCGTAATCTCTGTCGAAGTCCGGCCGTCTTTGTCTTAATGATACCGCGTACTTTGTGTCCTGTGAAGTAGAAGATGATGGGTACTACCACGATGGAAAGAGTGAAAAGAGTGAAGTGCGCGGCGAGGGATGGTTTTAAAGTGATGGAGAATTTCTTGAAAGAGAACAAAATAACGAATAATGCGAACGCGATGAATAGAGTATTTGCGAGCTTTGTTATAGCTTGTTCGGTCATGTTTTTAGTAAGTGGTGATCGTAACGATAACGGTCATCAAAAGAAGACGAATGGGTTCGGTTTAACTGACGAGCGTTTTGGTGAGAATTTTCCTGGCGCGAGAACGGTGGAAGAAGGGTATGCATACGTACAACCGCCTTCACCACCTTCACCGGCGCACCCAGCAATAGCTAAGATCTCGACGATCTCGACGCATGCGTGGTCGAGGAAGCAATACGAGATTGCTAAAGAGGCTAACGATCATGCCGCTTTGAGGGCTATATCGGGGCAGATTTTTGGCGGATTAGACTCGGAAATACCGTTTGAAGAGAAACCGCCAATAAGTAATAAAGTATCTAGCGCGTCGTTTTCTCCATGCGCGGCGTTATATCAATCCGTCGCTAGCAGTAGTTCGTCGTATCAATGTGCGGAGAGAGCAGGATTACCGAGTTGCGTGAGGCATTCCGACGCGTTGCCATTTAAAGGAGATTGGATGTCCCTACACGTCGACGGGAGGAAAGGAACTGATGGTGATTTCGCGCAAAGAGCGAATGCATTGAGTGGTTTGTTTGGCCCGAATGGAAATTTTCCTGCTATTAAGACCGAAGTCGATGAGTTATATGGCGGATTTCCGAAAGGAGATTGGCTTAATAATACGAGGTCGTCGCCTAGGAAATTCGCGTTAGTGCACACGTGCGCTTTAGTCCATAGCGACGGTAAACTGAAGGGGAGTGGGTTAGGACATAGAATTGATAAGCATCATATCGTAGTTCGTTTAAATGATGCGCCAGTGCTTGGACATGAAGACGATGTTGGATCTTTTACATCTTCGAGATTTCTTGGCGAAAAATATTTTCGTAAAAGTACGAGGACGGGTGATAATTTAGAACGCGCGACGAGAGAGTTTCCAGATGAATCACTCGTCGCTTTACAATGGTGCGGTGTAAAACAGGAAGCTTTACATGGGAAAGCAAACCATGAGAGCGTATGTAGGAAAGACGCCGTATTAAGGGCGGCGAAAATGAAGGCGCATTTGTTCAACCCGAAATTCATCGATGCTGTTTCGCGCTCGTTAGAGTTGAAAGACGATGAAGCGCCTTCGGATTTCTTCGTCGCTTTAATTGCGTTAACGCACGTCTGCTCAAAAGTTGATGTCTATGGATTTAATTTGTACGATAAAAGAGATTTAGTAAAATCGAAACATTCGAGCTATTTAGGAGAAGAGAATGGGAAATATCATCTCCCGAGAAGATATGGAAACGTAGCGAACGAAAAAACGGGCGTCATGAAGAAACCAGATTTCGAAAAGTCGCCTCAAGGATATACGTTCGCGAAATTCAATAGAATAGCACCGGATCAAGTCACCGTCGAGGCTGGTGGAATTCATAAACCTGGTTTAATCGGTTCAAGCGCTCATACGTTTGGAGGATATGCTCTAGGTACTTACAAGGACAAGACGAAACTTCACGGCTTGAGAAAATTATTATCTAAAGCACATTTACCGCGAGAGAAGCCAGAAGTTGTTCGAGATAAAGAGTCGTTTTGCGTGCGAGCGCTTCATCATATGGGTATCGTATCAAACGTCGAAGCGAGTGGAGTAGAAGGATCGCCCTCGAACGTGAAATATGAATGGACTAGAAGTCGCAAACAAATGCCAACTCATGCTTTAAACAAGAAAGGATGATGATTTGTGCAAGTAGAAATAGAATAGCATGTATACTAGTAAATCAGCGCAACCGTAATTAGAAATTAAACGAACGGATCAATCTTCCCGCTAAGCATGTTCAATAATTTTCTCTTATCGACCAACTCCCCATGCCTTAAACTAATCATGAACTGTTTCTTATTCTCTCCATCGTTCCCAACTAACACATCTAAAGGCAAAAAGCTCGCATTCGCTACGTCGACTAACGCGCTCTCCGGCACGTTCTTCAAGGGCGGTAAAACGTTCCCTGGATAATCAACGACTGTCTCGATTCTTTTCGCCCAGAAATCCATGGACGATATCTTCAACTGTATCTTATTCTGTTCTTCTTTGTCACTACTTTTTATCAAAGCTAATTCTCCGACGTATCTATTAGAAAATTGTTGTAACGCTAGCGAACACCCGATCGCTCCAAACACGGACAATGTTCCCATGATTTGATTCAATGCACTCAAACTCTCGCCAGTAGTGCTGTTTATTAAAGCTAACACAGGGGTCGCAACGGCGCCAATACTGACGACTTGTAGTAATTTAAATCGTATTAATAGTCTGAATATCTTAATCTTCGGTCCTTTGTATAGCACAACTACATCTTTCATCGTTCTATTCTTTTTTATATCGTCGCGATTGTTTATCATATTTATATCTACTAAATCTGTTTTTGTGGAATATCTTCGTTGATGATGATGATTTTGACGATTGTGTTGAGCTAAATGTTCATCGTTATTATGAGAACAATGGATGATTAATTTGAGTTTATTAAAGACCGTTTGTTGGTGAATCAATGATGATAATGATGATGATGATGACGATGAAGCGCGAATGAAGAGTTGTTGCGCGTGCGTGCGTAACATTTTTAATATTATGCAGTTCATTTTACGCTTTCTCTTCTTCTTCCTATTCTCTCTTTTTTAAAACGTTCCGTCTTCTAAGGAAGCGACGTATTCGCAAAAGCTACCGCTACTGTTGCTATCGCTACTGTCACTACTATTCACGCTATTGCTCTTGTCGTTGTTGTTCTCTGTTAACTTTTCGGGCATAGTTTCACCGTTTTTACCGATTGGTAACTTCTTATTCGGAATAATACCTATTTTGTTTATATCTGTACCGAGCGGGGTTTGATATTTCGCAACCGTGACGTTGACAGCGGAACCGTCCGATAACGGGACAATTGTTTGGATCAAACCTTTACCGTACGTCGGCGTATCACCGAAAATGGTCGCGCGGTCGTTATCCTGTAATGCCGCAGTTAATACTTCTGAAGCCGAAGCAGTGCCTTTGTTCACGACGACCGATAGCTTTTTATCAAACACGTTTTCGAGGGGTTTGCCGTTGACTTCGAAAGTATCGCGTACGCCTTCGGCGTCTGCTATTTGAACAATCGTTCCTTTTTTCATGAGCTGCGAAGCGATATCTATTGCTCCAGGGAATAAACCACCCGAGTCGTCTCGTAAATCGAGTACGTACGAAGTAGCGCCTTTATTCGCTAAATCGACAAACGCTTCTTTCGTTTTAGCAGCCGATAACGAGTTGAACGTTTGTAACTTTACGACACCGATTTTACTATCATTGCTACTGCCAGCACATAAAACTGATTTAACTGGTATAACGTTATACTGTTTCCTCGTCACGCTTAAGTTTTTTAAAGTCTTATCGCTCGCCCGTTCGATTTTCAAGAGCACTTCAGAGCCTTGCGGTCCTCTTAACATTTCTGCGACTTCGTATAACGACAGCCCTTTTAAACTCTGCGCATCAATCTCTAAAATCGTATCTAAAGGTTTAATACCGGCCAAATAAGCTGGCGCATCAATCGTCGGCGCGACTACTCTCACTTGATCATCTAAATCGATTGTCAACTCGACCCCTATACCGCTCACGTTCGCGTTCATAGTATTCTCCTGAATAGCGCTGTACTGATCTGGTTCCAAAAACCTCGTAAACGGGTCATCTAATAACTTTAACATTATCTTAATCTGCGCATAAGCATCTTCTTTCGATGTCATGCGCTCATTCTTCACGGTATTCTCGCGATATTTGAACCAATTAACTTTATTAAACGTCTTATCTACGTACGCCTTATCCACTGCCCTCCACGCTTCGAGGAATAACAGTTGGTTCTCGGTTATCCCTAGCGCCTCTTTCGAAGAAACAGAGTTCGTTGCAATTGCAACTATGATCATCGCCGAAGCCAGTCGCGATTGCATCAATAATCTCCCAAAATGAGCAACACTAAATCGATCGTTATTACTCTCTGTCAAAGCTCGCTCATCGCAGTCGTCTCTGTCGTCTCTGTTCATACTTAAAGAACTCTTCTTCTTCTTCGAGTGATTAAGGCCAACAAAGAACTCGTCATCGCTTAGTGCATTTTGAGTAACCTTTACTCTTCTTCCTAAAAGTCCTCTTCTGCTACTCGCGTTCGTGCTATCCGTCGTCAACGCGCGCGATGATGAACAAAGATTACTTGCATACATTCTTACCAGCTCGGCAGTAAATAAATAACTATTATATAATATGCTCAAAATGAGTATTACTATATTTTAAACTTCTACGAGTAATAACATTATTTCTCTCAACTGATGTAGTGAAACCCTAAACCATCTATAATGAGAAAATTTAGGTATATACGACCACAGGCACAGACTGACAGACGGATATAAATAAATCGTTATTAAAACATATAAGAATAATAATGAACGCGAACAACGAACGAGAAAGAGGAGAAAACGCGAACGATCGCTCGAATACTAACGATAGCTACACTAATTCGAACATCAACGACGCAGACGCGGACCGTGATCTGCCAAATCAACGAGCTTTTCTTCAAACCGCGAAACAGAGTAGGTACGATAGACAAATCAGGATATGGGGCGCAGATGGACAGCAGTCGTTAGAAAGGGCGAAGATAGTACTGTTCACATCGACGGCGACGGCGTGTGAATGCGCGAAGAACTTAATCTTAGGAGGAGTGAAATCGGTCACGATCGTCGATAATGAATTAGTGAGAGAGAGAGATACTGGGAACAATTTCATGGTTAGCGTAGATGATTTTCTAGAGCAGAAGAAAAGGGCCGAGTGCGTCGTGAGGAGTTTGAAGGAGTTGAACGAGTTCGTTGAAGTATCGTTCGTCGATGAAGATTCGGCGTTGATGATTTCGAAAATGATGCAACAGTTACAACAAAGTAATAGTAATAGTAGTAGTAATAATAAGAATAGTAATAATGAAGAAAGCGATATTAACGGAGGAGGAGGAGAGCGCGTATTCTTGGAGGAGTTCGATTTAGTCGTCGCAGCGCAGTTAAGCGAACACGTCTGTTGCGACCTAGACGAGATTTGTACGAAGATGCAAAAGAAGTTAGTAACGATTCGCTCGCACGGGTGTTTTGGCACTGTTAAGATCTCTGGGGTTTCCAGCAGGGCGGTCGTCGAGTCGAAGCCCGATGATAAGGCTTTAGATTTACGTTTAGAGGATCGAGCGATATTCAAAGAGTTGCAAGAATACGCCGAGACGTTTGAGGATTTAGAGGCTATGGACGAACAAACGTTCGCGCACGTTCCGTACGCCTGTTTGCTCTTAATAGCGAAGAAACGTTTTCTGAACGAAGAGAATTTAGAGACGTTAGATGGGAATTCAGTAGCGCAAACGAAGTTCAAAGAGTTCTTAAAGAAATTGCGAAGAACGAAAACAGAGTTAAACTTTGAAGAAGCCATCGAAAAAGCGACATACGTTTGGTTAAAACCGGAAGTTCCGAAGAACGTGCGAGAATGTTTTGAAAGAATTCCAGCGGATTTCAAAAATAACGACGCAAACACGAACGAAGACGTTGAAATGACTTCACAGCCCTCTTCTAATAATAATAATAATAATAATCAGCAAGCGTTGGTAAACGAAGACGACGTCGTGTTCTGGACATTTGTCGCCGCTTTAGAAGAGTTTTCGAAACAAAACAGCAATTATTTGCCGTTGGACGCTGGAGCTTTACCGGACATGACGTCGACGACTGATGCGTTTGTAGGATTACAAAAAATCTATCGAGACAAGGCGCAAAAAGACCAACGCGAGATCTTAAAAATCGTCAGAGAAACGATCGTTCCAAATTTACAAAGGAACGCGACCAACGCTGGCAATAGTAGTAATTCAGCAATCGTAGACTACTTGCAAAATATCGCAGAAAAGAAAATAGAAGAGTATTGCGTAAAGTTTTGCAAAAACGCGCGAGATATTCGCTTCGTCGCTTTTAAATCGCTCAAGGAAGAACGCGCGATTTGGAAGTGCGAAAACAAACCAGAACTCGAGGAATCAAAGAGACAACTTGCGAAACTCATCGCGGCAAATAGCGCAGAGAGAGTGTGCGCGTATTCATACGCTCTCTTGAGAGCATCCGACGCATTTGAGGCGAAACTATGCCGACAAGCTGGAACGTATTCTCCCGAAGAAGGCGTAAAAGACGAATCGTTCTTATTTCACAGAATGACGAGCGATTGTGCAGAATTACGCGCGCTCGTAATGAAGGATTTAGAACCTATAATGTTCCAAGGTTCGAGTTCTACTACTACTTTTGCTACTACTTCGCAAACTCCAAAACTTGGTTCCCCACAATCGCCTTTGAGACCAACTTCAAAGACAGAAACGAAAGACAAAGAAAACGAGAGAGACGACGACGACGATGACTGTAACGCGAAAGAAGCAAACTCAGAAGCCAGTGCGTTCCTCGAAGCGCTCGCCTGGGAAGTCGTTCGCTCTCAAGGCGGTGAAATCCACGCCGTCGCCAGCGTCGTCGGCGGCATTGCGAGTCAAGAAGCTATTAAACTCATCACTGGTCAATTCGTTCCAAGTCTCGGACGCGTCTGCGTGCACTTAGGCGACGGCTCCTCTTGCGTTCTTCCTTAGTTTGTTGTTCAAACAGAGAGAAGAAGAAGAAGAAGAAGAAGAAGAGAAACATGTTCATTACGTTAGCTTTTTGTGAACAAACATTTTATGAAAAAAACAACTTTACGAATATTTCGCCAGAACTCGTTCGCACCAAAAACGAAATGATTTCCTCAACGAAGAACGAATACGCACGACGAATGAGGACTATCATCACAGTATTATTATACATAATTTTATTGAACGCGCGAACACTCACCGTAGCAGCTAGCATTCGTGAACCGATATCGGACACTGCGCGCATAAAGATGAAAACAACAAACGCTTGGAAAGATGGTTTCGATGACATTGGTGCCTTTGAAGGTCCACGCAAGAAGTCAATATCGAGAGCGATGTATGGACAGCGACGGCAGATAATGAACGATAAAATTAAGGAGATAAAAAGAATGAATGATGATGACGATGATAATATTTTGATCTTTCAGAGAGATTTAGTTCGTGTTAATGAAGTTAAAGCGTTAGTTGACGAAGAAAGAAATGATTTGTTTGCTTTTTTTCCTCCTGCTGATGATGACGATGATGATGAAGTAGGTCAGAGAAATGATATCGTTTCAGAGAAGAAGAGCATGAGTAGGAGAAGAAGGAAGCTTACTCATGCGATAGGGGATTACGACGATAACGATGTCGAGAATGTAGCGAGGAGACGATTAATGAGAAGCTTTAGAGAAAAAGAACAACGAGCGCAAATAAATACTAGTAATATTAAGAAGAAGAAGAAAGGCAAAGAAGTAAAATGGAATCATGAAGCGTTTAAGAGAGAACCGCGAGAATACGAGGCCGATATTTCTTTGAAACGTAAAGGAAAAGCACGCAGTATGCGTGGTTATTTCGATGCTTTGAACGACGATCCGACGGCGCCTCAGCAGTTTTATGTCATCCCCGAAAGGAGAGGCGAAGACGACGAAGTCGAAATTGGTCGAATAGAGGAAATTCTAAAAGAAAACGATGGCGGATTCGTGAAAGACGGAAATGGATTTCCAGTCATCGTTGGTGGTAAATACGGTGGGTTTCTCGCGTTTGGACCTCCCGAGGCTGCTTTTGAAGTTTCCAAAATCGCTCGATGGGTCGACGCGTGGACTCCCGAACTTACTCTAGACGCCTCGTTCGATGTCATCGATAAAGTCATCGAAGTAGAGATAAATAAACTTAATAAAAATAAAAACAAGACGAGCAGTGGGGCAACAACGACAAAAAGTAATTTATCGAGCGAGAACGAAGTAATTGAACTTGGAGAGGAGCGCTTAAAAGAAGTCTTCAAAGATCTCGGCTTGGAAACTCGAACAGATAAAAACCGAAATAATAGCATAAACTCTTTACGCGTCGAAATCACGCGCTTAGGAAGCATCGATGACGACATATTGTTTGCAAAATACGCTAGCGATGAAGTTATGTCAGTATTATTAGAGAATGGGATACCAGTTTCGGTTGATGATGATGAATCAGTGTTAGGTAATGGAACATCTAGTACTAGGGGTTTGAAAAATTTCGATTCCAAGATCGTGTTCGATCCAGAAGGGGGATTTTTCAAACTTCGAAATATTCCTACGACGAATTTAACCGATGCTGGAAGATTGATAGCCGCTCTACCGTTTACATTTCATGTAACACCAATTTATGCTCGAAAAAAATTAAATTATTACGCACGCGGCATAATTCAAAATGGAATTTCGGGGGATAATAGTAATATGTATATCGCAACGCCGATATGGGATAAGGCAGGACTTCGTGGAGATTCTATCATTGTTGGCGTTGGAGATACCGGAGCAGATAGAAATAACTGCTATCTCAACGGAACTGATAAATTTGCGTACTACAATGAAAACTATGGGAGTAGTATTGATGAAGATGGTCACGGAACACACGTGGCTGGATCAGTCGCGGGATCGTCCACTAACGCTGGAGCTATTTCAGATGGCATGGCTCCGGCCGCCCAAATAGGTTTTTTTGATATCGCGTATACCGACGAATCTGGTGGCGTTGTTATGAGTGCGACGCCTAATATGGGATCGACGTATTATCAGGTTGCGTATAACGGCGGAGCGCGAATCCACTCAGATAGCTGGGGATACAACGTTTACGAGTACGAAGAGGAGACTACACAAATAGATCAATTTGCGCGAGATACGAAAGATTTTCTTCCATTTTTTGCCGCCGGGAACGATGGAAATTATGGATTGGAAACGATCACTACGCCGGCTGGAGGAAAGAATATTCTATCTATCGGTGCATCGATGACGCCGAGTTCAAATGATGTTCTCATACGTGCAGGGTTTTATAACATTAAAATTTCGAGTGATGTTCATTTTGCTCATTTAAACGTCGTCGTGTTGCAAGCAGATTTCGGTTTAGGTTGGGACAATACTTCGAAAGGTTATACTTCAACAGCTTCTAAAGTCATACACACAAACCCTGAAACTGCGTGTTCATCACTCGTGAATCCTGGAGATTATACAAATGCTATCGTGCTCATAAAACGAGGTATGTGTTCTTTTGAAGCTAAAGTCCGTAATGCATACAGTGCTGGAGCCAAAGGCGTTTTAGTTTATAACTCAAAATACGACATGAGTGATCAAAATGCATATAAGCTCTACATGGGATCAGATGACTTATCACCAAGCATGACTCAAATTGCTGTTGGTGCAATTACGTATCGCGACGGCTTGATTCTGAAAGCGTTATCGCAACGGACAATCGGCGTTTCTGTTTTATTTTCGAAATATGAGCGCCCGTTGTTGGATTTAGGCTACGAAGACGTCACTGATTTTTCATCCGCTGGGCCTTTTGGACCTGATAACGATAGTTTGCGTATAAAGCCAGATATCATTACGCCCGGTGACAAAATCAATTCAGCGAATGTAGGTTCTGCATGTGGTGCAGTACAAATGTCGGGAACTTCAATGGCATGCCCCATAGCCGCTGGCGGAACTGCGCTCATACAAGAGTATTTTAAGAAGGGTTTTTATCCCGATGGTTACGCAAATTCAAGCAATAGTTACACACCATCAGGGTCTTTACTTAAAGCTATTTTAATTAACGGCGCCACGGCTATGACGGGGATCGATGCATTTTGGGGAGAACCGCTTGAGCAGCCTCCTTCATATAAGCAAGGATGGGGAAGACTAAATTTGACGAATTCCTTGCACTTTGATAATATCACGGAGTCGCCGAAGGTTATGTACATTTACGACTTTAAGACTTTTTCGCAATCAAAAGGTTATGAGAGTGGTTTTTGCTTAGAAGTGGTTCCGTATTCTAAAGCTTTTGAGCTGCGCGTGACGTTGGTTTGGGCCGATGTGCCAGACGAACGGCTCGTAAACGATCTCGATTTAGAGTTGCATTTTGGAACAAACTTTCAAAGAATGACAAAAATACTTCCGCTCGAAGGTTTAGAG
>Ga0209830_10003772_pt1 | contig 11420 bp, 13 predicted proteins | sample ArcticOcean_MG_C_12_FD_187439 | JGI IMG/M metagenome (GOLD analysis project Ga0209830, IMG submission 187439) | Marine microbial communities from western Arctic Ocean - ArcticOcean_MG_CB8_130 (SPAdes) (version 2) | ecosystem: Environmental > Aquatic > Marine > Oceanic | place: Arctic Ocean...
AAAAGTCCCATCGGGTTTGGTGAGAACCTTGAGTTTGATAGTAGAGGGATACTGCTCCTTACCAGGGCGAATCATAGGCTTGTAGAGGGCCTCCTTGAGGACAGCGACATTGAACTCCTTACCGAGCCACTCCTTGGAGTTGGCAGCGACAGTATTCACGATGATATCATCAAGCTCCTTGAGTTTATCATGGAGTTCAACTGCCTCGGTGTTATCGGGGTCGAAGGAAAGGTCCAGGGAATAGGATGTGCGTCCAGTACCCTCATCAGTGAAAGCACTCAGGCCGTATGGGGATCGCATGAAAGGGAACTGAATGTAGAGTTTCTTGTTGTCGCCAGCGTTGAGATAGACGGCCTTGCCGCCATTTTTGTTTTTACGAAGTTTCGAAAATTGCACAGACTTGGCAGAGAAATCGGAGGAGCGTTGGATAGTGAGCGACATTGTTTGTTGGTTATATCTATCTTAGGCGGCTCGACTTTAAGTGAGTTTTTTTGTTGACATATATCAAAAGTAATTATGGGTCTTTTTAAAGATTGTGGTTGTGGTTGCAACGGTAAAAAACAGGAGAACAAACTTGTCATCTCCATCATCTCTGGTTTGACATTTTTCATCGTGGCAAACCCAGAGACATTTCGTCTCGTCAGGCGAGTCTTGGGTCCCAGGATCGCCACCCCCACAGGATGCCCCTCTACGATGGGTCTCCTCGTGCACACACTTGTGTTCATCCTCGTCGTTTGGGGTATGATGAACATCAAGAAGGATCGCAAAGCTAAGTCGGGGTGTGGGTGTGGTGAGAAGAAAGTGGTGAAGAAGGGAACTGTCACCGAGCCATCCGTCCCCGTCCCCATGGTTGAGGCTCCCGACCCCCGACCCGGGTTCGCGGAAAATCAGATTGAGTTGGTCGACAGTGGTCGTAACTTCGCTCCCATGTCGGTGGATTCTGATGGTATTCTTTTCGGTTAATTGTATTCTACAAACAGTTCTTGTCAATTGGTTGTAAAATGTCAATCCTTTAAAACTCCTCATTGAAACCAATCTCATCGGCATCCTCGTCCATCTTCCCATAGTCACCCACCCTCTTTTCGAAAAAGTTAGTTTTCCCATCGAGGCTGATATTCTCCATGAAATCGAAGGGATTTTTAGAGTTCCAAATCGGAGGCTGACCAATCTGTTTGAGTAGGCGATCCGACACATATTCAATGTACTCTGACATCTTTTCAGAATTCATACCAATCAAGTTACATGGGAGGGCGTCCAATATGAAATTTTTCTCAATCTCGACCGCCTCCTTCACAATAGAATGAATAACTTCAGTCGATGGTTTGTTACGCAGAAGTTTGAAGAGTTCCACAGCAAATTCTTGGTGAAGCCCTTCATCTCGGGAGATGAGCTCATTACTAAAACAGAGACCGGGCATAAGTCCTCTTTTCTTTAGCCAGTAGATGGCACAAAAACTTCCAGAAAAGAAGATACCCTCTACACATGCGAATGCGAAGAGACGCTCAGCAAAAGATTTGGTCTTAGTGTCAAACCACTTGAGAGCCCAATTCGCCTTTCGCTCAATGCAGGGAACGGTTTGGATAGCCTCGAAGAGTTGTTTCTTCTCAGTGGGGTCCTTAATGTATTTATCAATTAATTTAGAGTAGGTCTCACCATGAACCATTTCATTATGAGACTGGTACGCATAAAATGAGCGAGCTTCTGAGATTTGCACCTCGTCAGCAAAATTGTTATTGATATTTTCAAAAACAATTCCATCGGATCCAGCGAAGAATGCCAGGATATACTTTATGAATTTCTGTTCATTATCATTGAGGGTTTTCCAGTCGTCCAGGTCCCTAGAGAGATCTACCTCCTCAGCTGTCCAATTAGACATTTGAGCCTTCTTATAGAGTTCCCAAAGCTCAGGATACTTCAAGGGGAATACGGTAAATCTGTTTAGGGTAGGTGCGAGAATTGGTTCGTATTCATCTTCCATGTAGTCTTGAAATTCAAAGTATGTTCCGATGCGACGTCCGTCAATAAATATTTGAGGGTAGGATGTCACTGAGCCACCACACAACTCTCCGAGTTTCTCCTTGTCCACCATAATCTTCTCATGATCGAGACCCTCTGATTCACATAGGGTTTTCGCGTGGTCACAATACTCACACCCTTCCTTCGAATATATAGTAACTTTCATCTGTGCTATTATCGCTGATAATTTTTTGCTTGAAAACTCTAAGCATGATCGTGCCATCTGAAATAATTCAGGATGACATTGTGAAAGTTTTAGTAAATGAAGACGGACTCGAAGACGAAATGTACGGGATTGTTGGTATGAATACTGGGAGGACTCTTGGCCTGAGATATCTCAACTCCACTGAACTTTTTTATAAGTCGGCTTGTGTCTATGAATTAGACCAAGGAGACCTATCTCCCGCACCCTACGAGAGTGTAATAGAACATTACCCAACGGGGACAACATTCGAAGATCTCGAGATGAAGGCTATAGGTACAACTATGTTTGCATTCTACTCAGAGATTGATATCGAGGATAGTGACAGTGATATCTATGACAATGAGACGGACTCGGATATGGCTGATTTCATCGTATCTGACACAGAGATTCAAGGATCCCCACCCCCAGACCATAAATCAATCGATAAATCATGGACGGATTGGAAACCCACCTCCCCGGGGGCAAGAAGCTTCAAGGAGACTATCAATATGATTGAAACCCACGTTAGACGCCTAAGTAACTGATGCGTTTTATGGAAATCTAAAAAAAGACTGTCATATTCAAAAACAATGCTGGCAGCTATATGGTCTCAAGTAGACACCCTAATACCCAAAAAAAATGAAGAAAAGCCAGTGAATATGAATATTTGTCGAGAATGTTCGGGAATTAAACTTATTACCAGAGAAGGGTTGCCTACATGTTCGGATTGCGGGCTCATAGATTCATATTTTGTGGATGATACAGCAGAATGGACAAGTGGTGTCACAGATGATGGTAAAGTGAATGATCCATCTAGATGTGGAAATCCAAATGCGAACCCTGCACTATTCTCACAAAATTGGGGTAAAGGAACTATCATCTCCACACAACGTGGATCGACGTATGAAAATAAACGCATGGCAAAGATTAACTTCCATATGTCCATGAATCACAAGGATCGTTCCTTGTTTCATGCATACAAAGATATTGATGAGGCGTGTCACACCTTACCAGAGGTGGTTCTCAAAGATGCTAAGATGTTTTATAGGAAATTCAATGATGGAAAGCTCACCCGTGGTGCGGTGCGTTTGGGGATCAAGGCAAATTGTGTGCTCTATGCATGCAGACTTGCCCAACATCCTAGGACAACGAAGGAAATTGCGGATATGTTTGGAATTCAGTCGAAGGATATCAGTCGTACGACACAAATGTTTAAAGATACTATCATGGGTGCCACTAAAAAGAATTATGTGACGAAGGCATTTGATGTCATGCAAAGACTTTTGAATTCATTCGAAGTGACCCGAGAACAACGTCTAAAATGTATAAAATTGTGTAATAGTACCGAAAACTGTGTGGATTTGATGAGCAAGACACCGAATAGTGTAGCATCTGCGATCATCTACATGGTACTAAGTCCAAATGTAACAAAAAGTGAGATGTGTGAGAAGTGTTCAGTGTCTGTACCGACACTGAATAAAATAGAAGTGATTATCAAAAAGCACTTAGAGGTTAAAGCTGAGTCATAATATATGATCAAGCTTTTCCTATCAACACCGTGCTATGGTGGTCTATGTTTAGAGAAGTATATGAGTAGTATCATTAAGCTTCAACTCCTTTTAATAAAAGAAGGTATTCAATTGTATCTAGATACAACCGAAAACGAATCACTCGTCCATCGTGCCCGTAATGTTTCTGTAGGTCGTTTTATGCAAAAGACTGATTGTGATCTTTTTATGTTCATTGATGCAGATGTTCATTTTGATCCCGAGGCAGTTGTGCGTCTAGTGAGGTCTGGACATGATATCAGTGTCGCATGTTACCCTAAAAAGGTTGTGATGTGGGATCAAGCTGCGGAGGCTGTCAAAAGGGGTGACGATCGAGACATGTCAATGCTCTCCTCGAGTCTCGTGATTAACTTTGGTGCCCAACATCGCCCAATTGAAAATGGTTTCATCGAGATTCTTGACGGACCCACGGGGTTCATGGTTATTAAGCGTTCTGTATTTAAAACACTAGAGGAAAAGTTCCCAGATTTGTGGTGTAAGAATGATCACCAGAACCGAGATTTCGAGGATTACCACGCAGCCTTTGACTGTATGATCGACCCAGGGAATCGTCGTTATCTTTCAGAGGATTATGCATTCTGTCGTCGCTGGCAACAAGCTGATGGTAAAATCTACGCCGATGTAAATACAACTCTAGGCCATGTTGGGAATTTACCATTCTCTGGTTGTATGAATGATAGGCTTAAGGCTTAGGATCGTATGAAAACCATGAATTTAGCCACTATTATCGTCACTCGTTCCAAATCTTGCCATGTGAAAACTCTACACGCAGTTCTTCGACTTAATATGAGATGTCTTCAGAGGAATATCGATAATCAGATCGTCTATGTGAATGATAATCCTTTTGATAAGGCTGAGGTGATTCAAAAATGTATGAAATCACATGATCGAATCTTTTTTATTGATTTTGGTATTGGTATGGACGATGATTCTCTTGATCAATGTTTCGAGAAACATGAGACTATCGGTTGCCTCATTTTCCCAGGGGTGAGGGAAGGTATAGATTGGAAACTTTTCAGGGATAAGGTTACTGAAGGATCTGATGAGCCAGTAACACAAATGGGTCTCCATTTCGATACAGAAGTTTCAAAGAAGATTTCTAAAGATATTTATAACGTGACTTATACAAATGCCAAAGCATGGGTGATGAATACCAAAAATGTTATCAAAAGTATCAAGGATAAAAAGACTGGTAATTGGAAGATTTCCCCGAAAATGTTTGAGAAATTTCATGAACATGGGGTGCGAATTTATGCATTTACGGCAGCTAAGTTGACGATGACATATACACATGAATGTGTGAGTAATATCCTAAATGCAGCTGGTGTGAAAATCAATTAAAGTTTCAAATATAAAATAAAACATGTCCAACCCGCTTCACAAATATGTCATAGACTTTATCCACACAAAATGGGGAAGTAAAGACTATTTCCCTGGACCGCAACCTATCTCAATCGAACGCAAACACTTTCCCATCCTAAAAGGTGGTGACTACCTTGTTTGTGAAAAGACGGATGGTGAGCGGCACATGATGATTGCTCTCATGTATGAAGGGAAAAAGAAATGTCTATTTGTAAATCGAGCTTTTAATATGTTTGAGGTTTCCATTAACCTAAAGAAAAATGCATACGAGGGAACCATTCTAGATGGAGAACTCTACGGTGATACGCTCATGGTGTATGATGCGGTACTTGTCGCTGGACAATCGGTGTGGAATAATACTCTCACTGATCGCCTCGAAGCTTGTCGGGGTCTCATGAAGTCGATTATTTACATGAAGTCTGATCAATTTCGACTCAAGTGTAAAACCTTCCACCATATGAGGGATTTTAATGTGTTTATGGATGAGTATCTCCCCACAGTTCAAGAAAAGATTGATGGTCTTGTTTTCACACCCATTAACGAACCTATCCGGATTGGGACACATGAAACGATGTTCAAGTGGAAACCACAAGAGAAGAATACTGTCGACTTTCTCATGAAGAGAGAACCTTCACGAGAAACCCCTGGATTTAAAGCTGGAACACCAGCTTGGAGGTTGTATGTACAAGAAAAAGGGAAACTATTTTTTGAAAGTGAAATTCCATTCAATAGGATCGACGATGAACCTTGGTTCGAAGATGGTGCGATTGTAGAATGTAAGTATATAACCCATGAAGAACCTATGTGGTGGAAACCCCTAAAGAGGAGGACGGATAAGACACACCCTAATAATCGCCGTACATTTTATAGAACAATCGTGAATATCAAGGAGAATGTTCAGATGAAGGAGTTTTTAGATTGTAGATCATGAAGTAGTGACCCGCTTCTATAGGAAGTTCATGTTCTTGAATACTTTCATCATTTAATAAAAACCATTTATTCCTACGCTTCACAAAACTCATGTAATGTCCATCAAATTGACGTCCCACATGTACAGCACTCGCAATTAGACTGTACTCGACACCCGCAATGTGAATAGTTTCAATCACTTTGATGTGACTTTTCCTATCGAATGAGATCATAAGAATTTGTGAAAGTTTTGAAAAGACCATGCGAGTCGTAGCGACATTGTGTACTTTACCTTGAGTGTCCTCAAAGTTTTCGAGTGTATTCCAATCCGTACTCTTATCTAACATCTTACCCATATCCCCACCTTCTGAGGTTATCAAATGAATACTGAAATCTTCTTCATTCGATGACTTCCCACCCGGCCAAATCGTTTCCTGTGTCTTCTTGCCATAAAACCAGTCTTTCACCACCGGCTCAGCTCTCTCGAGGATATCAATGATACACATTACAGCTTCTTGAACATCGTGCTGTTCATCTTCCTTGAAACGGGGAAACTCTTTTTGAAAAGTTGTGAGGAGTGGCTTAACATCCACCGTTTCTTGACCCCGTGTCCAATAGATTCTAATAAATTCTGAGTATGCTCTGGTAAATGTGCATTCACCTTCATATGGATTTCGTATAAAATGATTGGACATCACTGGGATCTGCAAAAGGCATTGAAGTGCCGTGTTGAAATAACACGTATTTCCAAGGTTTCCAAAACCTTTCATTATATTTTAGGTGTAAAAAAGGCTTAAGAGAAAGACGCAATTAGCAAATGTTAAGAAAAATTCAAGATGAACATTACTGAAAAAGTTCTCCCCATCTTCGAAGCCCATAAGGGTGAGGGTGACATTGAAGTTGAGATTCGTCTTGGCAAACATAATGGAGCACTATTCGATACCAATGTTGGTAAAGATGCATGGAAAAAGGTTCTCATAGGTTTAAAGAAGTTTGATGGGTGGGAATCCACAAAAAGTACAACTTCTGAAGTCTATTACAGTGATGCTAATAATGTTCGTATCACATGTGATGAAGAGACGGGTGAGCAGACGATGATCCAGAAGATTAATGTCATCAAAGAGGATTTTAAACGTGACCCCCTCGACGTGCGTTTTTGTATTGCGAGGGAGATTCCCACCTCTGGGGAGTATGAGATGGATCGGAAGCGTACAAAGACGAGGCACTCCTTCGTACGTAAGAACCTCAGTATCGATATGACAATTTCTTCGGGTGACAACGCTGATATGGATTCCGAGGAGGAGGCGAGTTACCAAATTGAATTGGAAATCATAAAGCCCTCTGATGTGGATTCAATTTACAAGTTTCAAAACATTCTCCAAAAGATTGATGATTTGATGAAATTAATTTCTAAGTAAATACTAAAAAATGGCCAACTCGAACTTTAACACTAACGTTAAAATAGGTTTCATGGTTTTGATGGCATGCCTCGGTTTCGGTCTCGCGATAAACGCCGTGGTCAATCCCACAGCGGAAAATAAGGCTGCTAGCAAGAAGGCTGCTGTCACTGGTATGCGTGGTACCCAGTCGGGCAACGTGCTTGCGAATGAAGTGGATAATAAAATGTAGGTAAATAACAAATGATCTACATTCTCGTAGCTCTCATTGTGTTGGCACTCATGTTTGATACGCGTAAGAAATCCACAGAGGTTGAGGGTTCCAAATACTTCTATGTCAGTGATGGGGCGTCTAAGGATATGTATCTCAGGATGCATGCCGATGGGATGAATCGTGAGATGCTTAAAAAGTTCGTCTCGATGGAGGATCGTTTTCTTGAGCTCGAAAAGAGTTCAGTTTGTACAGGTATTCCTGATATAGTTCAAGCGAGTCTTATTTCTAATAAAATGAAAGAAACATTTACCAAGTATGATTTTTCATACCATACCATTCACCTCAAACAGGTGGCTGAACCAAACAAACTCGTAAATACCAAAATTAAATGCTAGCATTCAAGAGATTGAAGAGGTTCCATAGGAGCATTTTATGCTTGGCACTGTCCAAATCTGAATAATGATCAATCACGTGCATGATGAGCTTGTTGTCATCCTCTTCACCCTCATCACGTTCCAAACCACTTACCCGAATATAATCAGCTGCGACATAAATCATCGCATCTAGAAATTCTTCACGTGCCATATGTAACCATGAATTTACTGGCGTTCCCCAGTCCCTAGTATCATCATCGACTCTCACACCGTGATTATACTTTCTCAACCCGAGCTCTAACCGCTCCGTTAATTCCTTTAGGACGCCCATTTGAATTAGCATTGGCTTTAAACTTTAACCAATATTGTTTGTACTCCACCATCTTCTTGTTTGAGGGGGTGGTCTTTTTGCTCATAATATAATTGGCAGCTGCGAGGCGGTAGTCGTTTCTATTATTGAACGTAATACCATTGACACTCACTGTGTTCATGAGATACTTTCTCTCGAGTTCCCTCTTTCTCTCCATCTTCCAACGACTAACGACGTTCTTCTTGACCACGTCGATATCCTTCTTGAAGGCGACACCAGTCTTATTCTTCTTGTTGATGATGTTGAGCGCCACCTTCATGTTGCGGACATCCTGGTTGAGATTAGGTTTGTACCTCTTCATCCACGAGTCACCATAAAGTTTGGTGATATCTTTGCGAATGGAGTTCTCGTTGAGGCCCCTCTTCTTCATGACCTCAGCCTTTTTCACATTTCGTTTCACATTTACCTCGGTGCGTTGTACTTGCCTTTTTGTTGGGGCAGGTGGCTTGGGTGGGGACATGGGTTTGGGCTTAGCCAAGTTGTTCCTTACTTGCTCAATCTTCTTGCACAATGTTGCCTTGGTTTCCTTCTCATCAGGTTTGATTTTGAGGAACGCGGCAATACGGAGAAGTTCATCCTTCTTCATATCCATACACATCTTACGACCAACTTTGAAAGTATTTCCAGTTCCAATGAGTGCTACATTCTTATTCTTTTCTGTGTTCTTGAAAGTAATATTCTTCTTACCCGTTTTGTTTCTAATTCGTGTACAAATCTCATCTTTAGAAGCAGCCCGAGAACCATCATCTACCTTAGTTCTGAAATTTACGACACCCATGCGTCGTGCGAGATCAATAAGTTCCGACTTCTTCATGCGTACACACATTTTAGAGTTGAGTATGAGAGCATTAGCCTGGTTCGTGGTGAGAATACGCTTACTGTATTTCCTTTTAGGTGGAGACTTGGCCTTGGCCTTGGGTTTAGCTTTAGCTTTTGTGGTAGCCTTGACCCCCTTATCGAATACACCAGTTACATCGATTTGGTCGTCAGCATTCAAATCTTGGACAAACTTCTTCCCAAAGTCATAGGCTTTCAACATATCCCCGGGATTTTTCGCACCTGAAATTTGCACATTACCACTTCTAGAGAGAATGAACTTACTTTCCTCGAAGTAGGCATAGAGGAAAGGTGCCAGTTCGGGTTCATAAGAAACACGTGTCATACCATAACGTTGCGCATTTCTAGCAATGGCAGTCAAACTCTTGAAATTTCCATTAATCCTAAACTGACCACTGAGGTTGTTGTATGTGAAGGGGTTATAGAAGAATGGTTGTTTTTCGGTGTATGTATCAACAATGAATTTACGGATGAGTTCAGGTTGATTAGCAATGTTTGTACCAACAAAACCACCCGAGAACCTAATCTTACCATTTCGGTAAAAGTTAACTGTGGCACCCTTACTCTCTGTATCATCGGATACCGTAAGCATTAATTGCGCACTGAAGAAGTTCTTATTCAGGCCACCTTTGGGTCCAGCTTCTCTAGTGTGAGAGAAACCAGTTTTAAATTGTCCATAAATTCCTTTTATCTCTCGTGTATCTACATAAAGACCCTCACCAATAGGTGTTTTACCGATGGGTATTTTTGAAAGTATAGTCTTGAGATTCACCAGTACATCCTTTTGACCAAAACCAGAATCTACCGTAGCATTGAACATACCTGGGTTGAGCTTAGTCATTTGAAGTGGGCTAGCCAAGAGAGCTCTGACATTATTACTCTCAAAATTGGGTTCATCAAAGTCGCGAAGTATGTTGTTTATCATTTTTTCGTTATTCGGTCCGAGTTTTACATCCATAAATTCGTCCCGAAGTGGTTCATAATTGCTATTACTAATCAGGTTTCTCTGAAGGCGAGTAGGGACCTGCACCTGACGAGGAACTGGGCGCATTTGTCGAGGAGGTGTGCGGAATCCCGCAGCACGCTCACGCTCCTTTCGAAGCATGGTCTCTTCGAGTTCTCTCGCAAAATTATCATCGTTTGAGTTCGAGTTTGATACTTCTACACCAGATTGACGGACAAATTCTTTGACCCTCTGGCTCATATTACTAAAGGTATATATTTTTTTTAGTTATCGTCTGTGAAAGCTAGATCCTCACTGACTATGTCTAGACCGTAAATGATAGGTTGATGTTTTACAATTTTTCCCCTATATTTTACCGTATCGTTGCGTACCTCGATATCACGAGAACTGAAGGGTCCAGCGTAAAAATCTGCGTGAAACTTGTGACTTCCCAGATTGTTCTCCTTGCAGTGTTGGTTGAACTTGGCAATGAACTCCTTCTGTGGAACAAACATATCTTCACCTGTGACAATGTAGGTGGATTCCAGAAAGTTTGTGAGACTACTCGCAACCATGGCCACCTGCTTCTGGATCGCCTTGAAATACGCAGGTACAACATTCCAAATGTCTTTGTTTCTATACTTATTGGAATAGTCCAGATATCCTCTCACACATTTTAGAAGAATAATTGGAAGTTCTCGATGCAGTTTCTCATCGAGTTGGGGATCAGCATCCTGTACCTGCTTACCAAAATTCCATGGTAAAATACGACGAAGTACAGACCCAGAGTTATCCTTCCAGTTTGGAACCTCATTCCCACCCAAAACACCTGGTACCTTCCATTCGAATGACATGGCGGTCTTGTTCTTCACAGCGATGGACACATCTTCACCAGATACAATCGATTGGAACTCCGCCTGTTCTAGAGCGAGGTCACCCTTGACCTCTGGGGCGATAAACATGAATCCATCCTTGATCGCAGAAAGACCGAACTTCTTCTCGATATTGTTGGAGAGAGTACCAACATCCTCATTATCATAAAACTTCTTGAAAACCTTTGTGATTAGAGTGGATTTACCAGAGCGAGCGATACCCTTGAAGAATGGGATCACCTGCCACCCATCCATCTCCCCAACATCGAAACACAGGCGACCACCCATCACGTAGGCCCAGTTACACACCTCATCCTCAAACTTCTGGTACTTGAGAACGGAATCGAAATAGGGTGTAGGGATCTTCGTCCAAT
>Ga0209830_10003776_pt1 | contig 11414 bp, 2 predicted proteins | sample ArcticOcean_MG_C_12_FD_187439 | JGI IMG/M metagenome (GOLD analysis project Ga0209830, IMG submission 187439) | Marine microbial communities from western Arctic Ocean - ArcticOcean_MG_CB8_130 (SPAdes) (version 2) | ecosystem: Environmental > Aquatic > Marine > Oceanic | place: Arctic Ocean...
AGGTTTCGACTTTGAAGAGGGTAAAATGTTGGCCGAAATGGAAATTAGAATTGGAGACATCGTAAAAGAAATGCTCGATGCAGTAGATGAACCAACAAACGAAGATAGTGGCACAGGTAGTGTGTCCCCAGGGTATATCCATCCATCTGATGTAATTCAGGCTATTGAAAGAATTGCAGTACAAACTGGAAAGGACTGGAATATTTGGGGTAACGATCGTCCATTGCGATGTCTTGCTCATCTCCATAATTCCCTTGAAAATGCACCAAGTTCGCGATTACGAAAACAAGCCCTTGCTGGAATCAAAGCTTTGATTCAAGCACTTGGAAAAGAAGTGACTTCGCCGCCAACGATGCGATATTTTATACATGTTTTGATACCATACGTTGAGGATGAGGTGCTCGGGGTTCAGTGCGTAGAATTATTGAAGATCATTTTGGTTGACGTTTTCCAGAGTTCAGAAATTCAAACTAAAGATCATGCAAATCGAGCACATGCAAATATGACATTCTTGGAACAGCTTCAGCCACTCATGTGTACATTACTAGATGCAACGAGAAACAACAAAGTGAGCGCTAACGCTTCGGCTGAACTTGCTAAAGATTTACTCAGTTTTTGCTTTTTAGAAAATAAGCCGCGGCGAGATAGATTTGATTTTGGGCTCGGATGCGCCTATAATGTTTTACAGGCCATGGAGTATGTTTCTCCAATAACTCAAGAAGAGCTAAAAGAAACCCCGCTTCTTACTTCTGCGTGGGAGCTTTTACCAAAAGTTGATTTGTCTCAGAACCGAGACGAAAATGGATTAAAATATTATTTGGCATTTTTGATACAGTCTTCAAATGGCTTGCCTCCAGTCGCTCGTACGCAAACTCTCCTCATTGGAGGACGTGCGATAGTGAACAATACTCACCTTGCAAAGAATGTACAAAAGGTGCAGCAAGATGAACTGCGCGATCAAGAAATTAGAATTCGAGATGAATTACGACAACACGTCAATTTTAACCAAGCTGATTCATTAGAAGGACTCGCATGGCAGTTCGCCGAACACGCTGAATCGGTTGGAGACGAAGAACTACTGACTGTCGCCGCGGAAATTCTTGGCATGTTTGGACCTCTTAATCCAAACATTTCTGCTTTCTTCTCACCAACAGATCGCCACGTGAAGCAAATGATGGATAAAGATTTTTGCGAGAGCAAACTCGCTGCAGAAGCATTGCATATTATCTCGGATTTGACATGCTCTCATAACTCAGAAACAGTTAATAGCTCTATGCGTACTGCAAGGTTAATGCTCGGATCTAAATCCGCGCTGGAGGCTCTGAAAGGGCTTGATCCTATGAAGAAGGAATATCTTAATCCATTTGTTGAACAAACCGAGAAGGGTGCGCTAGCGGCCCAAGAAAAATTTGACCAAGATATCAATCGCGCATTGTGTAACGAAAATGATGGTCAAATGTTCGATTTAGAATCTCCTGCGCTTTGGGCGCCTGCAAAGCAATACCAAGAAAGTCCAAAAAATGGAGCAGAAATGAAGAAACGCCATGGTGATTGGATATGTCGACTAGTTTCGGTATTGCTTTTGTATTGCAAGTCTCCATTTTTGAAGCTATGTCGAATTACAGCGTTTAAAAATGCAGAACTGGCAGAAATGATCTTTCCTGCGGTATTATCTGACATCGCACAACATCATCCTGAACGAAAAGATACGAGTTCTGGGGAAGAAGCTAAATGTCATAAACTTATATCAGAAGGTGTCGCTCGCTGCTTGAAAGACGCGGCTGATGTAAATGGGAAGCGTGCATGTCAGACTATGTTGAAAGCTCTAGATAGTTTGCGAGCGCGACGTGCAGGAGCGCTCGTTAATTTAGATACAGGTGGTGGCGGTGGGAAGAGTGGCGGAGGCAAAAAATCATTAAAGGGAACGCAACCGGAAAGATGGACTCACACATATTGGGTAAATGTTGATTATTTGGATGCTGCCGATGCAGCGATTACTGTTGGGGCACCTTTTACCGCAACTCTTTTAGTCGAAGCTTGGCTTGAGCATTCAAGGCAAACCGTAAAGCTCGATCAACATGAAAGCTACGATAAGAAGGATCCCTTGTCCTCCAACGGTGTTCCTCGTCATCTTAGAATATTGATCGATGCGCAAGAATGCTTAAATGAACCCGACGGCATGCACGGACTAAATAGAACAAATGCACTACAGCTACAGTTGCGATTAAGTGAACACGAGGGTTCATGGGCGCAAGTGCTCGCTGGACACGATTTAAATTGTAGAATAATTGCGAACAGCAAAAACAGTGGTCTTAAAGTGATGAAAAATGAATACGTGAAATCACAGGCAAGAATTATGAAGTCTCTTCGACGCTTGGGATGCCTGCACTCTTTGGATCTTTATGCAAAATCTCTCAAGTCAGATATTGAAGTAATCAGACCTGAACTTGCAGAAGCGCAGTTTGAAGCTGCATGGCGTTCGGGTCAATGGGATTTAAGTTCAGAGTTCTTGCGGGGCGGGATTAGCCATGAAACGGTGAAAAATGGAGAAGGTAAAGAAGATTCAGGCGCTTCTTCTGATTCTACTCTGTTATCGCTCACATTGGATGGAAAGTTTCACAAAGACGTGCATGCATCTCTAAGGGCGCTTTCAAGCGGTGATTTGCAAGTCGCTTTTTCCCTCGTTCAGGCCGCTGGATCAAGACTAGTTCGTAGTTCAGTTGCAGAGTGTCCAGAATCAGCGGACACAATGAATCGCACCATCATCCGTTTGCGTTCGCTGCAAGACATATACAAGTCGCTGATTTTGTGCAATAATGTAAAACAAGAACCGCAATGTTTAGAAGCACAATTGCAAAACTTGGAACAAGAATGGTCACAGACGTTGCTTGTGAATTTTTCTTCTCATGGAGAAACGAGTAGAATAGATCAAATCGTTCCATACTCGATTTCAGAGCCTCTCCTTGCAGTGCGTGGAACGATTTTACGATCATTAGGTCATACCGAAGCGCTTGCAAAACAGCTCATTTCTAGCGCCACAATCGCTCGGAAAGCTGGCGCTTTTGACGAAGCGTTGCAAGCAGTCCGTGAACTTCGTTTAATTGCAGAAACAACGCCGAGACCAGGTGACGCAAAGTTGTGTAATATTTCTGTATTGCACTCTCCTCTTGCAACTTGGAAGATCGAAGAAGCGAAATTATCGTGGGCAATGGGAAGAAAAACCACAGCAATTTCACTCGCCAAGTCTATCATTGAAGAATATTCGCCTCACGTTAAACTTGCACAGATACTAAATTTAACTAAAGATGAAAATGGAACAATTCTTTCTGGGATGCTTTTTCCAAAACAAATGAAAGACTTTCCTGAAAATTACTTTGCACTACTAGCTTTGTTGTCGAAGTGGCAACATCAGACTCGCTCAGAGTCATCCAATCAGGTGTATGCGCAGAACTTTTGCGCCATGCACGGACATACGGTTTACTATGCAAATTTGAGATCAGCGGGACTATTCCCGGATGACAACAAAATTAAAAAACTTTCAAAGGCGTATTTTCGCTTGGCTGATTTTGCTTATTCGCAATATAAATCTATAAATGCTCGCATGAAGAGTTCAGAATGGAAAGAACAGGAGAGACTCAAAAGAATGAATAAGCAAGAGTGTCTCCGCCTTCAGCATCAACTCGCACTACTTAAGAACAATACGTCGTTAAGAAGTTCAAATAAAGCGCAATGGGAACTAGAAATCCGCGAAATGTCTCGAAAGCTGGCGCCTTTAACGATTCAAGTTTCTCAAGATACTGATGAAACTGATACGTTGACTGTTCAGCTAGACAATTGGCTAGTAACATCGATTCAAAATTACCGTAGAACTTTGAGTTGGGGAGACTTTTACGTTCGACGGGCGATTTTTAGACTTTTCGAACTATGGATTAACAATTCTGGTGGCGTCATGGACAGAAGTCGCGAATATTGCGATGACGTTGCAACAATCCTCAACTTTGAAGTTAAAAGAGCCATCGAATCGATCCCAACATACAACTGGATCGAGTTGACTCATCAGATTGTCTCTCGATTGGGTGTCGAAGGAGCCGATGAGTGCTACGAGGAAAATATGTTCGATCTTGTCTATAAGATGGCAGCCGAGCATCCTTATCACGTCTTATACCACGTTTTTGCGCAAATCAAATCGTCTGCTGAATATGATCCAAAATTCGTGACGGCTTCGAGAATCATCGAGAGACTTCGAGACCGAGACAGAGGTAGATATAAACTTATAATTGAGCAAATGGAAAAGATGATTGAAGCGTACATCTTACTCGCGCAATGCCGTATAGATAAAACGAAACTTAGGAATCCATTTCCTATTCCATCACAGGTTAAAAAGCGGTCATTGAGCGATCTTCATTTGCTTCCTATATTAACAGCTGATATCCCGATTGATTATAAGTGTGAATATGATCTCGCAAAAACAGGGATTGCGACTTTCCGCCACTTTGGAGAAAATTGCAGACTCGTTGGTGGTGTTAACCAACCTAAATTAGTCGAATGCTACGGATCGGACGGGAACATTTACAAACAACTCGCGAAATCTGGTAATGATGACTTAAGACAAGACGCAGTAATGCAGCAGTACTTCAAATTAGTCAATTCATTATTGAAAATGACCCAGAGCGTGCGGAAACTCCGCGTGAAAACTTATAAAGTCATTCCATTTACTCCAGAAGCTGGTCTTTTGGAGTGGGTAGATGAAACAATGATGCTCGCTACTTATTTAGTCAGTGGTGGTAGTGGTATTAGATCTGCGCATGAGCGTTATCGTCCAAATGATTTGAAATCGGACAAGTGTCGAGAGATGATGATGGAGGCAATATCGTCAAGCAGTCTTCGTGCAACATTTGACGAAATTTGTGAGAAATTTAAACCAGTGATGCATCACTTCTTTCTTGAAAATTTTGCATTACCAGCGCAGTGGCATGCCGCTAGATTGCAGTATACACGATCAGTCGCCGTGAACAGTATGGTTGGATACGTCATTGGATTAGGTGATCGTCATAACTCGAATATTTTGATCGATAAAGTGACGGCTGAGGTCGTTCACATCGACTTGGGTATTGCGTTTGAGCAAGGCTTATTTTTGAAGACTCCTGAGAGAGTTCCGTTTCGATTGACGAGAGATTTAGTAGACGGTATGGGTGCGTGCGGAGTTGAAGGAGTAATGCGAAGATGCTGCGAAGAAACTATGAAAGTTCTGCGCGCAAATAAAGATGCGCTTACGACCGTCATAGCAGTTTTGATACACGATCCAATAGTCAAATGGGCCGTTGGCTCGAAGCACCAAAGAAGAGTGAAAAACGACGAAACGTTCGAAGAAGAAGAAGTTGATCAATTTGAAGCTCAAACTGGGAACCTAGATGCAGAACGCGCTTTACTTCGCGTGAAACAAAAACTTGATGGGTACGAAGAAGGCGAAATCCGCTCCGTCGAAGGACAAGTTCAACAGCTCTTGCACGACGCGCAAGATGAGGATAACCTATCGATGATGTATCACGGATGGGCAGCTTGGGTTTGATTCGTTCTTTGTCTCTCGCTTTTGTAAGAAAATGTATATGCATTCTCACGCTCAAACTCATCTTGTCTCTCGTCTATCTTCTATTTTGCGCAAACGTAAACTCTCTCTCTTTGCCCTCTTATGCCAAATCTGCCGATGCTCCCTTTATAGTTTTCGATGATCACAAATGGTTTAAATATATATCGTCAAAAGTTCCGCGCGTAATCGCGATCCCATTTCATTTAATCGAAAAACAAAAATGGTCGTCGAAAAAGAACGACAACGAGAGGAACTTGTGTCTCAACCATCGTCCTCGTTGCCATTTTCAGTAAAAGCAGTAGACGATGACGAGGGTAACAAAAGCAAAGAATTCTCCCCACAAGTGATGAAGGCGGTAGAGGAAATATTCGCAACGCGTTCGCTGAAGGAAGTGAAAGAGATCGAAATCAGGACTAGAAAAGAGGCCGAGGATAAACAGGAAGAATTGAGACAAATCATTGGATCTAGTTACAAAGACGCGATTGCGAACGCGGATGATCTCGTTTTGATGTCAAAAGAAACCGAAAAGCTTTCAAAGTGTATCGAAGAAATCAAGGAGCTCGTGAAAACTTTCTCTGAGTTTGGTTTAGAAGAAACAGAAACGGCATCGTCTTCGTCGTCGAGTACTACTAATAATAATAATAATAATAATAATAAAGAAGGTGAAATGGATAAAGAGCTAAGAGATGTTTTGTACGCCGCCGGGTCTCGAGTGAAATATCTCCTAGATTCACCAGAGCAAATTTGGGGATACTTGGAAGCCGGTTCGTGCTTTGAAGCCGTGAAGCGCTTCGGCGCCTCCAAAGTCATCCTCGCATCTTTGCAAGATGAAATGAAAACCGACGAGAGAGTATTTAAGACATTTCCGTTAATAACGGCGCAAGCAAACGCGTTACATTCGTTTGCAGGGCAAATTTCGAGAAGATCGCGTCTAGCATTGCAACGCGTTACAGATACTCCCGAGCAAGTAGCTTCTGCTTTGTGCGCTATTTATGTCGTTGAAGATATTAAAGAACCGAAGGTAATGTTGCAGGTCCTATTGCAATCGAGACGGGCGTGGGTGAGAGCGAATTTACGCAAACTGAATAGCGAAACCGATTCGCTTAAGCTTGGAAAAGCTTTGGGTTTAATCATTTCTGAAATTCGAAAAACTATCAGGGTAGCACGAAAACTCTTCGTCGAGAACGATGATAGAGAAAAAGGACAGGAAATCATCCCTCTATTCTTTGAAATACTTAATCAAAGACCAATCGAGGGAAACTCTCAATTCTCGGGAGTTTTTGAGCCAACAAAAGAAGACAAAATGTGGCACGAAGCTATTAGCGCGCGCGAGAAAAGTGCAACGCCAGAATCGAAGCAAAATATCTCTTCCGAGATACAAAAATGGCTCGTTGATCTCGCCGCAGATGCAAAAGCTAGAGGGAAGCAAGTCTTTGAAGGTTTAGATAAGTGCTCGCGAGTAGCCGAAGCGGAAAGAAATGCTAATGAAATGTGCGAAAAGATTGAGAGGGCCAACTTGAAGAAATTGAGTGGTGGTAGTAATAGCAGCAGCAGTTCGTGGTCCGAATTTTCGCTTTCGTTTCTCGAAAAGGATGTCAACATTTTGACGACTCTTTTCGAGGAACCAATGCTAGAACGTGGCAAAACTTTACTCGCAAACACTTTAGCGCACGTTTCTGCGAGAAAATCTCTCAACGATGCTCTGACCGATGAATCAATATTGGAAAATATAAAAGACGGAGAGAAGACAGACTTCTGGCTCACTGAGGATTCGAGTAATAGCAGCAACATTCCAGGTGCACCTCCCGGTTTGCGCTTAGCTCGCCTCTTGGCTTCAAAAATCGATCAAAGTCTGAAAAGTGCGAGAGACGATGCCATGTTACTAGCCAGACAAGGTGGAAAATCTTCGAGTACGTATTCTTCAACAGCAAATGACGAGAAACGAATCAAATTTTTGGAACCTTTTGTTAAAGAGGAAGCGGCGAGAGGTATTGTTGGATTTTCATCGTTTTTGAACGAAAAGGTTGAAGAAATAAAGAGAGATTCTGCGAAGAGAACGCACAAAAAAAATATCATCGTCGAAAAAGCTTTATTGTGCGGAAGATTAGCGCACGCTATTGCGGAATATTCTGTTGAACTCTCTCTAGTTCTTGGGCCAGCTTCAGAATGGTATATTTCAAACAAAGCAAGTGGGGGAAGAATGCTATCAAAGCAACAAAGTGCAGGCAATAGCAATAGAATCTTGACTGAAACGAACGAAGCTTTGATTTCGGCATCTGACGAAGCGTTCAAAATTTGGGTCGATTACGCTTCATCTTTGTGTGTGAAAGATCTTGAAGAGAACTTATTGAGCGACGATCAATTAGAGTTGAATAGCGTACCGTACGACTGGGAAACTATATCTCTCGGTACTTCAGACAATGTCACGATTGAGCTCCCCGTGTTGCCATCGAGCTACGTGTTAGAAATGATGCACAAAGCTTCGCGAATGATCAGTAAGGCTGGAGGACACTTGCTTTCAAGACGTGCGTTGAAGCATTTTGCCGATACGCTTGGTGACAGCGCTGTTTCTGCATACGCAAATTTTCTCGGACTCTCGAATGCAGCAGTTCCACAAAAAGTTCAGCTCATCAATAACACGGAATTATCAGAGAAGGGTAAATTACAAATGCTATTTGATCAACGCTTCGTTCATGATTATTTGGCTGGTGGTGTAAAATCAAACGCAACGGCTCCAAAGCTTGCAAATTTGAAGGCAAAGCTTATAACGCAGTCACTCGTTAAAGGACTCGACCCAATCGATTGGGCAACTTATGAACCATATTTATGGGAAAATGAGGCGAAATGTTACATCAGATGCTCTGTCTTACTCGGCTCTTTCGCGCAGCTGTATCGTTTACACAAAAATGTGTCATCGACTGCTAGCAACAAACGAACACCGACATCATCTAGCAGCGTTACTGCGAGTGAAACTCTTCGATTTTCATATTTACCAGTTAGTCTACCCGCATTAAGAGGAGGATCTGGCCGAGACGCTGAGAAAGGACAAGTGGAGTGGGGAGTCATTCAGAATTTGAAAGATGAATCTCTTGAGCAAAAAGAGCACATGTTTAGCAAGATTGGAGCTGGAATCGCAAACTTTTTTTAATGACGAAACTACTACTAAATCTATTAATTCTAGAATTCTATAGCGGGCTTTTTTGCGGCGTACCCGCCTTCCTCGGATATTTTTTATTCGTACCTTTAATCTTTTTACTCGTAACGACTAAACGAAATGAACCGTCAGGACCCAAGCTTTGAACTTCTTGATGGCTCATAGGCTCTCCACCTAATAACTCAACCGCTTTCGCCGCTTTGCTAATCTCATCCAACCCCGATTGATTCTTCATCGCAATCCAGGCGCCTCCGACTTTCACAAAAGGAATGCAAAGCTCCGATAACAAGCGCAGATCGGCAACTGCTCGTGCAGTTGCAACATCAAACCGTTCGCGATGTTCTGATTCAAAATTACCAGCATCCTCGGCTCTACTCCAGATTGTTTTTACGTTTTTAATGTTCGCCGAATCTGCGACGTGGTCTAAAAACTTTGTTCTCTTTTGCAGAGAATCTAAAAGCGATACGTCCCAATGCGGTCGCGCAATTGCTAATACCATTCCTGGAAAACCAGCTCCGGTGCCAACATCAATAACTTTGAACGCTTTTGAAGTATCTTTACTTTCTGGACAAGTATTTTCAATCGCTGCAATTATAGATAACGAGTCTGCGACGTGTCTTTTTAAGATTTCGTCTTCCGTTTTTGCACCAGTCAAGTTCATTTTTTGATTCCACTCCAGCAAAAGCTGCGAATAAATTTTCAGTTGCTTCATTTGCGCATCTGATATCGTGCTCAACTGTTTTTCTATTATTTCTTTTTCAGCTTGAGATAAATCATCTGAGAGTGCGTGAACGACTTGGGCGTCTCCACGACGACGAAGCGTGTTTTTGTTACCGAATCTCAAATCTTCTTCTAACGCTTTTTGCAAAGCGTCCATATCATTGAATTCGTCTCTATACTTCTCTGGATTTGTGCGTTTATTAAGTCCAGTTTTTGTATACATCTCCGATCTCCATTTTGACATTTTTGGCTCCCCAGCATATTCTGCTATTCTATCGTTGTATGCAAATTGATCGTCACCTAAGCAGTGCCAATGCCTCTTCGGAATATTTTTCTTTTTGCGCTCGCTCTCGAAATCTTCAACGTTTTTCATCATCTCATCCTTCGATGGAAGCTTCGTTTCCCCCGATAAAAGTTTTGCGATCCATTTTGCTTGTAATTCAAATTGCGGAAACGGTACAACTTTCCACATTAAACCTAGAAACGATAAGCTCGATCGATTTTCAGGCACGAACATTTGCTCGTACAAAGGAGAGACGTAGTTTTCGTGGACTGAAAAATTCGCATCGTTTTCATCTAGAAACGGAAAGTCGTACTCGTATCCAATACAATACATAACAGCATCGACATTTTCGACTACAGAACCATCTTCGAACTCTACGGAACCATTTTCTAAAAGCGCTTTGATGTTTGGTTTTCGAAACAAATTATTTAATATCGTTGGATTAGATCCCCACTCTGCGTTCTGCCAAGTTTTTGCGCTTAAATAAACATTTTTGGCCTCGCGTGAAATATCGCGTGAAATATCTTCTCCAGAAGCTTGTGCACCGACTAAGACGACGTTTTGATTTCTAAAAACAGAGGGTTCCTTATACGTTGATGAGTGCATTTGCTTGCCTGGAAATTCATCGCATCCGGGAAAATGAGCCGTTCTCGCTTTTGAGTAATGTCCGTTTGCAATTACTATCGCGTCAAACGTTTCCATCTTTTCAACTTTTTCATTCATGTTTTCGATGACAACATATTTCACAGTCCATGCTGGACCAAATTCTTCTTCTTCTTCTTTCGATGATGATGATGATTTCGTTTGCCTTACTTCTTTTCTGCACGACCTCACGGTTGTATTAAATTGAAGCGCGTCGAACAAATTATACTCACGCGCGTATTCTTCCAAATACTCGAGCACTTCTCGATGCGAACAAAATCTCCTCTCATCTACTGTGCCATTAGTAAACGGAAGAGATGCATAGCCCATGACTTCCCTCGGTAAATTCGTTCGTAAATTATCGTACATTGCCGTTTTATCTCCATCGCTTCTATCGTCGTTGACGAACCATACTCCTCCTACGTTAGATTTTTGTTCAAAAATCTTCACGTCCAGGCTCTTCTTTCTCTGCAGCAATTCTTTCGCACACGCGAGCCCGGCTGCTCCACCTCCGACGACCAGAACTTTCCTCTTCTTTCGATGATCGTTGTCGATATCGATATCTTTATTGATTGCATATGCATCATCACCATTATTATTATTGTTAGCTACAGTTTTTGATTTTGTTTCTTTGTCCCGTGTTTTTAACTTTGTTGCTGACGAAGACGTTCGTTGGCCCATTTCGTGCGAAGTGTAGTATCTCTGTAAACGAGGATAATAAACGCTATTGATTATGCTTCTGCTTATTATCATTCGTGCGTATAGCATTATTTATTATACACTTATTTTATTATGTTTATTATCATTTATTATTAGTAGTAGTATTCTATCATGATATTTACGTATACTTAGCATTTAGTACTTACAGTCAAAAACTCAAAATAAATTAAATAATTAATGTCCGCCATAAAAAGTGCATTAGTAAACATAAACACGCGGACACAAACTGTCTCGACGCCTAAGAGACTATGCAACGACGAAGTTTGAGGATAATGAATAGTATTAAAATTAATAGAAATAGAAAAAAA
>Ga0209830_10003791_pt1 | contig 11380 bp, 8 predicted proteins | sample ArcticOcean_MG_C_12_FD_187439 | JGI IMG/M metagenome (GOLD analysis project Ga0209830, IMG submission 187439) | Marine microbial communities from western Arctic Ocean - ArcticOcean_MG_CB8_130 (SPAdes) (version 2) | ecosystem: Environmental > Aquatic > Marine > Oceanic | place: Arctic Ocean...
GGGTGGTGCCCCCCCGGTGTCTTGGGTATTGGCGTAGGCGGTACTGCAGACAAGGCGATGTTATTAGCAAAAGAGTCTTTGATGGATCCTATTGACATTCAGCTATTAATAAAGAATGGGGCGAAAAATCTCATAGATGAGCTGAGGTTAGAGATTTATGAGAAAGTAAATAACCTGGGTATTGGCGCCCAAGGGCTAGGGGGACTAACAACGGTCCTTGATGTGAAGATTAAGGAATACCCAACGCACGCCGCATCACTTCCCGTTGCCATCATTCCAAACTGTGCGGCTAACAGACACATACACTTTTCGTTAAATGGTAAGGGGCCGGCCGAACTTGACCCACCCAATTTAGACCTATGGCCAAGTGCTACATGGCAACCAAGCAAAGAGGCGTTAAGAGTGAATGTTAACGAACTCAATAAGGCGGACATGGGGTCATGGGTAATAGGGCAAACGTTATTACTTTCCGGAAATATTCTAACAGCCAGGGATGCGGCACATAAAAAAATTCAAGATATATTAGCTCGAGGTGAGAAACTTCCTGATGGCTTGAGTCTAAAAGATCGTTTTTTATACTACGTAGGCCCTGTTGATGCAGTTGGTAACGAGGCTGTTGGTCCTGCAGGACCTACAACTGCAACCAGAATGGATAAGTACACCAACCTTATGCTTAACGAGTGCGGAATCATGAGTATGATCGGCAAGGCTGAAAGAGGTGCAGATACAATAAGGGCTATTAAGGAGCATGAGTCTACTTATTTAATTGCCGTTGGTGGCGCGGCATTTCTTGTCTCAAAGGCCATCAAGTCAGCAAAAGTCATAGCATTCCCAGAGTTGGGTATGGAAGCGATCCGTGAGTTTGAGGTAGTAGATATGCCCGTTACCGTTGCAGTGGATACTAAGGGTATGTCTATCCATGAGCAGGGTGCAAAAAAATGGAAGAAAATCGACATTCATTAGATTCAAAAGGCAATCAAAGCTTTTTTAATTTTATTGGACTGAAATGTTCACCGCTAGGCTAAAAATTTTGTAGTATTAAAGGACTTAAATCATGAAAAATATTATTTTTTTAAAGCAATATTTCATTTTGTTTTTTTCTCTGTTACTTATTTCAGTTTGCAGCGGTTCTTATGCTGATACAAAAATTGATCAGGCTTTGGAGGCCGAGCATCGAACACCTTCCTATGTTGAACGTGATCAATATCGCCACCCTAAAGAGACATTACTCTTTTTTGGTCTGACTCCAGAACAATCGGTGATCGAGATTACCCCTGGATACGGTTGGTATGCAGAGATCTTAGCTCCGCTGCTAAAACCCAAAGGATTTTACTGCTACGCGTCATACACACTTCATAAAAATATCAATCCTTATTTCGTTAAAATGGAAAAATCTTTTTCCGAAAAAATGAAGAAAAATCCGGAGGTTTATAGCGATCTTAACTGGGTTCATTTCAATCCAAAGACACCAAATTTTCCCCCTGAGGGTCCTGTGGATATGGTCTTAACATTCAGAAATGTCCATAACTGGGCCAAAGCAGGATCGGCTGAATCGATGTTTGATGGGTTTGCAAAAGCTCTCAAACCCGGTGGTGTGCTTGGTGTAGTCGAGCATAGAGCTAAGCCTGGAACTCCGCTGAAAACACAAATTAAAAGTGGTTATATGACGGTAGACTATGTTGTAAGATTGGCCAAAAAATCAGGGTTCCGGTTGGATGCTTCGTCAGAAATCAATGCGAACCCCAAAGATGATACAAATCATCCTGGTGGCGTATGGAACCTACCTCCAAACATGAGAGGCATATCAGATATTAATAGGGATTCGATTAAAGCCATTGGTGAATCCGATCGTATGACCTTACGATTTGTAAAAAAATAATTCTTCTATGAAATCATGTAAGGCATAAAATGCCTCCTACTCAAAGAGTGTAGATGACATGGATGGCTTGTGTCGCAATTTGGGTCTAAATTACCGCTTTTAGATATTCAAGGTAAATACGCCGAGATATTTAAGAAGAGCAGCAATCACGAGAAGATAAGTTACAGTGCCTAACCCACATCTAAATAATGTGTGCATTTTGCAGCAACTCATCCGTGTACATTTTTTACCTGACTTTATGGTGGTATGCGTTTGTTTTCTTAGCAACTCTGATTTCCATGCATTTAGCTCAGCATGATTTACCGCTAGTAATTTTTTTTCTATTTTCGCCATCTTCAATCCTTTTATAATTATTAGTTCGTATAATGTATATTATGTAAAATTAGATATAGAGCTACTTATCGTAGCAAATCATCTGCCCCAATGGATTCTGCTAGGTCCTTACCCTTACCCCTAACTTCGGTGGCTAATAGCAATTGTTTTGAAGCATCGTATACATCAGCTAAGGCTAATAAAGCCTTAGCTTCGTAGTACTTACTCCCATTGGTTCTTGCAAAACTTTCAATGGATTGCAAAAGCCTAATGGCTCGTGGGTAATTAGCATTTATTGACTCGTAAGAGGCCAGCGTAAGCTGCATATCCGCATACTGGCTCAACTTACCTGTTCTTTGGTACGTCGTTGAGGCTTTTACGCCATACTCTATAGCCTGGTCTATCTTATTAGATTTAAAATATGCGGAAGATATTCCAGCAAAACCCTCTGCTCTTTCATCATCATTAGATGAGATAGCAAGCGATTTACCATAAAAATCTATAGCATCAAAACCATTGTCTTCTTGCATGAAGTTATTTCCCAACTGGTACAAAAATTTACGCTCCATTTGCATGTATTTACTGTTGCCAAGTGCGGCCGTATCTAAGCCTTTAGTGAATGTTCCTGATGATGCTTTTAATTGCCCAATATCCCTTTGTGCTATACCTTTGTAGAGATAAGCAAACAATTGATCAACAGGTAAGTCTGGGTACTTTTCGCTTTCATCAAATGCAGCTATTGATGCCGCTAGATCGCCTTTTCGGTAATACGCCTTCGCAGCACAAAAGTTTGCATCATACTTATGCTCCAGTTTTTTTGCTTCCTCTATAGCTTTATCATAAGCTCCGGAGTTGAATAATTTCTCACACTGATTATTTGAATCATATGAATAAACTCCATTTGAAAACAGTAAAATAAAAATAAAACTTAATGTAGATTCTCGTTTCATATTAGCCTTTTTTGGTTAGTTGTATTAGTTCGTCTTCACCTATTACCTTAACACCAAGTGCGCTTGCCTTATCCAGCTTACTTCCGGCATCAAGCCCAGCGATAACATAATCAGTCTTTTTTGAAACGGAACCGGAAACCTTACCCCCGCAACTAAGAATAAGATTTTTAGCCTCATCCCTTTTTAGTGATGTTAATGTCCCCGTTAGGACAAAGACTAAACCCTCAAGTTCATTACTGATCTCTTCCGCTCCCACCTCGATTGAATCCCATTGGATGCCTTCCTTAAGAAGTATAGCTACTTGCTCTCTATTTGTATCTTCGTTAAAGTAGTTTTGAATTGATGTTGCTACTGTTGGTCCTATATCATGAATACTCAGCAATGACTCCTTGCTAGCACTCATAATTTTATCTATTGAGCCAAACTGCTTTGCTAAGTCATAAGCAGTTGCTTCCCCAACGTTTCTTATACCTAATGCATATATGAATTTACCTAATGTGGTTTTCTTAGATTTTTCTATTGATTCTATGAGATTTTCCGCTGATTTTTTTGCGAAACGGTCTAGCTTTAATAATTTTTCAGTTTTGACTGTATAGAGGTCTGAAACCGATAATACCAAGCTTGACTCGATCAGCTGATCAATAATCTTTTCGCCCAAACCGTCAATGTCCATAGCTTTTCTTGATGCAAAATGCATAATGCTTTGTTTTCTCTGTGCAGGGCATAACATTCCTGCATTGCATCTCAGAACAGACTCCCCCTCCTCTCTAACCAACACATTTGAGCATTCCGGGCAAAGCGTAGGCATTTCAAATTTTTTAATGTCGTTAGGTCTCTTTTCATGTACAACCTTGATGACCTCAGGCACTACATCCCCTGCTCTTCTCACCATCACAAAGTCACCAATGTGAATGTCTTTGCGTCTTAGTTCGTCTTCGTTGTGAAGAGTGGCGTTAGTTACTCTTACACCTGCTACAACTACAGGCATAAGTCGAGCAACAGGCGTTATAGAACCGGTACGACCGACTTGCACGCTGATGTCTTTAATAGTAGTCATAGCCTCTTCTGCAGCAAACTTGTGTGCGATAGCCCACCTCGGTGCTCGAGATACAAATCCAAGTTCATCTTGCATATTTAATGAATTGACCTTGTAGACAACGCCGTCTATATCGAAAGGGAGGGACTTTCTTGCATTGTTAATTGCATTATAGAAATCAATCATTCCTCTCACTCCATCAACCCTTTTTGTTAGGTTGCTAGTGGGTATCAGTAGCTGCTTCAATAAATCTAATCCCTCTTCCTGAGAGGAAAGTGTTTTATTGTCACAAAATATACTGTAAGCATAAAAGCTTAAAGGCCTTGATGCGGCAATTTTCGGGTCAAGTTGCCGTAAACTACCTGCTGCTGCATTTCTTGGATTAGCAAATACTTTTTCGTTAGCTTCAAGCTGCCTTTTATTTAAACTGATAAAATCATTTTTTAGCATAATGACTTCACCCCTAATCTCAATTTGACCAGCGGGACTGTTGCTTGGAAGCTTAAGCGGGATAGACTTGATCGTTTTTATGTTGTGTGTCACGTCCTCACCTACGCTTCCATCCCCTCGTGTAGCCGCAAGATGAAGCTCTCCATCCACATAAACTATAGTTACCGCAAGACCATCAAACTTAGGTTCCGCTACATACAATATATTAGCAACACCTAACTCTTCTCTTATCCGCTTATCAAAAACATCCAAATCTTTTTCATCAAAAGCATTTCCAAGTGATAGCATCGGCCTTTGATGTGTTATTTGCTTGAAAGATTTGTTTGGCTCCCCCCCTACTCTTTGCGTAGGTGAATCAATTGTAATAAGCTCAGGATTGAGGTCTTCGATTGCTTTAATCTCTAAAAATATTTTATCGAATTCAGCATCAGATATTAGTGGATTGTCTAAAACGTAGTAATGATAATTGTGCTCCGATATAAGCTTTTTTAAGTCAACAAGTCTCTCTTTAATTGTTATTGGATTATTCATCAAGAGAATATTTTTTTTGCTAATTCACTGCCAGGGATAATTTTTTTCGCCAACATTTTTTGCTCAACGCCTTTAAGGTAAACGTAAACCTTACTGATATAGTCATCGTTCATGGGCTTTCCTCCAACATCCACTAATGTTCCATTAAGTTGAGAGCATGCCTCTCTAATAATTTTTATCATTTCATTAAAGGCGTGAGTAATGTTCTTAGTATTTGGTACGTCCATTTTAAAAATAATGCCTTGAACAAATGCTTCATGATTTATTTCTAATGGTTTTCCGGATAGGTTTACAATGTCGCAGATACTTTCATTCTCGTTTTTAGGGTTTAATAATCTGTGGACTTCATTTCCTGACCTATTAATACTTGAGCTTTTAAAAAAATCTATGAGCGCTGCGGGGTGAAAGGCAGTGTCACTTTTTGGCAATACTTTCAATGTCAGGGCTCGATCAACTTCTCGACACATATCATTTAGCCTCTTACTCTCAACGCCTATCTCTTCATTAAACAACCAAAATAATGCCCCATTTACAGCTGTTTTTACCTCATTCACGTATTCAATTAGGCTATTAACTGACTCCTGCTCTAACTTGCCCTTCCTTGAAACCAGTTGCTGGACAATAAGAATTTGGTTGTATCGTATGCCTTCTTCAAGTGCCTGCCCTGTAGCCCATATATCGTTATCATTTCTTACGTATATCCTTAATCCATTTATCCCTAAGGCTTTATCATAGAATAAGGGCTGCAAACTATTTTGAATGTTAACAAATGTGATAGAAGCAACAGATTCAACTTCAGGAAAAATACCATCTGGCAGATTTTCTGATATTATTTTTGCCGACCCTTCAGCATTGGAACTTTCATTACTTAGGATGGAGTCATTAATTTCAAACTCTGCGGACTGGAAAAGTGGGTCATTGTCCTCACTAATCGTTGAAGAGGTTGCATTAAGCTTTTCTTTTCTTTTTTTATGGCTACTGATTTGGGCCCAGTTATGAATAATCATAATTATAATTATAATTAGTCCAAGAATTAGTAAGGCAAGCTGTACGTCACTCATATGATTATTCCGCTAGCTCCATTGATTGTATCTGTTGGAGATCAACTTCGACGATTCTCGATACTCCAGGCTCTTGCATAGTTACACCTATGAGCTGCTGCGCCATCTCCATGGTTAATTTATTGTGTGAGACAAAAAGAAATTGTGTGTTTTTTGACATACTCTTAACTACCTCGCAAAATCGTTGTGTATTCGAATCATCCAAAGGAGCATCCACCTCATCCATAAGACAAAATGGCGATGGATTTAGTTTGAATAAAGCAAAAACCAGAGCAATTGCTGTCATTGCTTTTTCTCCACCTGATAGCAAGTGAATCGTTGTATTTTTTTTGCCCGGAGGTTGTGCGACAACCTGTAGCCCAGTATCAAGTATTTCCTGACCAAGAAGCTCCAGCTGCGCATGGCCACCGTTAAATAATGTCGTGAAGAACTCATTGAAGTTTTTGTTTACTTCCTGGTAAGTGAGTTTTAACTTTTCACGAGTCTCTGCATCAATTTTTTGGATAGCATCTTGAAGCGTTTTTGATGCTGCCTGAAGGTCCTCTAACTGCTTTTGAATATAAGTTTGTCTTTCTCGAATGCTTTCAAGTTCTGATATAGCGGCTAAATTTACCGGCCCTAAGCGCTCAATTTTCTTCTCAAGGTTTTCGTATAGTCCTTCTAAGTCAGACAGGACAACATCTTCCTTCAAGTCTTTTTCTATAACCTCTTCATTCATATTACAGTTGTTCAGTGTTCGGCAGCATTGTTCGAAGACTACACTGCACTCGCGCTCATTTAATCTTGATTGTTGAAGAGACTCAATAACTGGGTTAAGTGCATGCTGAGACTCCAGTCTAGCCGTTTCCTCTTCCCTTAACTTGTTTTCCTTTTCTGACACTCTATCTCTTGCGAGAATTAGCTCTTTTTCTGCATTCTCTTTTAATTCCAATTTTCCTTTTAGCTCTTCTTGTAAAAGCGTTATATTTCCTTGTTGGTCCTCACTATGAGATTCGTTTAATTTAGTTAAAAGCTCATTTTTATCTTTGGCTAGGATTGCTAGCCTAGCTTGCACATCTTCAATCTTATTTACCAGCACCTTAATGTTGTATCCTAGCTCTTGCTCAAGCTTTTCACTTTCATTGAGATGGGTTCGCTTCTCATAAAATAACTGCTCTGCCTGAGTCTTTGAATTATTATGCTCTTCGTTTGTGAGGATTACTGACTGAATATTTTTAGTAATTTCTTCTATAGAATTTTTCTTGGCACTGAGCATTTCCATACTCTCCTTCAATTGAAGGGTTAAGCTTTCCATATCTTTACTAACAGTCTGAGTGCGGCTTTTATTGATCTCAAAAAGGTTTAGTTGTTTATTATATTCAATAATTAGGGTATTTCTTTCTTCTTCACAATGTGCTTTCTTTGCCATCAAAGTTACCAGACTTTCCTTCACATCACCCAGTCGATTTTTATTTTCCTTATTGGCTTTATCGGCTAAAAGAAGCCTCTCCTTGAGGTTGGGTAGTTTTTTTTCAAATACTTCGATCTTTTTCATGCGTTGAAGATGGTTGCTCTCTCCAGAAAAATCTTTATTAAGAATGTGATAATTCATCCCAAAAATATCTCCATTTTGTGCGATTAACACTTCTCCATGGCCTAGCTTTTGGCTTTCTAATTCAATATTATCTTGATTTGCAATGTATACATGGTTAAGCCACTCGTGAATAACCGGTTTCATTTCTTTTTTATCAATGGTTATAACGTCCAATGCTGACTTTAGCTTACTATTTAACGGTGTATTATTGGCATCGCTAGATGTAACCATCGTAATGGAGTAAGGAGGTCTTTTATCTTTAGGGATGGTTTTACCAATCGATTGATAAGCATTGATTTTAGTGCCTAAGATATTACCTAAAGCTGCCTCCCACCCGTCACTTATCTTGACATGGGTAAAAATATTTTCGTTATCATCTAAGCCAATACTTTTTAACCAATCATTCATTGTGTTTGGGTCAATTTCTTCTTTATCCATTTGCCTTAGTGAGCTGATATGAATTTCTGCTTCGCTTACTTCGCGTTTGAGTTCCAGGATAGAATTATTTAAGGTGTCCCCTCTTTCAGCATAATTTGCTTGCTCGTTACTCGCTTCTTCGATGGCTTTAGCTATGGCTATAAGTTCGTCTTCGTTTTGTTGTAATGTGTCGGGTTTAGTCACTTGAAACGCGTTACTTTCAAGCATTTTTAATTCGGCTGTTAACGACGCAATACGGCTATTTAAATCATTTATGATGTTTTCTGATAAGTCGACTGTGGCACTTTCAACATTAAGTTTTTCTGCCATATTCTGAAGATTAGCCGTACTTTCCTGCCATCTCTGGTTTGCTTTTTTAAAGTTATCTTCCGCCGTATTATGCTCAGACCTTCGCTCTTTTAGCTCCTCTGACAGGGATGCAATTTTTTGTTTTTTTTCAGCTAAATCCTCTTCGCTTTCTTTGAGCTGATTGGTGAGTTGAGTGTTTAAGCTTTCATATTCATTAAATTTATTTTGACTACTCTCCTTCAGCTGAGCAAGCCTTGCTATCTTTTCATTGAGGTTATTTAACCGATTTTCTGTATCCGTAACCCCCGAATTCATTTCGTAAAATTTTGCCTGACTAACATTGATTGCATCCGACGCCTGAACAAATTCTTGTTTTGTGCTTTCTACCGCTGCCTCTATGTTGGTTAGCTCTGCTTTTTTTTGGTCTAGTTTAATGGTGATCTCTGCAACTACTTCTTTTGATGCTTCCCACGCAGTATTAGCTATCCGTTTTTTTAGTAATTGAATCTGTGCGTAGGTTAGCTTCAACTTTTCTTGTAAATCATTATGCTTCTTAGCTGTTTGAGCTTGGGATTCTAATTTTGTAATTTGCTGATTTATCTCTCTTAACAAGTCATTTACGCGCTCTAGGTTGTCGCGTGCATCCCTTAACCTAAACTCTGTCTCCTTTCTCCTTTCTTTGTACTTGCTCACTCCCGCAGCCTCTTCCAGGTAATTTTTGAGCTCCTCGGGTTTTGCCTCAACTATCTGGGATACGGTATTTTGACCAATGATTGCATAACCTCTTGCCCCCAATCCGGTCCCGAGAAATAAATCTGCGACGTCCTTTCTTCTGACTGTGGTGTTATTAATTTGATAGGTAGAGCCTTTCTCTTTCTCAATAATCCGTTTAACCGATATCTCAGCATAACTTGCCCACTCCGCTGGAGCAGCCCCATTTGCATTATCAAAAATTAACTCGACACTAGCTCTTCCTATCGCTTGGCGGGTATCGGTGCCATTAAAAATGACGGAGTCCATAGACTCTCCTCGCATATCTTTTGCGGATGAAGATCCAAGTACCCATTTAACGGATTCCATGATATTTGATTTACCGCAACCATTCGGCCCGACAATGCCCGCTAATTCGCCATCGAGCTTGATTGTTGTCGGATCAACAAAGGTTTTAAATCCCGCTAGTTTTATTTGTCTAAGTTTCAATATGTAAATTTATGTATTATTTTAGGAAAGTGTTTATTCAAAGCAGTATAATGTTTTCTTTTCAAATTATTAGATTATAGGATAAATATGAGTGACCAGTCATTAGGCGGTAAACCCACAGCTCAACCCACCAAGCACTTAGAGGTTTTTGATAATCCAAACAAAAACCGCGACTTTCATATCCACATGCAAATACCAGAATTTACCTGTCTTTGCCCTAAAACTGGGCAACCTGACTTTGCAACACTCTACCTCGATTATATCCCCGATGAACGCTGTGTGGAACTAAAAAGTCTTAAACTTTACATATGGTCATTTAGGGACGAAGGCTGCTTCCATGAAGCAGTTACCAACAGTATTTTAGATGATTTGGTGGCGGCAACGAATCCAAGATACATGAAGCTCACTGCGAAGTTTTTTGTTAGGGGTGGGGTCTTTACTAACGTTGTAGCAGAGCATAGAAAAAATGGCTGGAAACCCCAGGAGAAAATAGATTTAAATCAGTTCCCATCAGAATCGAATACCCGAAGCTGAGTTAACTTACTTATTGACATAAGCCTTATAGGGAATTAATATCAGCAGCTCTTGTGGGGGTATAGCTCAGCTGGGAGAGCATCTGGATGGCATTCAGAGGGTCAGCGGTTCGATCCCGCTTACCTCCACCACTATTCATTTTAACCCACTCCAATGAGGTTCAATCAACCTCGCTAAACACCAAAACTTACCTTTAGGGCAGCCAATTAAATGGAAAGGATATTGAAAGGTATTAAAAAGGATAAATGAAGATAGTGTTAGGTAGAAGTGCTTTGTTTTGTACCACATTTAGAATATGAAGAATAAGAGTAGGATTAGCATCGGAGGCCCCCAAACCCAACCCGACAACACACTCATCAGACTTTCAAATTTTTCTAGTAACGGCATGTGTGGTATCTCTTTCTCAGAAAATAAATATTAGGATAAACTACTTTAAATAAATATATATAAACAAACTAAAAATTAACAATTACTTAAAAGGATGAGGAATCATGCCTGAATTGACATTAATCATTAAACAGACGCTCGCACTTATTGCCATAGTTGACCCATTAATTGCATTACCCCTTTACCTGTCATTCAAAGCCAACAAGAAGATGGATGAAACCAAGATTGCAAAAACGGTTGCCTTCACCGTCTTTGTTGCGCTAACCTCAGCCATATTTTTCGGAGAGCAGCTCCTGGTATTTTTTGGAGTGAGTTTAGAAAGTTTCAAGATATGTGGAGGGCTATTGCTCCTTATCCTTGCTATCGACATGATGCAGGGCAGAGACCAAAAAAGTCTTGAGGATAATATTGGCAGCCAATCACATATGATTGCTTATGTTCCCTTGAGTATTCCATTACTCGCAGGTCCTGGTGCGATTGGAAATATGATTATCGCTGCCTCACTAACAACTTCATTTGCATCAAAAGTTCTGTTAGTCATCCCTGTGCTTATTGTTTCGATTATTATTTGGTCATTATTCAATTTTGCCGATGTTGTCTCAAGAGTGATAGGAGACATCGGCGCTAAAATTATTACGCGCCTTATGGGATTAATATTGGGGTCATTAGCAATAGAGATTATCGTTAAAGGAATTATGGCTACAATTCAAAGTTATTAATCGATGTGATTTATGGTGTAAT
>Ga0209830_10003792_pt1 | contig 11379 bp, 12 predicted proteins | sample ArcticOcean_MG_C_12_FD_187439 | JGI IMG/M metagenome (GOLD analysis project Ga0209830, IMG submission 187439) | Marine microbial communities from western Arctic Ocean - ArcticOcean_MG_CB8_130 (SPAdes) (version 2) | ecosystem: Environmental > Aquatic > Marine > Oceanic | place: Arctic Ocean...
TGATTTTGGCTTTTCAGTTATGCCAATACTTAAATCATTTTCTGATTGGAACAAAAAAAATACTCGAACAATATCTTTAAAATTAAATAAAAATTTTGAAGAAGGTAGAATTAGTTAATCATAAAATTATGAATAATGTAAGATTGTACTATTCAGAGAGTATAGTTGAAAATTCTACTAGCTTAGTTTCTAAAGAACATAGTCATTATATTGCAAATGTAATGAGATTAAAAAAAGGATCTAATATTAATTTTTTTAATAAAGAAGGTGAGTGGTTAAGTAAAATTATTTTTATTGAAAGAGATAAAGTAGAAGTTAAATTTTTAAATAAAATTAAAGAGCCTTTAAAAATATCAAATATTGAGTTAGCAATATGCTTAGTTAAAAAAACTCCCATGGAAATTATTTTACAAAAAGCCACAGAGCTTGGAGTAAGTAAAATTGTTCCAATTATTTCAGACAGAACAGAGGTGAAAGATCTAAATTTTGACAGAGCTAATAAAATTGTTGTTGAAGCGATTGAACAGTCTAATCAACTAAATCCTCCAGAGATAAGTCAAATAATTAAATTGAAAGATTTTATTAATGATATTTCTAATGAAACAAAAATATTTTTTGCTGATATAAATTCTAAACAAATACTGAGTTCAAAAGACTTAGTGAAAGAAAAAAAAATTAGTGTTTTAATTGGGCCGGAAGGTGACTTTTCTCCTGCTGAGCGTGAATTAATCCTATCAAAACCGGAGACAGTCCCTTTCACGCTTTCTGGAAACATACTTCGTGCAGATACCGCAGTAATAAGTGCAATTTCTCTTGTTAACTATATTCATAAAAACCATTAATTGTCGCATTATTTGAAATTGTTAAATAGCTTAGAACGTATATATAAACCTCAATGAAAAATATTTTTAAAATAATAAGTTTTCTATTTTTGACCTCTGGTTCGGTACTCGCTGATCAGCCAAAAAATTGGCAGTTAGGCTTTCAAGACCCGGCATCAACAGGCATGGAAAGTATTGTTTGGTTTCATGATTATATGTTGTTACCAATTACTACAGCGATAACTGTTTTTGTTTTATTTTTAATTTTATATGCTTGTGTAAAATTTAGGGCTTCAAAAAATAAAGTTGCCTCAACAACAAGTCACAACACGACAATAGAAGTTTTATGGACACTTATTCCTTGTCTTATTTTAATAGTCTTAGCAGTCCCATCGTTCAAACTCTTGTACGAACAAGATACAATTCCTAAAGCGGATGTAACAATCAAAGCAGTTGGTTATCAATGGTATTGGGGTTACGAGTATCCAGATGAGAAAATAGGCTTCGACTCTTATATGGTTGACGAAAAAGATCTTAAAGCTAATCAACCAAGATTACTTACGGTTGATAACGAAATTTATGTACCAGTTAATAAAGTAGTAAAAGTTTTAATTACTGCAAACGATGTATTACATGCTTGGGCACTACCTTCTTTCGGCGTTAAAAGAGACGCCATACCTGGAAGAATAAATGAAACTTGGTTCAAAGCAGAAAAAACTGGAACTTTTTATGGTCAATGTTCAGAGTTATGTGGAATTAAACACGCTTTTATGCCAATCACAGTTAATGTAGTGACAGAAGATGAGTACGCCACTTGGTTAAATGATGCTAAACAAAAATTTGCATTAGAAGACATAAGTTCAAATATTAAAGTAGTAAAAAATCAAATTAAAAAATTAAATTAATCATGTACGGGGAACAATCAGACAACGGTCATCACAACCCAACAGGATGGAAGCGATGGGCTTATTCTACAAATCATAAGGACATCGGAACGATGTACCTTATATTTGCTATTATAGCTGGAATCATAGGTTCGGTTTTTTCAGTTATTATGAGAATGGAATTAATGCATCCTGGCGATGGAATTCTTGGAGGCAATTATCATTTATACAATGTTCTTGTAACCGGTCACGGCTTGATCATGATTTTCTTTATGGTTATGCCTGCAATGATTGGTGGTTTTGGCAATTGGTTTGTTCCAATTATGATTGGCGCCCCTGACATGGCGTTTCCAAGGATGAATAATATTTCTTTTTGGTTATTACCTGCTGCTTTTATTTTATTAATAGCTTCAATTTTTGTTGAAGGACCTCCTGGACAAACAGGAATTGGTGGTGGATGGACTATTTATCCTCCTTTATCTTCTAAAACTGGTCAGCCTGGTCCTGCAATGGATTTAGCTATTTTAAGTTTGCACATTGCCGGTGCATCTTCAATTTTAGGAGCAATAAATTTCATTACGACAATTCTTAATATGAGAACACCAGGTATGACATTACATAAAATGCCTTTATTCTCATGGTCAATTTTAGTGACTGCCTTTTTACTTTTATTATCTTTGCCAGTTTTAGCTGGAGCTATTACAATGTTGCTCACTGATAGAAATTTTGGAACCTCTTTCTTTGAGGCACAGACTGGGGGTGATCCAGTTTTATTTCAACATTTATTTTGGTTTTTTGGACATCCAGAAGTTTATATTTTAATTCTTCCAGGTTTTGGAATGATAAGTCATATAATTTCTACTTTTTCTAAAAAACCTATTTTTGGATATCTAGGAATGGCTTACGCCATGGTTGCTATTGGTGTTGTAGGGTTTGTTGTTTGGGCACACCATATGTATACTGTTGGCTTAGATACGGATACGAAAGCATATTTTTTAGCTGCAACTATGATTATTGCTGTCCCAACAGGAATTAAAGTATTTTCTTGGATAGCCACAATGTGGGGTGGTTCTATAACTTTTAAAACCCCAATGTTATTTGCAATAGGTTTTATATTTTTATTTACTCTAGGAGGAGTTACAGGTGTGGTATTAGCTAACGCAGGCGTAGACACTGCATTGCACGATACTTACTACGTTGTAGCCCATTTTCATTATGTACTTTCATTAGGTGCGGTTTTCGCAATTTTTGCAGGCTTCTACTACTGGTTCAGTAAAATGAGTGGATATGAGTATTCAGAATTTTTAGGTAAATTACATTTTTGGTTAACTTTTATTGGAGTTAACTTAATATTCTTCCCACAACATTTTTTAGGCTTAGCTGGAATGCCAAGAAGATATGCTGATTACCCAGATGCTTTTGCAGGTTGGAATTATATATCTTCTATAGGTTCTTATATTTCTATGGTTGGTTTAGTTATCTTTTTAATTAATTTACTTTATTCATTTATAAGAAAGAAAAAAGCACAACAAAATCCTTGGGGAGAAGGAGCTACAACTCTAGAGTGGACTGTATCATCACCACCACCGTTCCATACTTTTGAAGAGCTACCTAAAATTAAATAAATTGATTCAATCAACAGTTAAATTAAAAAAAATTAAAACTATTTCAAGTTTTAGCTTACGTTCATTTTTTAATCTAATGAAACCTAGAGTCATGTCTCTTGTTTTATTTACTAGTATGGTTGGTTTGTTAATCGCTCCTGAACAAGTTTCTTTTACCACATCAGTTACTTCCTTATTTGCAGTTGCTATGGGTGCCGGTGCAGCTGGGGCTCTAAACATGTGGTATGAATCAGATTTAGACGCTCTTATGACAAGAACATGCTTAAGACCTATTCCAACTGGAAAAGTCCAAAAAAATCAAGCGTTATGGTTTGGAGTGGTCCTGTCTATAATATCGATAACAATGCTTTATTATACGGCAAATTTAGTTTCATCTTTATTATTAGCAACTACTATAGGTTTTTATTTTTTCATTTATACTATTTGGCTTAAAAGAAGAACTCCTCAAAATATTGTCATAGGAGGTGCAGCAGGAGCCTTACCACCTGTTATTGGCTGGGCCATATCCACTAATAGCATTTCAATAGAGTCAATTATTTTATTTTTAATAATATTTATTTGGACGCCATCTCATTTTTGGGCGCTCAGTTTGTATAAATCAAGTGATTACAAAAAAGCTAAAATCCCTATGCTGCCAATTACTGCAGGTGTAAAAAAAACTAAATTAAATATTTTAATATATTCTTTATTGATGGCACCTATTGTCGCGCTACCTTATTTTTTTAATTTTGGAAGTGTAATTTATTTAACTTTGTCTACAGCAATGACATTTTATTATGTTTATTTATGCGTGCTACTTTTTAAAGAAAAGAATAACAAGTTGTCGAATATTATTGCGAGGAAAATATTTGTTTATTCTATATTTTATTTATTTTTTATATTTGTTTTAATTCTAGCTGACAACATAATTAAATATTAATTTATGAAAAAAAAAAAGAAAAATATAATCACTGCTATAGCTTTAATTGTTTTTATGATTATTCTATTCCTAACTACTTTCTATAATATTGGAATTTATAATAGAGAACTTTAATGACATTGAATAAAAAGAAGTTAACCCCTGTTATCCTGGTTACTATTTTTTTTCTAATGCTAGGACTATCTTTTGCTGCCGTACCTTTGTATGAACTTTTTTGCAGAGTAACTGGCTTTGCTGGAACAACACAAAATGCCATTAACAAAGAATTGCCAAAAGTAGTTATAAACCAAACCTATAAAATCCGTTTTGACACCAACTTAGGCAATAAGCTTGACTGGAAGTTTTATCCTGAAAAAAATACACTCGATTTAAAACCAGGTGAAGTACATAATGTTAATTTTTATGTAGAGAATTTAGACCAAATAGGAACAGCTGGAGTGTCTTCTTTCAATGTTTCACCATCTTCATTTGGCTTATACCTGAACAAAATTGGCTGTTTCTGTTTTGAAAAACAAGTACTTAAGCCAGGAGAAAAAAGAGAATTTACTCTAAGCTTTTTCTTGGATCCTAAAGTAGTTGATGATAATAAAACTAAAGATATTTCGGATGTGACACTATCGTTTACTTTTTTTTCATCCGAATACTATAAAAACTAAAAAGATAAATAAATTATGTCAACAGGCGAAAAAAAACACGGATTTCATTTAGTAGACCCAAGCCCTTGGCCTATTTTTACATCTTTTTCATCTTTAGTACTAGCTTTTGGAGCAGTTTATTATTTTCACACAAAAGCACTTTGGCTTCTATTAATTGGAACGGCATTATTAATTTACGGTGCTTATATGTGGTTTAGAGAAGTTACGATCGAAGCCGAACACCAAGGCCACCACACGTACGTTGTTCAATTAAGCCACAGATATGGAATGACATTATTTATTGCATCTGAAGTTATGTTTTTTGTTGCATGGTTTTGGGCTTATTTTAACGCAAGCTTATTTCCAACTGAAGCTATTGGAAGTGCCTGGCCACCTCCAGACATCAAAACTTTTGACCCTTGGGATATTCCGCTTATTAATACTTTAATACTTTTACTTTCAGGGACAACAGCAACCTGGGCACATCACGCCCTAATAGAGGAAAATGATAGAAAAGGTTTATTGCACGGATTAATTTTAACAGTCTTTTTAGGTTTTATTTTTTCATGTTTTCAAGCATATGAATATCACCACGCAACTTTTACAATGGACGGAAATATATATGGATCAACTTTTTATATGGCTACAGGTTTCCATGGTTTTCACGTTATCATAGGTACAATTTTTTTGGCAGTTTGCCTTATTAGAGTTACAAAAGGTCATTTTACAACAGACCATCACTTCGGTTTCGAAGCAGCAGCATGGTACTGGCACTTTGTTGATGTAGTTTGGCTTTTTCTCTTTGCTGCTATTTATATTTGGGGTAGTTAAAAATTTAATTGAAAAATCAATTATTATTTAATATTTTTGTTCTTTCAGTCATCACTTTATTTTGTGCACTTGGAACTTGGCAGCTAGTAAGATTGCAATGGAAAAATACTCTGATCAATCAAATCAGCGAAGGTTTAGAATCTTCACCTGTAAATTATTCTGATAAAATTAAAGTAAACTACCAAAGAGTAACAATAGAGGGCAAATATAACTTTGGAAAACAAATTTATCTTTATAGTCTTAATGATAAAGGACAACCAGGTTATGATGTGATCACACCTTTTCAAGGGCTTGGCTCAGAAAACATATTGGTTAATAGAGGCTGGATAAAATTTAATTTAAAAAATAACGATATCATTAACAGAACTACAGATAATAAAATTCAGGGTTTAATTTTAAAAAATATAAAGCCCAATGTTTTTAAGCCTGAAAATGATGTAAAGGCAAATATTTGGTTCTCAATAAATCTTGAACAAATAAAAGAAGTAACGGACAAAAATTTTGGTAATTACATTCTCTATCTAGAGAACAAAGATATAAACATTCCAAAACCTAAAAAAATTACAATAGATTTGCCAAATAACCACCTCAAATACGCTTTTACGTGGTATTCAATATCTATATCAATATTTGGTTATTTTTTATATTTTAGAAAAAAAAATGAAATACTGTAGCACTAGAGACAAAAAATTAAATTTTGATTTCAAAGAAATATTTCAGAGAAGTCTAGCCCCGGATGGAGGTTTGTTTATACCTAAACAGATTAAAAAATTTAGTTCAAATGAACTAAAAAAAATGAAAAGATTAAATTATATTGATCTTGCAACAGAAGTGGTCTCAAGTTTTTGTGCACCCACATTTAACAAGCAGCAACTTAAAGCTTTAATAAAGAAATCTTATAAAAAGTTTAAGAAAAAAGATGTTGTTAGCTTGATTAAGTTAGATGAAATAAATCTACTAGAACTTTATCATGGTCCAACTTTAGCGTTTAAAGATATTGCAATGCAGTGTATTGGCAATATCTATGAAGAATTCAATACAAACAATGAAGATACTACCAATATAGTTGTGGCCACATCTGGAGATACTGGTGCAGCAGCTATATCAGCTTTAAGTAAAAGAAAAAAAATTAACTTATTTATTTTACATCCACATAATAAAATTTCAAAAATTCAAAAAAAAATTATGACAACAATAGGTGGGAGTAATATCTATAACATTGCAATTAAAGGTTCATTTGACGATTGTCAAAAAATAGTAAAACAAATGTTTGCGGATAATATTTTTAGACAAACGATTAATATGTCAGGTGTAAATTCAATTAACTGGGCAAGAATAATATTTCAAATAGTCTATTATTTTTACTCGTTCCTAAGGTTGAACAAAAAAAAAATAAACTACGCAGTTCCAACAGGAAATTTTGGAGATATTTATGCAGGATATATGGCAAAAAAAATGGGCCTGCCAATAGAAAAACTAATTGTTGCAACTAATGAAAATGATATTTTACAAAGGGTTATTAATAGAGGAATTTACAAACCATCAAAGGTTAAAGCTTCAATATCACCAAGCATGGATATACAAATTTCAAGTAATTTTGAAAGACTCTTGTTCTACATATTAAACTCTAAAGATACAGAAGTTAAAAAGTTAATGAACAACTTAGAAACAAAAGGTTTTTTTAAACTAACTTCAAATCAAAGAAAAATAATTCAAAAGGACTTTTCTGCATTTAAAGTGACCAACGCAGAAACAAAAGAAATGATTAAAAGAATATATACAAAGCATAATTTTTTTATAGACCCACACACTGCAACTGGTTTTTATGCTGCTAAAAAAGTCATAAGTGATTATCCGTGTGTTGTAGTTGGGACTGCGCATCCTTATAAATTTTTAGAAACCATGAAATCAGCAACAGGAAAGCAAATTAAAAAACCAAGTCAAGTAAGCAAGTTGATGTCAGGAAAGGAAAAGTATGATATACTGAATAATAATACTAATGTGGTCAAAAAATATATTTTAGAAAAACAATATGAAAATTAAAGAAGGTGAGAAGCTACCAGTAGCAGATTTTTTTTATTTGGACGATAATAACGCCGTTCAAAAAATCGATACAAACTCTCTATTCAAAGATGGTAAAGTTATTATGTTTGGTGTTCCTGGAGCTTTTACTAAGGTTTGTTCAGCGACCCATCTACCTGGCTATGTTAAAAACTTTGAAGAAGCCAAAAAAAAAGGTGTTACAAAAATTATTTGTCTTTCCGTAAATGACCCTAATGTAATGCAGGCATGGGGAGAAAAACATGGAACTAGAGGTAAAATTCTTATGTTAGGAGATCCATATTGCAAATTTACTAAATCTATAGGAGCGGAGATTGACAGAAATGAAAAAGGTTTAGGAATGAGATCCTTAAGATATACCATGCTAATAGAAGAGGGTGTTGTGACTCGAATCAAGGAAGAATCGGATGCTGGCACGTGCGAAATATCTGCTGCTGAAAACTTTTTAAAAGAGATCTAGTTTACTTATTGCTTCTGTAGCAAGTTTATCGGCTATATCATTGTATTTGTTTCCTGCATGGGCTTTGACCCATTTCCACTCAATAATTTGTTCTTTAGACAATTCATTTAGTATTACCCATAAATCTTTGTTTTTAACTGGTTTTTTATTCACATTTTTCCAACCATTTTTTTCCCAATTTTTTATCCAAACTGTAATGCCGTTTTTAAGATAGGTTGAATCTGTATAGATAATTATTTTAGAAGCTTTTTTTATTTTTCTAAGTGCCATAATCGGGGCCATTAATTCCATTCGATTATTCGTAGTAGATTTTTCTTCACCAGATATATTGGTTTCGTTATTATCTGAATCTAAAATTACCGCCCCCCATCCACCAGGGCCAGGGTTACCTGAACATGCTCCATCTGTGTAAATCGCATACTCCATTAAAAGAAATAATCTTCAAAATTTTTTGAATTTTTGTGAAACTCTAGTCTTACCAAGTACTCCATAGGATCTTTAACTTTTACAATAGCTCCTTCAACAGTATTAATTGCGTCAAAAACTCTTGTCAGTAGAAATCTTAGTGCGGATCCTTGAGATAAAACCTTTATACTTTCTTTCTCATTTGCATTTAACACTCTTAATTGATTATAACCTTTCATAAAACTTTTTGCTTTTGTAGCGTTAAAGCTTAAATTATTTTTAGATCCATCAAAACACAATGCATTAAAACAAATTGCTATCTCTAGAGCATAAAAATCATTACAAGAAAAATAGAAATCAATAATTCCATTAAATTTATCATCTTTAAAAAAAATATTATCACTAAATAAATCAGCGTGTATAATTCCTCCAGGCAGATCTTTGGGCCAATTCTTTTCCACATCAGTCAAATTAGTTTCAATTAACCCAGGTAAATCCTTATGTATATCTATACATTTATCTTTTACTTGTTCAAATATTTTTCTCCAAGACCCTATTGACAAATCATTTCGTCTTTGAATTTTAAAATTTTTAGTTATTAAATGCATACGTGCAACTTCTTGACCTAAAGACTTACAGTTACTAGGGCTTAAAATATTTTTAGCTCCTCCGTCAAGAAAACTAACTATCATTAAATTTTTATTTTTATAAGTAGATATAGTTTTGTTATTATTATTTTTAATAGGAACGGGGCATTTAAAATTTTCTTTATGTAAACCAGTCATTAAATCAGAGAAAAAAGGCAAATCTTTTTTTTTAACTCTTTTTTCGTAAATTGTAAGTATGTATTTTTTACTATCTATACGTAAAAAGTAATTTGTATTTTCTATACCGTCTTCAATACCTTTAAATTCTTTAAGTTGTCCAATGGAATAATTAAGAAGAATTTCTTTAATATTTTCTTTATTAAGCTGTGTGTATACTGCCATTCTAATTTAATTCTTTGGGTAATTTAAAAACCACTTTTTCTTTAGCAACAATAATTTCCTCGATAGATACTTTGCAATTTTTTTTAATTTCGCTAATTAAGGTTTGAACTAGTTGTTCAGGTGCAGAAGCACCCGAAGACACACCAATTGTTTTACATTTTTTTATTTTCTCAATAGGTAGTTCTTTTCCAAAATGTATTAGTTCTGAATTAATGCAGCCAGCTTTTTTAGCGACCTCAACTAATCTTACTGAGTTTGAAGAATTTCTACTCCCAATAACAAAAAACATATCACAATTTGGCGCTATTTTTTTTACAGCAATTTGCCTATTTGTAGTTGCATAGCATATATCTTCTTTTGTAGGACTTTTAATATTAGGAAATTTATTCTTTAAAAGTTCAATTATTTGTGAAGTATCATCAACGGATAAAGTAGTTTGAGTAATATATGCCAATGGTTTAGTAAAGTCTTCCAACTTTAAAGATACAACATCGTTATTTGTTTCTATAAGTTTAACGCTTCCTTTCGGTAACTGTCCCATTGTGCCAACTACTTCTGGGTGATTTTTATGACCAATTAAAATAATATCAAAACCATTTTTAAAAAGTTGTTCAGATTCTCTGTGCACTTTTGAAACTAAAGGACACGTAGCGTCAATAAAAGATAAATTTTTTAATTTTGCCTCTTCAGGAACTTTTTTTGGAACCCCGTGAGCGGAAAAAATTACAGGCCTGGTTACATCTTTAATCTCAGATATTTCCTCAACAAATATTGCCCCTCTTGTTTTGAGATCTTCTACAACTTGCTTATTATGTACTATCTCGTGCCTAACATAAATAGGCTTGCCGTATTTAAGCAAAGTTCTATTTACGATCTCTATAGCTCTCTCAACACCCGCGCAAAAACCTCTAGGAGAGGCTAAAAAAATTTTAAGTTCATTTTTCATTTTTTTCTAATAAATATTCAAGTAATATATGTGGAAAAGTTAAAGACGCCAAACCAATAAATATCACTTTGAGAATAGAGTCACTTAAATTATAAAAATTTAGTAAGAAATATAAAGAGATTAAAAATAAAGTTGCCGTAATTAGTGTTAAAGGTAAAATACTAATTACAAATTTTTTAAGGCCCTTCTTAAAATTATTCTTGTCTAGTGTTTGAATTAATGAAATTGAGTGTCTTATAGAATGAAGAAAACAAAAATAAACTGTAAATGCCACAAGTGGAGAAAGAAATATATTCAATATAATTATTGTTAAGGAGTCCAGTATAGCAATTTCAAAATTTTTGTTTATAAAAATGTTGCTCAACACACTAAAAAAAATTAAAATTAAAATTATATCACTATTAAGTTGCGGCACCTCAACACTTAAGATAGAAAAAATTTCCAACGACTCTTCCAAATTAGCCCATAGTGGCGCCAGAACAATCAAAGTACCTTTAAAAAAATAAAATAAAGCTAAAAACTTTGTTTTTTTTACATCTCCAAAGTTACTGTCTTCTTTACCAAAATGATATGACGCAACTATCAAAAATAAAAGCAGTGTTAAAATAGGAAAAAAATACCAAAAAATAATTACCGAAAGCGAAATTAGTATGTAAGTTAAATAAAAAAATGATTTATTTTTTATACCGTACAACTTTAAAATTTTGTATCCTTTTTGGTGATCTAAGGATCCGTGGGATACACCAATTATAGCTATCAAAAAGAAACATGCTGAATCTAATATAATTTTTTCTACACCTAAA
>Ga0209830_10003798_pt1 | contig 11368 bp, 6 predicted proteins | sample ArcticOcean_MG_C_12_FD_187439 | JGI IMG/M metagenome (GOLD analysis project Ga0209830, IMG submission 187439) | Marine microbial communities from western Arctic Ocean - ArcticOcean_MG_CB8_130 (SPAdes) (version 2) | ecosystem: Environmental > Aquatic > Marine > Oceanic | place: Arctic Ocean...
TATCTGACCTGATTGCTAATTCTAATTTAGCGGTTTTGTCTGCTTGTTTATTTGAACTACAAGAAAGTAGGCCAAAACTTAGTATTAGCAAATTAATTTTAAGTGCGTTTGCTATTAAAGTCTTCATATGGGCATTTTATTTAATTAAATTCTTTCTTTAAAAGTGTATATCCTTTAAGGATAAAACTTAATACAAAGTTTTAATTTTAAGGTAGATATTTGTTGTTCAATTCTCACAAATACTAATACGTTTTGTATAGTTGATTTATTTGAAACAGCCTTTTTTAAAGCAATAAAATTAGATTACAATGATTAGTATATAGTCTTGTTTTTGAATTACTATAACCATTGCAATATTTGTTATTTAAAGTGAAATCCTGTCATACAGAAACTTTGTTTAATTAAGATTTTTACTTTAGCAATTAAATAATTAGAGATTGCGAAAATTATTTACTAATCAAATTTATAAACTTATGAAGAATTTTATTTTTGTAAAAGCTGGAAGGTACCAATTAATGGTTTTGTTTGTTGTACTAACTAGTTTTGCCCAAACTGCCTTTTCTCAAACAATACAAGGAAAGGTAACTGATGAAAACGGAGTCCCTTTTCCAGGTGCAAGCGTTACTGTAAAAGGAACCTCTAAAGGAGTTATAACAGATTATGATGGGTTCTATAAACTTATTTTAGAAGAAAACTCAGAAATTCTAATTTTTTCTTTTTTAGGCTACACATCTTCAGAAGAAGCCATTAATGGTCGTACAACAATTAATGTGAGTTTAGAACCAGATGCTCAATCATTAGGTGAAATTATAGTTGTAGGTTATGGTGCTGAGAAAAGATCGCAAATTACTGGTGCTGTCGCATCTATTAGCCCAGAATCACTAACAAGAAATACAGCAGCATCGCTTGATAATGCTCTACAAGGCAAAGTAGCTGGTGTAACTGTTACGACCAATAGTGCTGCACCAGGAGGTGGAGTTTCTGTAAGAATTAGAGGTGTTGGTGGTGTTGGTAATAGTGAGCCTTTATATGTCATTGATGGTATGCCAATTAGTGTAGGTGCTAACGAAAATAGTAGTCCACTATCTTCAATAAACTCAGAAGATATAAAATCGATTTCGATACTTAAAGATGCGGCTTCGGCAGCAATTTATGGTTCTCGAGCAGCCAATGGTGTTGTGTTAATTACTACAAAAACAGGTAAAAGAAATCAAAAGCCAGTTGTAAAGATAAGCACAAAATACGGCGTTCAATCTATCTCGAAAACGTATGATATGATGGATGGTGAAACTTTTGCTAATTATAGAAATTTATTGGAAACAAATGCCGGGAGACCAGAAGTATTTAGCAACCCTGCTTCTTTTGGAAGAGGAACAGATTGGGTAGATGCTATCACAAGAACGGCTTCAGTTTCAGATTTACAAGCATCCTTTTCAGGAGGTACAGATTCAGGAAATTATTTTCTTTCTTTAGGTCAATATAAACAGGATGGTATTGTTGAATCAAGTTCCTTTGAAAGGATTTCTTTAAGACTAAATGCCGATAAAAAAATAAGCGATAAATTTAAAGTAGGTTCTAATATAAGTATTTCCAGAACCAAACAAGATGCTGCCTTTGGATCAGGATCTAGAGTAGGTTTGTTTAGTAATATAGCTCAATCCACAATTTTTTACCCAACCATTCCTATTTATGACGCAGAAGGTAACTTCTCTGCAACACCAGCAAATGGATTTTATAAACCTGTAGCTAACCCATTATTTTTACTAAGTCAACCTTCATTTCCTCCTATAAATAATAATTTTAGAGCTAATTTATATGCCGAGTATAAAATGCTTCCTAATTTGGAGCTTAGAACAAGTGGTTATTATACTTCTAATAACACTAACAGTGAAGCATTTGGTAGTATTTATGATTTAGGAGCTGCGGTAAGTACCGAACAAAGTGTAACCAAATCACAAAGATCAAGTTTCAATGCTTTAATTGAAAACACCTTAAACTATAGATTAAATATAGACAATCATTCTTTTAGTTTTCTTTTAGGACAAAGTGCACAATCCATTAAAAGTGAAAGTTTATTTGTTAGTGGTGATTATACTGAAGAAGGCAATAATATTATCGATGAACAAGCAAATGCATTAAATATTGTAAACCTTATTGATGAACAGAGTTACCTTTCATTTTTTGGTAAAATGAATTATAGTTTTAAAGGTAAATATTTAATGACTGCTATATTAAGACGTGATGGTTCTTCTAAATTTGGATCTAATAACAGATGGGGTACCTTCCCATCAGCTTCAGTTGGTTGGCTAATTTCAGAAGAAGATTTTATACCTAAAGGTACAGCTTTAAATTCTCTGAAGTTAAGAGCAGGATGGGGCCAAGTGGGTAATGATAATATTGCCAATTATCTATCATCTGTTGTTGTAGCTTCTGGCTTTAACTATCCATTTGGAAATAATAATGATGTAATATCTTCGGGCTTTGCTTTATCTGGAATACCAAATCCAGATATTCAGTGGGAAACAGTCACTCAATATAGTATTGGTATTGACGCCGATTTCTTAGATAATCGATTAAACCTTGTTGCAGAGTATTATAATAAAACACAAAATGATATGCTTGTTCCTGTACCTCAATCTGGTGTAACAGGAATTTCAAATGGAGAAAATGCAGGGGTAATTGTTTTAAATACTGGTGATTTAACAAATAGTGGTCTAGAATTTTCTGCAAATTATTCTGGTGAAGTAGGTAAATTATCATACGCCGTTGGTGCAAACATTACAACACTTAATAACAAAATAAACGATTTACCCGCTCCAATCAATAGGTATTCGTTGAAAGGAAGTTTCCTGACCAGAACCGAAGAGGGAAGAAGTTTAGGAGAGTTTTACGGCTTTGCAGCGGATGGTATTTTTCAAAATGATGCTGAAGTAGCTGCACATGCAACCCAAAATGCTGCAACTGCGCCGGGTGATATTCGTTTTAAAGATCTTAACAACGATAATATAATAGACGGTAATGACCAGACCTTTATTGGTAATCCAATTCCAGATTTTGCTTATGGATTTAGTATTGGATTAAACTATGAAAATTTTGATTTTTCACTTCAAGGAAATGGTGTTCAAGGAAATGACATTTATAATGCTTCAAAAGTTACATTAATTGACAACTCGGAAAGTTTAAATAAACTAAATTTCACACCTTGGTCTCCTACAAATACAAACTCAACATACCCAAGAGCTATAGATAGTGATCCAAATCAGAACTTACGTAATTCGAGTTATTTTGTAGAAGATGGTTCTTTTTTAAGAATAAAAACATTACAGTTAGGGTACTCATTACCTCAAAAGTCTTTATCAAAACTAGGCATGTCAAAATTACGTTTGTATGGAAGCGTGCAAAACCCTTTTACCTTTACAAAATATTCAGGTCTTGATCCTGAAGTCGGAAATGCAGGAGGAAGCAATTTAGTATCTGGTGTAGATAACTTTGTGTATCCTATGGCAAGAATTTTTTCGATAGGTCTTAACGCACAGTTTTAATCAGTTTAATCATTTAACAAATCAAGATTATGAAAACATTTAATTATATAATTTTATTATGCACCGTATTTTTAATATCGTGTGATCAAGAAGAGTTCTTGACTAAAACCAATAAAAATGGCTTGAACTCAGAGACTTTTATGCAAACTGAAAGTCAGGCTGTTAAAGCAGTTAATGCCATTTACGACCCCTTAAATCATAAAGGCTTATACAAATATGGTTTTATGGTTATGGGAGAAGGTCCAACGGACAATGTTATAAATCCTTTTGCCGATGGGAGAACAGGACCAGATGTAAAAGCCCTTCATGAATATATTTGGAATGATACCAATCAGTTTTTCTTATTAAGATGGAACGGATGTTACAAAGGTATTTATAGAGCCAATTTCGTGCTCGAAAATCTAGATATGGTTAATAACATTTCTTCAGAAAAGTATAATGAATTAAAAGGACAGGCTTTATTTTTAAGAGCATTGTTTTATTTTAATTTAGTAAGTGGCTTTGGAGATGTGCCTTTAGTTACTAGTGTTTTAACTTCAGATGAAAGCAATAACATCTCTAAATCGCCAGAGGCAACTATTTGGACTCAAATTGATAGTGATTTAGATATGGCAGGAACCTTATTACCAGCATCCTATACAACAGCAGAAACTGGCAGAGCTACTAAAGGAGCAGCTTATGGATTACTATCGAGAGTACGCCTTTGGACAAAAGATTTCGCAGGAGCAGCAAGTGCCGCAGCAGAATTAGATAATTTAAATTATCAATTAGTACCAATTGCAGACTATATAAAAATGTTTGATGGAAGAATGGAAAATAGTAGCGAATCTATTTTTGAAACACAATTAGTTTCTGGATTTAAAAACTATTGGCATCATGAAAATGCAGAATCAACTGAATTAATGAGTATTTTTCCAAGAATTTCATGGGCACAATATTTACGCCCTCGTCAAACAGACACTTATGACATTGTAAATATATTTGAAGCAAATGATGGAAGAAGAGAGGGTTCAATCTTAATTTCTGGTTTAGATCAAATTTATTACCATGAAACAGATGTGGTAAGCGTTTTTCCTGACACTAATATCTATTCAGATTGGAGACTTGATGTGTTAACACCTGGAGCATATCAAACACGTAAATTTTTACCTTATGATATTACAAATTGGACTAGAGGAGGTGCATTTTTTGATAAAGGAGCAACTATTAATATTCCCGTTATAAGATATTCTGAAGTTATTTTAAATAGAGCTGAAGCCTTAGCTGAAGACAACAAATTAACCGAGGCATGGACACAGCTTGAAAGAATAAGAGATCGTGCTGGTCTTTCTATGACAGGCGTTAGCAACTCAGATAAAATGGCTTTATTGATGCAAATTAAAAACGATAGACGTATAGAGTTGCTATTTGAAGGACATCGTTGGGGTGATTTAAAGCGTTGGGGAGAGTTAAGTTCGTTATCAACTGCTGGATTAAATTATTCAGGACAAACAACATGGCCTATCCCATCACAAGAAAAATCAATAAACCCAAATTTGAGTAAGTAAAATTAGTTTAAGTGTAGAAAGAGCTACTTTTTCAAGTAGCTCTTTTTTATTCCTGTGTTTTTTTTAAATAATCACGAGGTGCAAGTCCAAAGAACTCTTTAAAGCATTTTGTAAAATAAGATCTGTTTGTAAATCCTACTTCATAAAGTATTTCAGTAATATTTAAATCAGTTGTTTGCATTAATTGGGCTGCTTTTTTTATACGAAACTCTCTAATAAACTCATTTGCAGATAGCCCTCTTATAGATTTCAACTTTCTATAAAGCTGCATTCTGCTAAGCCTAACTCCTTTTTCTAAATCTGGAACAGAAAATTGAGAATTTGTAAGGTTTTTATCAATGACTTTTTCAGTCATTTCAAGAAATTCTTTTTCAGATTTTCTAATGCCTTTAAGTTTTGATCCGAATTGAATACTTTTTCCAGTAAATTTTTGTTTTAGTAAGTCTCTTTTTTCTAGTAAATTACGAACTCTAGTTTCTAAATGTTCCATATGAAATGGTTTTGAAATATAAGCATCAGCACCTACCTCTAATCCTTCGATTTTATGTTCTATAGATTCTCTAGCTGTAAGAAGTATCATAGGAATATGATTTGTGATTAGATTAGATTTGATGTCTTTACAAAATTCGATGCCGTCTTTTTTAGGCATCATAACATCCGAGATAATAATATCGGGAACTTTATTTTGAGCGATTTCAAATCCTTGCACGCCATCAAATGCTTGATGAATAGTATAGTTTGATTTTAAGGCATTCTTAATATAATGCTGCATATCAAGATTGTCCTCAACCACTAAAATTGTTTCGGCAGCAGATCCTTCTGCTCGCTCCTTAATGAGGTTAATTTCTTTAGATTTCAATTCTGAACTAGCAAAATTTTTAGGATTATCTCTACGAGGTGTAAAATTTGAAACTTCGTTATTTCCCTGTTGAATTATAGGTAGTTTAACAGTGAAAATACTACCTGAACCTTCATTACTTTTTACAGCAATTGTGCCTTTATTAAGTTCAACTAGAGATTTTGTTAAAGCCAAACCAATTCCTGATCCCATGGAGCTTGATCTATCTTTATTATCAATTTTATAAAACCTGTTAAAAATTAGAGCTAGTTGATTTTTAGGAATTCCAACTCCCGTATCTATAACTTCAAATAATATGAATTGATTAATTTTACTAATATTTACATTTTCTGGAACTTTTAATAAAACAGTAACAATTCCATCTTTAGGAGTATACTTTATTGAGTTTGACAGTAAATTGTCAATAATCTTTTGCAGAATATCCCAATCAAAATTTGAATAAAAATCTTGCTTATTGCAGTTAAAGGTTAAATTAATATTTTTCTCTTTTGCAAATGTTTCAAATGAATTAACCTTTTCTTTACAAAATGACACTAATTCGTCGTTTGAAAGGTTTAATCTTTGATCTTTAGATTCTACTTGTCTAAACTCCATCACTTGGTTAATTAATTTAAACAAGTGTTTTACATTGCGTTCCATTAGTTCAAGGGATTCTTTTATATGTTTGTTTTTTCGAGTATCCTTAATAATACTTTGTAATGGACCAAGAATAAGAGTTAAAGGCGTTTTAAATTCATGAGAGATATTAGTGAAAAATTCCAATTTCATTTTGTTCACTTCAATTATTTTTTCTTGCTCTATTTTCTCAATTTTTAATTTAATTTGATAATCTTCATTTTGTACAATGATTTTTCTGAATAGTAACATTAACACTACAAATAGGAGAAAATAAAAGCAATAGCCCCACCAGGATTTCCAGGGTGGAGGAAGTACTTTTATGTTAATTTCTTTGATTTTTTTACTCCATAAATTGTCGTTGTTAGAGGCCTTTACTTTAAAAGTGTAATTTCCCGCATCTAAATGAGAATAAGAAGCATATCGTCTTGTGGCATCTGTATAAATCCAATCTTTATCGAACCCCTCAAGTTTATGGGCGTATTTATTTTGATTTGAAGATGAATAATGTAAGGCTGCGAACTCTAAAGAAAAAGATTTATGATCGTTATTTAATTCAATAAAGCTTGTTTCCGAAATGGCTTTGTTTAAAATTTTTTTACCTAAAATTTCTTCTCCAATAACGACACTTTTATTGAACAATTTAAAATCCACAATTTCAATTTTTGGTGCTATTTTATTATCTCTGAAATTATTTGGATTAAATACATTGAAACCATTAATTCCTCCAAAATACATGAGACCATCATTACCTTTGCAGTAAGCAAGTTTTCTAAAGTTTGAATCTTGCAGTCCATCGGTAATATTAAAGTTGGTGAATACCTCGGAGTCCATGTTAAATTTTGAAATGCCATTGTTTGAACTTATCCATAAATTATGATTTTGATCTTCTAAAATTCCATAGAGCTCATCACTTGATAACCCATCTTTTGTTTGGTAAGATATAATAGATGGATTTGATTTAGATTTTTCATCAAACGCTATTTTATTAAGTCCTCCTCCAAAGGTTCCAATCCATAAATTGCATGCTTTATCTTCGTGAATTGAAAAGACATTGTCATTGCTTAAGCTATTGGTGTTTTTTGGATCATTTTTTATGTGGGTATAGGTAATAGGATTATTGTTTTCATCCCTCATTATTTTAGTAAGCCCACCTCCATAAGTCCCAATCCATAATATATTTTCGTGGTCTTCAAAAATATAGGAAACATTATTAGAACTTAAACTATTTACAGAATTAGGGTCGATCTTAAACTGACTAATGTCAGGAGACTTTTCGGAGAATTTGTTTGGGGTAAATCTCATAAGACCATTTCCATCAAAAGACCCCATCCAAATATCACCTTTTGAGTCATTAAATAAAGTCGTAATATTATTTGATGGGAGGTTGCTTTTTCCATCATTTATTTTATATGTTTTTATAGTTGAATGTGCTGAATGTGTTGAATTTTTGGTGTTCGATGTTTGAATGTGATTAAGTCCATTATTTTGTGTTCCTGCCCAATAATTCCCATAATTATCTTCACAAAAAGAAAAAACATTATTGCTAATTAAAGAGATAGAATCCTGAGGAATGTGTTTGTATATTATAAATTCATTGCGCCCATTTTTTGATATTATCTCATTTAGACCGCCATTAACTGTCCCTACCCAAACTCCTTTTTTCGAGTCTTCATAAATAACATTAATAATGTTGTCACTTAAACTATTACTATTCCATGGGATTTTTTTTAAATGAACGATTCTCTTTTTTTGTAGATCTAATTTATTTAAAAATCCCGCAATAGCACTAATCCATAATACACCGTTATTATCTTCATAAATACGTGTGATTTCGTTACTATTAATGCTATTCTCATTTAAATCACTTTTAACGTAGTTTTCAAAGCTATTTTTTTGGTAGTTATACCTACTTATTCCTCTTGATTTTGTTCCAATCCAAACGGTTCTGTTTTTATCTGGACAAATGGTCGTGATTTCATTTCCAATCAAACTATTAGTATCGTTTTTTTGGTGATAATAATTTTCAATTTTATAGGAACTTCCATCGACGTCGTAAACGATCTTATTTAAGCCATTTTTGGTGCCAATCCAAACATCTCCATTATAGTCTGCAGATAACCTTGTTATATATTCATTGGTTAGATGTTCGGTTCCATATAAGTACTTTGTGTAATTATCAAATTTTATATTGGTAATATCTTCATAACTTAAAAGATTTAAACCCTTAGAGGTTCCTACCCAAATATTTCCTTTTTCATCTTGTACAATTGAATTTATAATATTTGAATGAATACTGTTTTTTGTGGAATTTGTGGTTAAATGTTTAATTTGGAATAAGTTTGAACCTTTTAAACTTTTTGTTAATTGATATAAACCCACATTGGTTCCAATCCACAATATATTATTGGAGTCCTGAAATATACTGAAAATTCTATCCTTTATTATGATTGTTTTTTCTTCAGAATTTTCAATGCGAATACTCCTTGAGAAATTATCTTTTTCTCTATTGTACCTGCATAGTCCACCATTAGTTCCAACCCAAACGTTACCGGAATTATCTTCTTGAATAACATTGATATTGTTTTCTATTAAGGTGTTTTTATCTTGAAGAGTATTTTTATAGATTTTAAAAGTGTATCCATCATATTTATAAATGCCATTGTATGTTCCAAGCCACATATAGCCTTTAGAATCTTGAGTAACTTCGGTAATAGAGTGATGCTTTAAACCATCTTTAGACTTAAATTCTTCAAATTTTAATTGATTGTAATTGAGGATAGTGTATTTCTCTTGGGAGTTTAATATTGAACTAAAAAAAACAATAAAAATATAGGATAGAATTCGAGTACTCATTATCTCAGGTTTTATTAAAGTTTGAATGGTCTTTCAATAAAAAAGTACTTATAACATAAATTATAACTGCTTTTTAAATTATGTGTGTTGTTACAATTTTTTTTCTTTCTTTTAGCTTTTTTATATTCATTATAAAGTGCCTTTCTTTTTATTCCTAGAATATCTTTTAATTTTCTATTGTATATTAGATGTAGTTTTTGAATTTCCGCTCTTAGTGTATACTTTTCGTCTTTATATTTTTTGTAAGACCTGATGCGGTATCAATCCAAATAGCTTCTTGAAAAAAATCTATACCATCTCCATTAATAGTCCAATGATAATCTTGAGCTGTAGCATTTGTGCACAAGGCATTTTTGAGCAATGCACCCTCATTTGCAATACGCTCTATATTAGGTGTTGGAGCCAATTCTTTAAACACACCTCCATAAGCAGTTATTGCATTGGTTGCATGGTCATCTGAAAAAATAAATACAATATTTGGTACCTTTTTTTTATTTGAATTATTTTGACTGTAAGAAGAGATTGCTATTAAAAATACAATCCGGAAAATATACTTATTAAGAGGGAACATAAATGATATTTAAATAAATTTAAAAAAGCTGATATATTAAGATTAATATATCAGTTTTAATGCTTTCAATAAATTAACTATTCGATCTATATTTGGTGTTAGTTTAGTTCTTAGAGTCCTCTCTTTTTAACTTGATTAAATGCTGTTTCATATATATCATTAAGTTCTATATGTGGGGAATCTTCGCGTATTTTTTTAACTTCATTTAATACCTCATCTCTGATTCCGAGTGAGTGAGCTTCGTATAACCAATCTTCAGCTTTCATTACTTGTTATCTAGTTTTTGATTTTCCGCTCTTAGTGTATACTTATCGTCTTTGTGTTTTTTGTAAGAGCGGTGAATTCATTTTCTTTTTCGATTTTCTTTATGGATAGAAATTGCACTATCTCATCATGCATTTTGTTCTGCTTTTGATTGAGAGAAAGTAGGTGAGGTAATAAATAGTGTGTTAAATAAAAGAACTATTTATATCAAATACTAACTTAATAGAATTAAAGAAGATTTAATTTTTAGATTTATTTTTTTTCGATTTTAAATAATCATTGTATTTTGATTTGAAATAATCATGGAATTTATTCATTTTTTCTCCTCCTAGAATGTCTCTTAATCTTCTATTGTATATTGGACCTAGTTTTTCAATTTCCGCTTTTCGTGTATCCTTATCGTCTTTGTATTTTTTTCTAAGAACGTTGAATTCATTTTCTTTTTCAAGAAGAATATCGTAAACCTGAATATTTTCAGTTTTTGTTAATTGTAAGATTTCTGTTAACTTTTCTGTATCTTTTTTAACAGAGTCTTCTACTTTTGATTGAGCATTTACAGAATAAGATAAAAGGAATCCAAATAATAATAAGTAAGCTTTTTTCATGATTTAATGTTTTAAATTAGTTTTAATGAATCAAATTTAGTTTGATAAAAAGAAAATAACATCACCAATTGTAGCATATTGTAACACAAATATTTCTCCTTTAGTAAAAAACTTAATGCCTTCATAGCATAAATTCTATCCATAGAAACACATGGCTTTTGTTTTTTTTAATTGATTCAAAACTAGGTTGTATTTTAAACTCAATAAAACTTGATTGCAAGTCTTTAGCTTCTTACAAATTCAATATTTTATCATGTGTTGGAATCTGTGTATTTTTTAAATACCATTCACCAAATGTTAAGGTTCGGAATAGGCGCTCCAATGGAATTATAATTACAAACTTAGCATCTTGAAATCAATTTGGAGTTTCATTTTGATTGGCTAGTAACTCCCAAGTTTTATTGTAGACTATATTCTCTTTTTCTTGAGAGGATGTTTTTTTACTGGAACAGGCAAAAGATATATACTTGATATTAGAATAGTTGATTTATTGATGAAAAGTTTCATAA
>Ga0209830_10003800_pt1 | contig 11361 bp, 2 predicted proteins | sample ArcticOcean_MG_C_12_FD_187439 | JGI IMG/M metagenome (GOLD analysis project Ga0209830, IMG submission 187439) | Marine microbial communities from western Arctic Ocean - ArcticOcean_MG_CB8_130 (SPAdes) (version 2) | ecosystem: Environmental > Aquatic > Marine > Oceanic | place: Arctic Ocean...
TAGCCCACGTAAACCCTGATGAAGTTGCTCTATTAAAGGCGAGCGGTGGTTCTGGTACAATCAATGCAAGAACAGGACTCGTAGAGTTTAAAGGCGGCGGCGGTAGTTCTTCTCCTCCCCCACCAACAGAACAAAAATCTATTACAACTAACATCCCTGAATATGCACAGCCCTATTATGAAGAGCTGATGAAACAAGCGGGTAAACAGACTTATAAAACTAATTCTGCTGGACGTGTTATAGGAACAAAAGATTATGTTCCCTATGAAGGAGAACGAGTAGCTGGGTTTACTGATGAGCAGTTAGCATTACAAGGTCAGGTTGGTGGATTGCAAACTCCCGGTGGATTTGCTACTTCTCAAGCAGGGTTACAACAAGGTACAGGTCTAGGGTTTGGCGCCGCTCAAACAGGCATAGCCAATGCGATGAACTATGCGCCAGGATCTCTTGCTAACTTAGGTGTAACTACACCTCAGACTTTTGGTAATCAACAAGCTACACAGTACATGAGTCCCTACCAACAAAATGTTACTGACGTACAGTTAACTGAAGCCAGAAGGCAGGCAGATATAACAAAAAATACACAGGCGCTAGGTAGCATGGGGCGCGGTACTTTTGGTGGTGGCAGACAAGCTCTAATGTCTAGTGAAGCTGACAGAAACTTAGCTACCCAACTGGGTAAGATTCAAGCACAAGGTTCACAGGCAGGTTATGCTGATGCTCAGAAACAATTTGGTGCTGACAGAACTGCACAGATGGCTGCGGAGCAACAGAACCTACAAGCTGCTATGGACCAAAGAGGTAGACAGCAGCAGGGCGAACAGTTTGCTATACAACAACAGAAAGATTTAGGTCTTGCAGGACTACAAGCAGGAATGGAAGGATCAGCTAAAACTGGAGCTCTAGCTTCTGATACGCAACGAGCAAATCTTGAAAGGCTTAAAGCGCAATCAACCTCCGCTGCTGAACAACAAGCCCTACAACAAGAAATTGATAATATTGCTTACCAAGAGTTTATGGAAGAACAAAATTACGGAAGATCTTTGTTGGCTTATCAATCAGATATTTTACGGGGTAATGCGTCTGCTCTCGGTAGCACACAAGCCACTTATGCTCCAACTCCTAGTTTAGCTCAGTCGCTTATAGGTGCGGGTGGGGCAGGACTTAGTGCATTAAGCTTAGCTAATTCTATGAGGACAGGCTGATGGAGAATGGAATAATGGGACTAGCACAAGGTAATAGACCTATGGATACAGTGGGTGGGCTAGGGCAATCTAATCGTCAAAAGGCTTTACGCGAAGAAACAACTCCTGTTAGCTCTACGAGTTTTGATGACTGGACACAGCGGCAGACAATAAGCCCAGTTGAGAAAGCAGATTTTCTAAAAAGAATACCTAGAAATACGATTGTTGAATATCATTTAGATCCTAGCAATGAAACTAATATAATTAATCAACGGTTAGGGGCTGGCGTAGAATCATATTTACTACTTTCTGCAATTGAAAGTAAACGCCCCCCTGCTCCAGTACAAACGCAAACTGTATCGGAACAAATAGTACAAGAAGCTATGCCTCAAGCTATGCCTCAAGCTATGCCTCAAGGTATTCAACAAGCTATGCCTCAAGGTATGCCTCAAGGTATGCCTCAAGGTATGCCACCAGGTATTTCTCAGGCTATGCCCCAAGAAGAAATTATCACAGACACAATCTCAGAAACCGGTATTGCAGCTAATGACCCACAGAATATAGGCATGGCACAAGGCGGTATCGTAGGCTATGCAGTAGGCGGTGATGTAGGTTTAAGTCCGGCTCAACAAGAATTATATGCTCTTCAACAAGAGAATGATGCACGTATACAAGGAGACGCAGAAAGACAGGGCAGTAATTTTGGATCACTTATTACTGAAAGTATTCCCGAAGCTGTCCGTAGTTTTTCCTACGACTACCGTAATCAAGGTGCTAAAGAACCAGTAGCTGAATTAAGAGACAACGCGCGCCCAACTCGCGGTCAATCTAATGACGAGTTTGCTGTGCAACAGTATCAAGCTAACCTACCAGCAAAAAATCTTGCGCCGGAAGATACTATAACTGAAGAAGAGGCGTTAACTAACGCAAATGAACAATATAGTGATATAGAAGCATCAAGCCAAGCGCTAATTCGAGCATCACTTAACTCAGAAGAGCAAGATACTGTAACTGAAGATACTGTAACTGAAGATACTGTAACTGAAGATGCTGTAACTGAAGATACTGTAACTGAAGATGCTGTAACTGAAAATGCTGGGATTAAGGCGCTACCAGATGCTGTAACTGAAAATGCTGGGATTAAGGCGTTACCAGATGAGCGTAGAGCTTCTACATATGGCGATGATTTCCCCCAAACAGATGTAAGTTCACTGTTTGGTAGCCCAAGGACGCAAACTCTAGAAGAGTATAAAAAGCGTATAGAATATGAAAGAAAAGCGTATGGCTTAGATAGAACAGGTATAGAAGCAAAACGAAATTCTTTACAAGCTATGCAACAAGCAGCAAACGAAAGAGCCAGAGAAATAAATGCACCACTAGCCGCTTTGAAAGGTTTCTTAACTTTAGCGGCGAGTGATAACCCTAATTTTGTGCAGGCATTTTCTAGCTCTGCTCTAGGCGCAGTTACTGAATATATGGAAGGAGATGAACAAATTAAACTAGCTGACCTAGAAATAGAAAAAGATGCTTTAGCTTATGCAGAAGGCGATTATACTAGATTAGAAAAGGATTATGAAAAATACGCAGTATATAAAGGGAAAAGAGAAGATCAATATATGGAGCTTCTAAAAAATTATAGTACAAAACTAGCTAGTCTAACCGGTAAAGAGAGGGAGATTTCCGAAAAAGCATGGGAGTATACTTTCGAAACTATCAAAAATACCCTGCCAGCGAATGCCAGAGATAATGCTTTTCAAAGTAATCCATTAGGAATGGATATTTACATGGCAGAACTCCATCAACATTATGTGAAATCGCTATCCAACCCAGGCAAAAAATATGGGCCACCACCAGCACCACAAACCGCAACATATAAGAAGGCCGTGAGTAAGCAAGCAGCGCTAATTGAGAAAAATGGCCTGCGGGAAGGTTCAGATGGTAAAAAATACTATCTAGATGCAGACGGTAAACTGCAGCCTGTTATAAAATACGACTAGAGAGTGATAGTTTATGTCTCAAGAACTTAATAGTGAGAGTGCCGCGGGCTTAAATTGGGATGATCTCAAAGTTTTACAACCACCCGCTTCTGATCCAAGCCCAACTGCCGCAGGCCTAAATTGGGACGATCTCAAAGTTTTACAACCACCCGCTTCTGATCCAAGCCAAACTGCCGCGGACTTAAATTGGGATGATCTCAAAGTTTTACAACCACCTGCTTCTGATTTAAGCCAAACTATGCCCTCTACAGACACCCCACCCGCTTCTGATGCGCGTGATGAGTTTGGTTATATATCTGAAGCAGAACAAGATAAAGAGCCTTGGTATTTACCTACTGATTTGTTTCGGGGCGTTAGACACGGGTTTCAAACTACAAGAGATGTTACTGGGGCTTCTACGGCTGCAATAGGGTTGGGGCGTGAGAGGAATGAACCGGGTTCAGGCGATGCTTTAATTCAAAAAGGCATGGCAATGGTTCAACGAGCTGAAAAAGCAAAAGCAAAAATAGGGTACAAAAAATCTGATACTTTTAGTGGTGCTTGGGAAGAAGGCATAGACGAGGTCTTTTTTGATTGGGCCCCTTATACAATAGGTACTCTTATGCCTATGATAGCTGAAGCCGTTGCAACGGGGTTTGGGGTTGGGAAAATTGCTGAGAAAACGGGTAGCAAGACAGCTCCAGCACTAAAGAAAATTGCTACCAAAGCTGCAGGAAAACTTGCGGCGGCCACTAACCCTGTTACGGGAGCCGTAGCTGCGGTTGACACAGCTGTTGATGCAGCGAAGGGAATAAGAAGAGCGGGCAACTATATAAAGAAATTTGTTACACAGGGCGCTTTTAAAGCAGACATAAAAAAACAAGTCGCAGCAAGAAACGCACAACTAGCGAAAGATAAATTACCCCCACTTAATAAAATAGAAGCAAAAAAACTTACTAACGACCTCATTAACCAGAAATTATCGGAGGCAGGCACACAGGCCCTTTTTCGAAAACGACTTGGTAACATAGTTGGTACACAGACGGTATTACAACGGTACGGTCAAGGAGAGGTTTTTGGTCGTGCTATTCACGAGGCTATTAAAAATGAGCCCGATCCACAGCTACAACTAGACCTTATTAAAGAACTTCCTGCAGCAAAATTAGCTACATTAGGTACAGTCCACGGACTAACAGACCAGCTGTTACTTGCCGCGCTTGGAAAAACTATACGCGGCGTTAGCCCTAAAACAAGGAATGCGTTACTTACTACTGCTATAAGTACAGGTAAACTTAGTACACAAAGTGGTACAACAGAAGTAATCCAATCAATGCTTGAAAGGTATGGTGCAGATCTACCGCTGTCTGATAAAAAAGCATTTGTAGAATATTTAGATTCCTTTATGGCTGGAGCTGTTGGCGTTGCTCCCTTTGGTGTTGCGGGAGGATTAAAAACTGTCCAAGAAAATAAATTAGAAGAAATGACTAAGGATGATGCAGAAAGAACATTAGAACAACAAACTAGAGATGCAGAGCGAGAAGTAACACGCAGAAATATAGTTGAAGCGGAAGAACAAGAAGCTGGGGATAAAGTATCTGCTAAATTAGCAAATGAATATCTACTAAATAATCCTGTAACTAACTCTGGTTTTAATTCAAGTGTGCTAAAAGACATATTAGGCATACGAGACGGGACAGCTGCTTCTAATACATTAAAAGACCTAGACATAAACGACGATGCTAATGTTCAAGTTGCCATAGAGGTTTTAGAAGGAACCCAAAAACCTAAAGAAGCGGGGGGTATTCCCTCAGCAAGGTCTGCACCAATTCAAGTTGCTATTGACCAACTAAAAGCAAAACTTGACCCTAACTATGTGCCCTCAAAACGTTCAGATACTGCGGTAGAAACTGCGGTAGATACTGCGGTAGAAACTGGTGATCCTAGTGGCGCATACGTCGCTGACTTAGATGCGGCTATAGTTGATATTAAGGCTAATGGTAATACAAATATAACTCAGCCTCGCCTTAACAAAATTTTAAAGGATGCTCCACAGAACGTAATAGATGAAGCAATGCAACGTTTAAGAGAGGAAGGTTTTTTTATTGGTACTAAAAATGCCGAAAAAACAGCTAGAAATAAAGCCGCAAAAATTGACACAAACAACATGCGTCCGGGCGAAGGATTAATTAATGATTCTGTAAAAGAAACAGATGCAGGATTAGACAGCTCTTTCGACGACTTTTCAGATCCCATGACTAAGCCTATAAAATTTGACGAAAATAGTCAATCTGATTTAGATCTAGATAATAACCCTCAGTTTGCAAAAGATATAGACATACGGCAACAACTTAGCGATGCGCAAGGCGAACTTATAAGAGCAGAAAGTGTAAGAAGGCAAGACTACGGAAGACTAAAAAACCCAAGAAAAAAAGCTGAGCTTGATAGAAATGTTGAAGTTGCAAAACAAAAAGTTTTAAACCTAGAAGCTCAGATTCCAAAACAAACTCCGGCGCAAATAGAATCTAGTAGAATAGCCAGAGAAAAAGCTTTAGCTGAGATAAAGGCAGAGTTCAATGTTTCTGAACAAGAAGCCAGAGTCATTCTTGATGCAGGACAAGTTATTGAAAATACAAATGAAACAACTGAGTCTATTACTGAATCTTTTACAAATCAGTATGGCAAAAATATTATCTTGGGAATAAAACGAGGTCTTATTAATATAGTTAAAAACGTAGAAGACTTAGCTAATCTTAATATACCCAATTTTTTAATAACTTCATTGCCTGCAGGTGCAAAAGCTTTTGTGTTAGATGGGAAAGCATATTTTATTGCTAATCGTATAACTAGAGATGAATCCCCAGGATTATTATTACATGAAATAGGCGCTCACTATGGCCTAAAAAGAATGTTGGGAGCAACAAAATATAATGAGTTAGTTTCCGCTTTAAAGAACAAAAGAAATTCTGATAAAGACATAAGTGCTGCTTTTGACTATGTTACGGAAGCATACCCCGAGTTCACAGAAAGTGGGGATGTTAATATTGATGACCCATATTTTATTGATGAAGTCATTGCCCGCATAAGTGAAAGTGCACCTAACAATTCTTTGTATCGAACAATTGTAGCTAACATTAAAGCTTTTTTAAGAAAACTAAATATGGGTTGGAACGTTGATAACCTTAGTGCTAGACAAATCCAAGACTTAGTTCAGCACTCTCTTAAAAGCGCAATAAAAGAAAAGTCAAATACACAAACCCTCCCCGAAAATACTAGCCGTGTACAGGCAGCTTTGGGCTCTGGCAGAAAAAATACTCCTGAGAATAAACAGCACCAAAAGGAGTTAAGATCACGCGATACTCCAGAAAAGAAAGCTGCCGACGCTGCAAAAGAAGAAGGTAGAAAACCAGACGAGTTTTTTAATGCACCTGGACCTAGCAGACTGGGCAAAATAGGGGGGGCAGTATTTAGTTTTGATAGCCCTCTCAATACTGCCATTAAAGAAGCAATGAAAAAAGCAGGGGAAACATTCGAAGATATAAAAAATGTAATGTACGATATGGCAGTTTCACAAGCTGTTCATGCCGCTACCTTAGCCGAACGTTTTTTAGAGTTCGGGGGCATAAGGTGGAACCCAGAAGAACACATGTTTGAAACAATTGAGGAGGTAATAGATCCCGCTACTGGAAAACCGGCGCCACTACCTAGTATGCTTAAAGCAGCTATGTTAGCTAGAAAATTAGCCATAAAAGTTAATGTTAGTTATGAAACAATTCGGGAAGAAATAACAAGAGCCTTTGTTGCACGCCGGGTTGTAAAATTAATGGCAGATAACCAAATATACAAAACCAATATGGCGGATAGTATTTATGCAGCCAAACTTAAAAGAGTTGAAGCTCAAAAAATTAAAAGTATAAGTCCTGAAGCAGCTCAATCTCTTGAGAATGAAGCTAAGGAAATGGAAAAAGAAGCTCGAATTACTTTTAGAAAAAACTATGTTTTGGTAGATAACGAACAAAAAACTTTAGTTGAAGACCTAAAATATTTTGAAGACTATGGTCAAGATATAGAAGCTATTTACGAGATGATGATTGCCTCTAAAAACAATGCACTTAAATTTGCAGTAGGTCAACATCTAATGTCAAAAGAGCAGTTCGAGGAACTTACAGGTCTTGTTCTTACCGAAAAGCTACTTGAAAGAAGGAATGGCCAGGATGTGTTTATGCCATTCTATCGAGAAGGTAAAGATGGCGACCGCACTAATCAAAAAGGATTAGAAGAACGCGGAAAATATTATAAGCTAAGAGGTTCGTTTGAGCCCGTCGCAGACGTGTTTGATAACATGGAAAGGTTTATACAAAGTACTATTACGCGAGGCATTATAAATAGAATAGCACTAACAAAAATTAAATATACACGAAAATATTTAGGTGATTCTTATATAAGGTCACTACCAACTTTAAAGTTGGGGGACGATAACGTAGTTGAAGTAAGTCAGGTAATAGACGGCAAACAAAGAAATGTTATGTACCAATTTTCTAATCCTTATAATGCTGCAGCAATTAGCGGAATAGAGAGTATATCCATTCCGGGCATAAGTATGATGGCTAGTGTGTCAAACTTATTCAGATCAAACATTATTCTATGGCCCGCTTTTGGTTTTTCACAACTATCTCAAGATGCTCTTAGTGCTATGACTTCCTCTGGAACGTGGGTTCCCGCCGCAATTCCTGTTCGCGTTATAAAAAACTTTGTGCTTACAATGGTAGATATGAACAAAACTCACGAGAATGCACGTAAGCGGGGTATAACAGGGGGCTGGGCACATTTACAAGGTTTTGATGATATAGAGAATAACCCCGATTGGTTAGGGGGCTATAATGCTTTTAGACGACAACTAAGTAAGATACCGGGGCTAACTAGAGGTAGCGCTATTGAAGTGCCGGGCCCTCGTGGTAAACCTTTAGAACTTTCCGTTAGTGGATTTTTGCATAGAATAGCAATGGCCTCGGATAACTCTATTAGAGAATCTGTTATTGAACAAGTTATGTTTGAAACAAGAATTGCAAAATATCTACAAAATAAATTCTCTGGTATGCCAACTCCGTGGAAAGATACTAAGGGAGACGCAGCACAAGCTAACGCTAAAGCGCTTGAAGTAATTAACTTTAAACGAGCTGGTTTTGATCCTCGTGTTACTGCTGTCCGGCGAACAGTTGCTTTTAGTGGTGCTATGTTGCAGGCATTATCTGTACAAGCAAGAGTGTTTACACTTCAAGGAGTCACTACCACTTCAAAAGCAGTAGCAGCAGGGCAGTTAGCTTCGGGGTTGAGTCAAGTAACTATGCTAACTTTTATATACTATATGCTTATGTCTGATGATGAAGAATATAAAAGCTTATCAGACCAAGAAAAAATGCATTATTTTTATATTCCGGGCATGGGCACAGAGGCTAGAATTAGAGTGCGCCCAGATATGACTGCGCTTCTTGGTAAAGTGTTTCCAGAGGCTTATTTAGATCTACAAATGGGTAGGTCAGATGTCCGTGCATTTCGGCAAGCTATAATGAATAGCGCAGAAAAAGTAGTTGCTGCTAACTTTATTCCTACTATTCTACAACCTGTAGAAGAAGCATTATCAAACCGTAGTAGATTTACAGAGCGCGCAATAATTCCAGAATATATGGAAGGAAGGGATGCAAAAAACCAATATAATAACTCTACTAGTGAGTTTGCTAAACAGCTGGGGACACTAATAAACGTTTCACCACTTTGGATAGATCACTTCATGAAAGGGTATTTGGGTACTACGGGCGATATGATAGGTCTGGGAATTGGTACTTTATTATCAGATCAAGATATTATTGCTCGCCCCGCTGCCCAAACTGATAGAGACAGAATAGCATCGTTGCCTGGGAATGCAGCTTTTTTCAGAAAAGAAAATTATAACGCTCGGTCTATAGAGTTAATATATGATATGGTTAATGAACTTAAACAGGCTAAAAACTTTAGTTCTGATTTAACTAGAAGATCACAAACTAATATGGAGGATATTTTTGAGTTACATCGTAGAGTTAATGTAAATGCACCAGACAATAAAGATGCTACTAAGAAAACGTTAATTAATTTTTCAGACCAAATAAACACAGCTAAAGCACTGTTAGATGAACATACGGCTCGTATAACGCGTTTAAAAGAAAGAAAAGATTTGAGCAGTAAAGAGAAGCAAGAAGGCATAGCTCGATCTAGCGAAATACTAAAGGATCGTATTCCTATTGACTCAATTATCTTTTTAAGGCAACAAATATATGGGTCTGGTATAGATGCTAATAGCCCATTAACAAAAAGAGTTAGAAAGCTTGTAGAAGATACTAAAAAAGCTTTAGGTAAATAAGACTAACCTGTACGCCAGACTCGGACACCTAGGTGTCCGTCTTTGGTAGTTACAAAAGTTTTTATTTTTATCTTCGCTACTTTAGCGCGAGTCTCTATGACATAGATCATGTTAGAAGTCTTTACTGTAGGAATAAAAAAACTCTCGCCTTGTTGCATGTATTCAAATGGAAAGACCCACTCTGGTTCATTATGCAGGTTCAGGCTCAATTACTCCTATAATCTCTTTGTCAATAGTATCAATATTAATAATGTAAGCGTCTATATTAAATTGGTCCATACCTTGTTTCCAATTCGTTGCCAACCGCTTACGTTTTTCTGTAACCTCAGTGCCGTTCTGCTTCATCTGATGCACCCATTGTTTTGGGGATACGTTTTTCTCTTCCATAAGCCACTTACGAAATATAGATTTAGATAAACATAGCTCTCTTTTATCTACATCTAATCTAATTACCAGAGTGTTTTTAGGCTCCGTAGTAGCGTGCCCCCCAGTCACTATTAAAGTATTGCTGTTGTTAGTGTTAATGAACTCTCCTACTAATGACTGGTAGTTAATTTCATTTTTATTTACTACGTTTTCTCTGATGTCTATCATTTCTGCAATAATACGTTTATATACTCTCTCTAAATCAATATGAACAACGTCTGCTTCTGCTGCAATCTCTCCTCCCACCATAGTTACAGCAATTAAATTCTCATAGAATCTAAAGGCAGTATCATCCCCAAAGTCTTTTTTAAATCTATCAACCCAAACACTAACCTTAGCTTCTATCTCCTCGTTAGAATATTTCATTACCTGTTTAATAAACACGGGGCCTGCCCAACCATAGTTCTTTTTAAAGGGGTTAAACAGTTGACGAGCTGTACTAGGGCTATCTATAAACAGTTGAGGTTTTCGCATGTAGATCTCTATTAATCTAGCTACTTCACCATTAGGGTCTTTTTTAAGAATAGAAAGTTTGTCATACAATGAATGATTAGAAGTAAACACAGCAACTAAAGCGGCAGAGTACTCAGTTTCTCGTTCAGCATTAATGGAAGCCTGCATTCTTAGTTTAGCTTTACCATGTGATATTTTATGAATAAGGTTGGAGAGTATTTTGCCATCAATGTTACCCACCTCATCTAGACCGAAAGGAATGTTATGTAGTGCGAGATAACGTCCAACCATAGCATTACCCGTTGTTGTCTGTTCTGTTGTCGACAGTAGATCGGGATCTCCCCATATGCTTAGTGCCGAATTAAGAGCCGCCGTTTTGCCCGCTCCTGTATCTCCAGTTAAACATATTGTTATACCTGAAGTGGCAGTGTGAGACATAAGCGTAGAACCAAAACCTACTAACATCGTAAACGCGTGAATCTCTAGTCCCTCTGTATTTAATTTATTTGCTGACTCTTGCCATAAGTCATAAGAACCTAAGCGTTTTAGGTGTTTAGCTACATTTCTACAAAGCGGAGACGTAGGACTTTCGTGTTCCTTTCCTTCTTTATCAATTTCTAAAGCGCCCACAACAAAGGCATCATAGTCAGGTGTCCAACCCATCTGTGTACGCATAATATCAGCGGCACCTTTAGCCTGTAGATACTCACCCCATTTAACTAAGTACTTCATAATATACTTCCATTGATTAGAAAGGGGGTCATATAAAACTCCGTTATATGCCATTGATTTTCTAAAGGCCCCCGCCTCGTATAAATCTGAAAATGGTAGGTAAAATTCTTTGGACACATCATGAGGAGGGTCATACTTAACTAGAAGACACTCTCCCTCATCTCCACTAAGAACTCTTCTAAGCGCGTAAAGATTATAA
>Ga0209830_10003801_pt1 | contig 11360 bp, 11 predicted proteins | sample ArcticOcean_MG_C_12_FD_187439 | JGI IMG/M metagenome (GOLD analysis project Ga0209830, IMG submission 187439) | Marine microbial communities from western Arctic Ocean - ArcticOcean_MG_CB8_130 (SPAdes) (version 2) | ecosystem: Environmental > Aquatic > Marine > Oceanic | place: Arctic Ocean...
CTGTTTTCTCCTCATCAAACCACACCGGTATTATTCCCGAACTACTCGAAAGTACGTATTTGTCTATAATATCATCGATCTTACTCGGAAATTCGTGCGTAATCGCAATCGTCCCCGGTTCAGATGTAACCTTGTGAATCCATCCAGCTGGAATGAAGAGAAACTCTCCAGGATTAATAACGAATTCATGCGTATATTTGCTCGGCATACAATTTACGTGATTTGCAATTTCTGTACCTACCGTGTTCAGAAAAAACTTGTTCTTAATTTGCTCGTCTTCTTTTAAAATTTCTTTCTCTTTTTCAGCAGCATTGTATTTTTTATTCATCGCCGTTGTTGCAAAATCTTCCGGATATGATGATCTTAACTCGACCGTTTTCGAGCCAGTTATAACTAATATTAAATTGTTATTATCATCATAATGTGGTGACGTTTGAACTTTCTGATTCCCATTAATCCACACATGTCTCGACGATAGCACTACGTCCGATCGCTCGTTTAAGAACTTGAACGCGCCTAATAAAATATCGTCAACGTTCAAAAACTCTAAAAGTTTCTCTGGAACCTCTTCTTGTGCGATATAGTAATACTTAAAGCCATCTTCTTCGTCGTTCTCGTTGCTAGTAGTGATTAACTCTAGAGCGTCGCGCATCGTCGCCCTCTTTGACTTTCGATCGAACAACGACCCGTTAAATTGACAACTTTCATCATCTTCGTCTGCGCCTTCTTCGCACGACATCTTCTTCGTTTTCTTCTTCTCCTCCGTAATCATGACATCGACCGTGCTATCCTCATCGCCCCAAAACTGATTAATAAAATCCCTCGCTCGTCTCCCTCTCAAACTATCGCTTTCAAACCCTCTCATCGTTCGCTCTGAATTCACTAGCAAATCCTCCAACAACGACGTCATCGCAATCTTACGCGGTGGCATCATCATCATCATCATCGTCTCAAAATCGAATCACGACCATAATTGCAAAAGAAAAACACAAACGCACTCTTCTCAATCGCTGCTTTTGTATGCTCTAATCATCACTTTGTTGATCTCTCTCTCTCTCTCACACACACACACACGTAAGTATAATCATCAGTCTCATTTACAGAAGAAGAAGAAGAATATGATGATGATGATGATGATTACTGTTACTCTTTACTTTTTACTCTGATGTTGTTATGACTTAGGACCTTTTTGACTGTTCATCGTATGATCATAGGCTTATTTTTCTGCAGTACAGAATCTCCAAAAAACGACCACAAAGATCTTAAAATATCCAAAACGTACAAACGCGAGATTTATCCATCACAAAAACAATCATCTTCTTTTGAACGCATAACAATCGATTCGTTAGAGATATAAAATTTGACTGGACCGAGTGCACTCAATAAATACGTACACACATATATATATATATTTTCTATCTATCGATTTAAAGCAACGGACGATGAAGATGATGATTCAGAGCTCGCAAACGAAACACGCGAAAAGTGAAAGATTCCAAGCGATCGGTCAAAGGAGGAATACTAGAACGAGTTCGATGAAGGTGCGAGCGAACGGTTCGTCGATCGATATCGATGATCTGAAGAAGAAGTATGCAGAGATTACGGAAAAGATACCACCGATTGTCTCGGCAGCTACGCTGCCAGTTATTGGTCTGTCGCTACTCTCGAAGACGATCACTGGCCATGGATTGCCTGGGACATTTTTAGGGACCGTCGAAGGCGTGTCGTGGTTAGTGTTACCTATCGGGTTTGGAAGTTTATACCCGCGATTGGCGGATATTTTCAACGAAGGGTCGTACGAACCAGGAAAGATGATCGAGATGTTAACGAAAGAGCGCACGTTTGAGAAGTATGGAGAAGATTCGAGAGGGAAGAACGCTACGGAAAGGGTGAAGAATATATCGGGGAAAGTTGATAAGAACTCGCCTTTGGCCGCGCAAATGGCCGATTTGAAGAAACAAGAGGAAGAATATGCGAAGGAAACGCCGGAGCAAAAGCAGGCGAGAGAAAAGTTAAGAGCGGAACTCGCCGCGTCGGCGATTGGTATGGCCAACGCAAAGTCAAAGAGCGACGAAGCGGATGCGGATAAGAAAGGGAGAGATTCGTTGTTAGCGCAACCGGTGACGCAAACTTTGAAGGATAACATGACGGTGGAGAACTATGATGTCGATGTGACTCAATTTGATGACAAGGCGTTAGGTTCTACTTTGAACTTATCGTCCACGGATGTCGGCAAAGGGGCGCCAAAATTAAATCCAGGAGATAAATGGAAAGAGCAATACCGAACCGAAGAGAACTCGGCGGGAAAAGCTGATTAAATACACTATGTAGTAGTTTTCGAAAATTAAATATTTTAAACTGCAATTGCAATCTTCCGCGCGTAAGCTCGAGTTTTCACGTCTCCATCTTGTTCTAGATTCTTCTTCAACCAACAAAGCCGTTCGACGTGTTGTTTCTCTATTCTAGTTTTCACATAGTCCACTTCACTCAAACATTGCGCCATCGTACGACGAAGCCTCGGGTTTACGTTCGATGGATGCGAGAGGATGATTTTAATGAACGCGTTTGGTCCTATTCGCGAACGCAAGTCGCGCAGAGCGTCCATCGCGTCGGATTTCAAAAACTCGCTCCCGTCGCTCGCTCTTTTCAATAATATCTTCCCAAGATTTGCCAACGCGCTATTGAAACCTATTCCCATTCCTGCATTACCATTACTACTTTTATTACTATCATTTTTTCGTTTTGTTTTGTTATCGATAATTACTTCGCCGCAATTCTCACAAAGCGCTCGTATAAATTTTAAAGCGGCTTTGACTAAAGTCGCGCGTAAATCGTGCGCGTGCTTCCCGCAATCTTCCACCGCTAAGCAGAACAAATGCGGCGACTTTGATACAGAAAACGCATACGAAGGTTCACTCAATTGCTCTAACGCGATAATTTTATCGCGCCAATTTTCTCCATCCGCACTCATCGGCTCTCTACAAACGATTAATAACGCTTCGAGCTTATCATCCGGCACGAGCTTTCTCAACGCTTCGCTCGTTTTCTTCTCTAAATCGTTCCCTTTTCTCCTCGAATTATCGTTTTTATTACTATTCGATATCGCCTCATGAACAGTCGGTGGTGGTGAAGGTGAAGCTGTGCAGACTGAACGAAGCTCGAACTCGCTCGCGTCTTCGTTCTTCGCAGTTATCTTCGTTTGACTCAAGGCTTTCAATGTGCTCGATTTTCCACTCTGTAGTCTTCTCGTCTTCAATCTGCCGAGTGCGCTGTTACGATCGTTATCATCGTTCGAATCGAGCGAGCAATGATCGTCATACTTCGCATGCTTTCGATCGAAATCTTTTTCGCGAGATGAGACCGAGGCAAAGGACTTAAGCGCGCGCGACGATTCGGACGGTCTCGATTTTAAGAGGCCAACAAGATCAGATATCTTTTTCTTCCTCCGAATTGAGTTCGAGTCAGGAGATGCGAGCTCTGGTGAACAGTCCGAGTCGTGAGAATCGTCAGAGTCGTACTCTGAAGCAGATGCAGGGGATTCTCGGTACACTGCTGCGCATGTTTTCGTTTCTGCGCGCATGATTGTTTATGTGTATGTAGTATTGTTCGCGTCGATTGGTATTTAAATATGAAGCGCGGTGTGTGTTGACTTTCCCTCAATAAGAAACAAAACAGTAGAGAGAGAGAGTTATTTCGGGCTCTTTTTTTTTATACGCGCGCGATAAACGTCGTCGTTATATAAATATTCAAATAATGATAATAAATAGTCGTGTTACAACTCTTACGAACGTTTCTTCTTACTCTTCTTCTTCGCGTGCGGAAATCCGAACAGTTGCTTCGCCTTTGAGACGAACATCTTAATGATCTTCCAGCCCCATAAAACCGATACGGCCAAGATCCCAAACGCGCCAATCTTAACGAGCAAATCAGAGTTCTCGCACGTCAACGTCTTATACACTAAAGGACATCCAAACACGAATCTGCACACGAGAAACAACCCGGCGAATATTAAATCGTTCAAAGTCGAAAACATGGAATCCTTCATCTTAAGCTCGCGCAAAAGCGACCTTAAATGTAACGAAGGGTTCGAAACTTCCATTAAGAACAAACAGCCGACTAATTCACACCCTGACTTCTTATTCACGACGCCAGACATTAACCCTCCAATAGTGAACACGTGGTGCGCGACCGCGTCTAACTCTACAGTACAGACGCAATATAAGCAATCGTATACGAAATAGCTCAAACTGAAAGCCATGCAATACGTCTCTTCTGCAGTGTTCCTCTCACCGACGTTATCGAACATTTTAAAATTAATCCCATTCTTGAACGATTTTAAGGATAGATATATCGCTATTAATGCGTGTATGATCGACACGAATCTGTTCGAGAAATCTGCCGTGCGTTTGCGGAAGATTACGAAACGTAAAGTTATGAACAAAGTAACCCAACAGATGAACCATGTTTTCATTTCCTCAAAGTGTTCGGCATTTCGAAGGTCTCTGAATGATGGGAAAATCATCATCTTATTATTATTATTACTATTATATTAATTGTGTTGTATTATGGTGCGATAGACTTGACTTGATTCTATTAATTGATTGACTTGATTGATTAAAGGACTATTATTGCGTGTTGGAATAAATTAGTGATGCTGATTTTTGCAATCTAAAATATTCATTTTTAAAACAAAAAGTTCAAAGAACAACTAACGGTTAACGAACGCACGTAATGCCAAGTCCTGCTCGGGATGTAGATGAAATCACCGGGACCTAAGATGACGTCTAAAGGCTTCGCGTTTTTGAATTCGGGAAACTTTTCGTGGTTTGGGTTTTCGACGTCGACGCGCGAGATGTTACCTTGAGCGTTTCGAAACGTCTGTTTTTTTCTAGTATTCTTGCTCGCGTTCGATTCTTTATCGTCTTCGTTACCGTTATCGTTTACTGCATCGGTCCAAGACCTATTTTCTTCCCAACTTCCGCCAGATTTATATAAATATTTCGAGTCGCTCTCTAAATATAAGCGAATGAACTTATAGCCAACGATTTGTCCGAAAATGTTATCGTACGAATCGAAATGTAAAGGCGTGACTGTCCCACTCGTGCCGAGCCAAACGTTACACCTCTCAAATCTCCCGGCGTTGCACCACTCTGGGATCTCAAAGTCCTGAGCTAATTGAGGAATTTGCTCGAATAATTGATGCTGCGCTAAATATGATACTCCGTCTGAGGACGATTTCGATCCTCCTATTATATCTGGCGCTAAATGTTCATTCACGAATTCTTCCATCGTTATTATTTCCTCTCGCCAATTATCTACGTCGTCGTATTTACCAATCTCTAAAGGAACGAGTCTATTCCCAAATCTTTCCGAGAAGTATCTCAAATCTCTCCATTTCTCAATACATGGCATATCAAAATTAGAAGTCAATTGCACTGGTTTATCCATATCAAAATATTCGCGCTTAAAAACTTTCCAAGTCGCGTCTGTGGCGATCTTCTCCAACGCGTTACAAATCTTCGGCATGCTAGTTTGTTCAGGAATCGTGTTCGATACGAGCAATCGTTCACTCTTTTCATTATTCTTATCAGTACTACTTTCAATTACCTCTTCGGCTTTCCTAACGAACTCTCTCGCGAGCTCTCCAGGGCAGCCCATAATCATCGCCGTGTCTAAACACTTCAAGGCCTCTCTGCCATCATCTTTCTCTAAGTAACATACTGCTAATCGAATTTGTGCGATAACATAACACTCGCGAAAACACGGCTTAGTCCAACCAACACCATGTTTCAATAAATCCCATAATTCATGAATCAGCGCCGACGCCGCTGTGACGACCATCGTAGCGTCTTGATCATTATTTTGTTCCAACAAGCATATTTGAAGATTTTCGGAAAGTCGTTTTGATGCAAACTTTTGTTCGTCGTCGTTTAACTCTCGAACGCAGTCGTTCCCGAACGATTCGGCTAACTGTTTTGTGATCACGTTCAACAATTCTTTTATACTGAGAGATGGTTTTGTTGACGAGTCGTCGTAGTCGATGACTAAGCGTTTATTATTGTTCGCTTGCGCCATTTCCAAGTTGTGATGAAATATTAAAAGTAGTACGGTACTACGTAAGTGATGATTGATGATACAGATTATTACTATTACCAAAGATATTCGAGTGTTAGACCATTTTTACACCTCTCCACGGCCTCTCTCGCAATCTTTTCCACGTCTACTTGCACTTGTTCGATCGAGCGATCGGCGTCGACGATTGACCACCAATCTTCGCGCAAGTCCGAGAAGACTTCTCGAACGTTTCTCTGCATTTCGGTCGTTTCGTATCGTTCTTCGCCGAAGCCGCCGCGCTTTTTCGCAGCTTCTTCGGAGATTTCCATGTACATTAAACAATCCGGTTTCACTAAGCCGGTTTCGGAGTGTTTACACCACTGCTGGTCTAACCCTGGAAGTCTTTTCGCGGTCGTGAAAGCGACTCCTGAGTACCCGTACCGATCGACCACGAGCGTTACTCCCGCGCTTAGTTTTTCCTCCATCATCTTCTTCTTCTCCCATCTATTCGCGGCGAACAATAAGTGCATCGAGGCATCATCGCTGTCCGATTTCTTTTGTAAATAATCATCAATCATTTTCCCAATCGTAGTCGTTCTATCCGGGTATCTCCATAGCTCGGCCTTCACGTTCGAGTTGTTCAAGCTTTCGACTAACTTCGTCGCTTGCGTGGTCTTCCCACATCTATCGACGCCTTCGAATAACACGAAAGCGCCTCTCGACATCGCTTTATTCGCAGCCATGCCGTTATTGTTCTTTTGTTTCTGCTATCGTTTTCGTTCTTATTTATTATTAATAGTAGGTATTTTAGTACTCCTCCTTCCCTTTGATCTCTCTCGTCTGCGTTATTCTCTGACTACGACGATGAAAGATGTTCCGTCGCTGCTGATGATTGTTATTTAGACAATCGTGTCTCGCACACCGCACTCAATCTCTCTCTCTCTTCAAGAAGGCACCGATCACTACCGAGCTCTTCGTTTCTCGTTCGTCTCAGGTCGTCGTAATCACTCACTCGATATGCTTCTATGTATACACAGTAGTAAAATTTTGTGTGAATAAGTATCAACCTTCTTTTTGAAATTATTTATTTTCGCCCCCAAAGCCCAAACACGATTTTGGAGGCTTTCTGCGGTCTGCCGTCTGCTGCCGATGAGGTTAAAAAAATGAAGAACAGGATAAAGCGGATTTCACGCAGTCGTAATAATATTCACGCATACGCACGCGAACACGCAAAATGGCACATGCAATGCAACAACTCTCATGCGTGAGATCATTAGCTGGTTCTACTTCTCAATTGAGACGTAAGACCGTTTGCGCTAAGCGCGTAATTCAAACGCAGGCGACGGCAAAAGTGAGTTTTTAAGCGGAGAGCCCGCGATTTAGTTTTTTTTTTTGAAGCGATGGGAGGGAAAGGGCGAGATTATGATTTGGAAAACGCGCTTGAAATCGTATTCGCGAATAGAGAACTGTAGTGAATTGTGCATGATTACGTGTATATGAGTTTTCTTCGTTCGATTTCCAGTCGTTTTTTTATGTATATGGAATGTGTGTATGATATCGTGCGCTTGCGAAGAAGTGTAATCCAAAAGAGTTGGAGAGAGATAATCCGAAAACGGCTCTCTCTTTACTAAATAAAGGATAACACTGATAATAGGGCCGTTTTGTTAGTACTTCCAAGAAAAGCCCTCGTAACGCTCACGCTTTTTTACTGACTAAATAAATTTTCTCATTTCTAATATTAAACAGGCGTCATCACCAGTCGCTGGAGGTTATGCCGCAGCGTTAGTCGATGCGTGCAAATCAGCCGGTGCGTTAGAGGCCGTCCATGATGACTTGGAAAGCGTCTCACTATATTTGGAAGCGAACGAAGGCGTTGCGTCGTTCTTGGGCAATCCAGTCGTCCAAGATGAGAAAAAGAAGGAGATCATCACAAAATTGGCCGCTGAAGCGTCGTTCCACGCGTTTACGACGAATTTTATGCAATTATTGGTTGATAAGAAGCGCATGAATCAATTGAGTAATATTATTTCTGAGTTTGAGACGTTGTTTTGCGAAGCTACGGATACGCAAGTCGCGACGGTGAGGAGCGCCGTAAAGCTCGACAACGATCAGCAATTTAATATTGCGAAGAAATTGCAAGAGATGACTGGGGCGAAGAATATCAAGTTAAAGCCAGAAGTTGACGAATCGTTGTTGGGTGGTTTCGTTGTGCAATATGGTAAGGATGGTTCGGGTTTCATCGACATGTCTGTTAAAGGCCAAGTCAAGGAATTGAGCAATGTATTCGTTCAATAAAATCTACGAACGCGAAACAAAACTACACAACTACAACTACAACTTAGAAACATAGAAAATTGGTTAATACATATAAACAATATAACACGCTACACATAAGTATATAAATCTATTACGTCTATTACTCTACCACCCACTGCTACTACTTCTACTACTACTAGCTAACTGTAGTACTGCTGCTGCTTTTATAATACTAGTACTATTTTCTAAACTTTTGCGCGGCATAACTAAACGCTTTATCGAAATCGTTCATCATCAGAGCCAAGAACGTTTGACGAAACGAACTTTTGCGAACGATATTTCTAGAAGCGAGGCGGATGGACTTCGCAATCGTTTCCTGGTTTGCCTCTCGCGACATCATATCCAATTCACGCAAGTCTCCATTCACCATAGTTTCCAGAAACGGTTGTGGAAGCATTGCTAAAAGTTTCCTCGTCGAATGAGGCGAAACGACTCTTTTAATAACTTCATCGCTTCGTCCGTCTTCGTAATCTACAACTTTCAAAGAGTCTCGAAAATCGCGAAAACTCTCATCGTACCACGTTCGCATCATATCAAACGACTGCTCAACAATCTTCTCGGCTTTTCTCGAATCTTCGGCTCCAAAAATATGCCTCACATCGCCTTCGTAACTCAAATTAGCAATCGTTTCATAAATCTTTCGTTCGTTCACTTCTTCGTTGTTATTTTTAACGTCGTGAAGCGATAACAACGCATACGCTAACGCTGCTCGTTTATTCTTCTCATTATCAATAATCTCATCCTTATCACTACCCTGATCACCAGAACAAACAATCTCGTACGGTTTCTGCATTCGTCCAGCTATATACAAATCCTTCCAACTCTCTAAATCTCTCCGTAAACTCACTCTCTCTACTACGCCATATTTATACATCTCCTGCTCGAACTCATTCTTGTCTGGTGTTTCGATTTCAACAAATGCGTTGAAATGAACGCCACATCCAACGAAATCGCTCACTCGTTGTAAATAATTCGCACCAAGAAGTACTCTCGCTATTCGAGAGTAATGTTTCGGGTTCATATCCATGTTCTTCTCGTGGAACTCTTTCGCGTTATCGGTGACGATGATGTAATCTAACATTTTCGAATGCGAGTTCTTCGTGATGATTGGAGAGCCGTATGCGAAAGCTTTGAACGGTTTCGGGAGATTCTTTAGGACGTGTTCGTGGTAGAGTTTCCGTGCGAGTGATTGAGTTTTAGTAGTTGTGACCATTTAATTATTGATTAATTGATTGATTATTAATAAGAGACATTTTAAAAAGAGAGGGAGGGAAAATATGAAGATTTAACTCTCTCTACTAGCGAGACGGAGTAAACATACGCGGTGAATGCGTGAATGAGAATACGTTTTATCTATCTCTCAGTCTTTCTATTATTGTTTCTTTATTTTTGCTATTAAAAATGTTCTTTATTTTTGTTTTCGTTGTGTTATTATAGTTTCTTCGTATCGTTCTCTTCTTCATCTTCTTCTTTTCTCTCGCTCCGCTTTTCTTCGCATTCATCAACGCACACATATGGTCTATTATATATATTTATATACATCGTCTCTCTTGTCATCACTCTCATCACAAGCGCGCTCTAGTTCTCTCTCTCTCTCATCTCAAAACATCATCATCATCATCTTAACATATATAATATAATCACTACTTCCCGAGCGCTCTCATAGTAAAAATCTCCTCGGTCAAGTCATCCAAATCCGCCGCCTGCATGTCTAAATGTACCCCAGACAACGCGTTCCTTAAAGACTGTTTCGAACTCGCGTATAACATCTTCTCCTTCGCCTTACAGTTATCCGGTACCCAGCTTATGAAAAATAACTTACTAAATTCTCTCCCGTCATCGGTCTTCACTCCCCAATCTAGCACGGCGTATCTCGATTCTGTTTCCGGTAGAAGTTTCAAGAACTCTTCGAACTTAAAATCAGCCTATACATATATATATATATATATTTCATGTTCAGTGATAAAGAGCGAAGATTTTTTATGTTCGTATGTTTGAGTGCATAAATATATTAATGTAAAGTAGTCCGCTCTCGCGCGCGCGCGAATTAAGAGAAAATATTCGTTTAAATATCGAGAAAATATTCGTTTGGAACTCCGGTCAAGCAAAGTAAGCAGATCATCTCGTTCTCGCGGACGACTTACCAAAGATCACGAAACACACGCGCACACAAAAAAACACGATCAAATCACGCTCTAATTCTCTCTCTCTCTCTCTCAAAAGGAATTGTCGCATAATACTAACCTGCTTCGCGCCTTCAACGCATACTTCGGTCTTCTCCGCGTTGTCATCGATTTTGAACGTAACGAATTTGATCTTCCCAGTGCGTACTCTATTGAACGCTGGTTTACAGTGTTCGTTCGGGACTACGCCTGAGGACATCTTTTATGTATTGTCTCTATCGCGCGCTTGTCGTCGATTTCGGGCCTTGCTAGGATTGGGTTTGTTTAGTATCCTCTGCCGAGCCTTTGTCTACAGCGCGCGTGCGAATGTTTTCTTTTTTTCTTTGTATGTATTTAGGGTTTCACAACCCTAAATATTGGAAACCCTAAATCTGTGCACCCATGACAGGCGAGTTTTTTTTCTCCCCCTGCACGCACGAACGCTCTGTGGCGGCTTCAGATTTCTTCATTACAAATCCGAGCAACGAACGCGAAGAGGCTCTTGGAACTAAGAAGAAGCGAGGCCTTTGAAAGTGAGTTCAGAACAACGGTTCGTATTCTGCGTGCAGTGGTCAAATATATATATATATATAGAGAGAGAGAGAGAGAGCACACAGACAACTTAAGAGACAACTTAAGAGACAATTTAACATATCCTGGTATACTGGTGTATATATACATACACACATATCGCCCCTTCTTCTTCGTTTAAGAAACAAGAGAAAACATGCCAAAGAAGAAGACGAAACAGCACAGGCATAAGGGAAACCATGGACATAAGTATTCACACAAGTCCGCGATCCGTGCGACGTTCTTGTCCACGCACGT
>Ga0209830_10003807_pt1 | contig 11350 bp, 9 predicted proteins | sample ArcticOcean_MG_C_12_FD_187439 | JGI IMG/M metagenome (GOLD analysis project Ga0209830, IMG submission 187439) | Marine microbial communities from western Arctic Ocean - ArcticOcean_MG_CB8_130 (SPAdes) (version 2) | ecosystem: Environmental > Aquatic > Marine > Oceanic | place: Arctic Ocean...
TTTTTCTTAAAACCCTAAATATGTTTGTTTGTTTTTTTTTGTTAAAACCCTAAATATGTTTGTTTTTCTTCTGTGGTTGAAGAAAAGAGCGTAACACGACGACGCAATAATAATACCATGAGTGCGCTGAGAAGAACCATCAGAGGTAGGATTAAGTCTTCTTGTTGTTTTCTTCTTGTCATCTTCTTCTTTTGATGATGACGACCGGATGTGATTGATGTGTTTTGTGGTGGTGTCATCGCGTAAATCTCATTTTCTCATCCCCGATCCTCTTTTTATCTCGTTTCCCTTCAGAGAGAGAATGTGCAAATCTATTTATTATTATCCATGTTGTCGGAGAACTCGTCGTCATCGGTTTGGTGTTCATCTCTTTTTGTTATCTCAGTATTACCGTTCGAAAGAGTATTATTGATTTTGCCAAACGCGTACTGATGCTCTCTTTAAACTCTTTCTCTGATGAACAAACAATACAGATGCCGCCGCACGAGCAGCGGTGCAAAATGTAACACCAACGCTCCCAAAAATACCGAGAGGGGCGGTGACGAGTTTCACGACCTTTTCTTCTCCGGCGAACGAGAAAGTGGACGCGTATAAAGTCGGCGACTCCACGAACATCAAATGGCACGAAGGTTCCGTGGATGTGCAAACTCGGGAGAAAACGATGGGCCAGAAAGGATGCGTCTTGTGGTTTACCGGTTTGTCCGGCTCCGGGAAGAGCACCGTGGCGTATACGCTCGAGCACGAGTTGTTTAAAAGAGGGAACAAAGTCGTCACTTTGGACGGGGATAACATCCGACACGGATTAAACTCGAACTTAGGTTTTACCGCGGAAGATCGCGAGGAAAATATTCGCCGCATTGGCGAGGTTTCCAAGTTATTCGCGGACGCCGGGATGATTACGTTGGTGTCGTTTATTTCGCCGTATAAGAGAGACCGCTTGAAAGTTCGAGAACGCGTCGGGGATAAGTTTCTCGAAGTGTACATGAAGATTCCGTTGAGCGTGTGCGAGGAACGCGATCCAAAAGGTTTGTATAAAGCCGCTAGAGCTGGGAAAATTAAAGGGTTTACCGGTATCGACGATCCATACGAGGAGCCGGAAAATGCGGAGATTGAAATGAAGGTTGCCGGGGAAGACGGAGTGTTGGCGCCGCCGCGAGAGATGGCGCAAGAAATGGTCAAGATTTTGGAACAAAAAGGGTTCTTGAGTGCGTAATTTCTTGTTCGTTATTGTTAGTAGAGAGAAGAAGAAGTATACCTATTATCTATATATCTATCTATATATTAAAAGTCAACCTAATGAAAATTGTATACGTACGAACTGCCTTATTAGTTTCTCACGAAAGAACTTTGCACCCATCTTCTCCTCATTTCCGTCTCGTCTTTCCTATTCTTGATTATGCGAGCAAACTTCGTGCACTCAATCAAAGAGAAGTGCTTCTTGTTATCGTTGTTATCGCCGTCGCAGCCGCAAAAATCCTCCACTAAACCTTCGTTGCTAAAAAAAATCGAACGCGTTCGATCGCTCCGGACGTAAAAATGGTCGCCCAATTTTTGTCCGTCTCTTCGCGCGTTTTCGAAACGAACTTCCGCTAAATCGCCAACGGCGTAATCTCTGACTAAACATCTACCTTGACCATTACGTTTTAACGCGTTTGCGATGTTTTCGATGGCATTTTTGACCGTTTCTGGACTCAGCGCCGATAAGACGAAAACGCAAGTGCACACGTCCACCGCATTTTTAGGCACGGCTCCTTTCTCGCACACATCTTCCTTGGTAATGTCACATACGAACTCTCGTATCCTTAACTGGTCTTCATTTGATAACGTTTCTTCTTTCCGTTTCCTCAAAACCTCGATCGCGTTCGCGGAATAATCGCAACAGTACACCACCGCGGTCGGGTCGTTCTTAATAATCGGAAACGCCGAATTCCCGACGCCACATCCGAGCTCTAAATAGACCCTGTTTTCCTCCGGCAACGGTTTCACTTCCACTTCATCTTTCGTCGTGCTCTTCATAACTTCGCTCGGCTCTGCCGTCGTCGTGTCAAACTCGTCCACTTCGATGTGTTCCGGCATCGGTTCCTCCGTCTCTCTCCATTCTGGTTTACGAAAACACTCCGGGAACTCGCGGTAAAACCACTCGCGGTCGTTGAAGAAGTTCCCCTTGTGCGTCTTGTAAAACCGGTCCCAGTTCTTCGAAGCTTCTTGCTCGTACTTTTCCACCCAGAACTTTGACGCTTGGAACTTGTCCCGTGCGTAAAACGACGACATCTGCGATTCGTTCGATTCGCGTGAGGTCGTTCGCTCGGCTTCTCTCCAAAACCAAATGCTCCCCCAATACACACACATACACGCACACAATCGCTCGTAACTCTACTAACAATAAATCCTCCTCAACGAGAGAACGCGTGATTATTTAGATGCTGATTATTAAACCTCTCCTCTCTTCTCCTTCTCTCGCCAAATCTCGCAGCACTTCTCGTATCGGTCGATGCTTTTCCTGCACAACTCAAAGTTCAACGTCGAGCTAGACACCAAAGACTTCGTCGTCGGTAAACTCGCGATGCACTTTTGAATGTTGCACGCCAAAGCTTTGCACTTGATTTCGCAAATATCCGCGTCTTTTCGAGGTTTCTTTTTTGATTTTTGGTACACGAACGGCGTGTCGATGGCCATGTATTGCGTGGGTGCTTTTGAAGACTTTTCCCGGGAAGAGAAAGGAAAAATGTTGGTGTTGTTGTGTGAAACGGCTTCAACGTCGCACACAAACTACTGCGTTACAACTGTGTTATTACAACTTTGTTCATCTATTCTACCTATTCAGAGTATATAATTCTACGTCGTCTATGTGTTCTGTTCTTTTTTTCGATACACGTGACTCTTCGAGACGACGAGATCCAAGACGACGTCCCACGGATCGAGCGGGATTTCATCCGCATCGACTATTTGCGCGTCAAACGCGAGTCCGATTTTCACCGCCTCTCTCCCTTTCCCTTCGCTCAAAAACTTATCGTAATACCCTCCACCTCTCCCTAACCGTTTACACGTCTCGTCGAACGCTAAACCAGGCGTGATGACTAAATCTAACTTCTCGTTTTCCTTCAAATCCGCCACGTCTTCGCGCGGCTCGTTCGTCCTCCAATCCAACTCCGTCGGCTCCATAATCCCCATCGTTCGCTTCTCCAAGTCCTTCTCCATATCTCGAATGCGTAAAAACCGAACGTTTGAGTTCTTATCGTCCACGATTGGAACGTACACTTTAACCCTTTCTTCTCCGAATTCGGAAGAAGACGAATCAAGTGCCTCACGAATCAACACCGAGCAATCCACCTCGTGCAACTTCGGGTGCGCGATGTACACGCACATCGTTCTCGCGTTTTTAAACGCATCTAACTCTAAAACTTTCTCACAAATCATCTTTGAATCTCGTCTCTTCTTCTTGTCTTCTTCGTGAGAAAAAGTTGCTTTCAATTTCGACTTCACGTTCGCTCGCAACTTCTGCTTCTTCTCTTTCTGTTGTTGTTCATGATCATCATCGTCCATCGTATTCGCCGATACAGACGACGACGAGACACTCCTTCTCGAATAATATCTCGCCGCACGAGCAGCAACGCGAACCCGCGACAAAAGCATACACACAGAGAGTATATGCCCCAAAACAAATTTCCCCCCTAAAAAGTGGCGACTTTCCCTAAAAAGGTCCGCGGGGGCAAATTTAGCTTCATTAATATTCCATCAGTGTTGCGTCCTCCGGCGGTTCTCTTCTCCGTTCAAGAGAGTGAGAAGAGCAAACGGAACACGAATAATGGTGTACGCGTATAACCTGCCCAATTTAAACGGCGGGCACGGGTACTATGACTATTATTCGTATTCCAGCAGCGCGTATCCAAATCTCGGGAGCGGACAACACGTGACTTCCCCGAATACCATTCATGGCGGAGGAGCATCATCATCGGCGCATAACACGCATTTTCATTCAAAAATAACAAAAGACCCATTCTCTGGCCTGGACGTTTCTTCGCACATCGTCTCGGCGTTAAACTCCACGGGGAACACGCAAAGATACGACGTAAATCACGACACGATGTTTCAAAATCCAAACTCGCAGTGTTTCGTGAAACCGATCGAGGAAGGCGGCGTCGGCGCCATGGCGAGTACGTATTTGATTTCATGTTTTGATGATGCTTTGAGAAACTGACCGCGTTCTTACTCTCTCTCTTTCTTTTCTCTTTACGCTCTTTTCTTCTCGCGTATTTTTAAAAACAGTTATGTTCATATTCATCTCCGCGGTGGTCGTCGGCGCGATACCGCAATACGTCAAGTTGGTCGTTTTAGGGAACGCGGACGGTTTGTCCATGTCAAGTTTAGCACTTCTGAATTTATCGTGCTGGAGCGCGTCGTTGAACGTGTTTATTTTACACTTCGATCAGATCAAGTTTTGCATACGGCAGGAGGTGGAGTATACGATTGAGCGGTGCGAGGCGAGCATGTTGACGTTGTATTACACGTTGGTGTATACTTTGTTGTGGTTTCCTTTGTATCCTTTAGCCGCGAGTTACTGTTCAGATAGGAAGAAAATGTTCATGGGAAGATTGATGACGGAGAAGAATATAGCTTGGATGGGGTGGTTTGCCCACGGTATTCCGTGTTTAGCGTTAGCGGCGCCAGTCGTGCGAATGGTCGTCTGGCACGGGTGCACGGAATTTGAATCGTACGCGGTAGCTTTGGGTTTATTAAACGCAGTTTTAGAGGCGTTTAGATACGTGCCGCAAGTTTGGGAGTCGTGGAAGTTCCAAGGGAGTGGAAGCATGTCTTACGCGCGTTTGGTGTTATCAATCGCGGGAGGTTTAGGCGCGTGCGTCCAAAAAGCGAAAATGCACGAAAGCGCGAGTACCTGGGCGCCGCCGTTAGTCGGGCACGGTTTAGAGATGATTATTTTGGTGATTAACTTGTATTACGACGCGATTAAACGGAAAGAGAAGAAGAATAGCAGGGAGAAAGAAGGATACGTCGTAGGAGTCGGCGTTGGCGACAAAAGTCTCGCGAACGAACGCGAGAGCTTACTGGTCCACGACGCGCCTTCCGAAACGGAAGGCGTTGACGACCACTCGGACGAGGACGACGCGCGCTCCCAATCCTCCCACGCGACCGCCGATGTGGAGTCCTCCGCCGCCGCCAGAAACACCAACAAGAGCAACAAAAAGAAAAAACCTTCCATCTTCATGTCCCGAAAAGCCAAGAAACAACTCGCGGTCCAACAGGCGGAACTCCGCGTAAAAGAGGAGCAGGCGTTTCTCGACGCCAAACGCGAGGAGTGGGTGGAAGAGTTCCCGGAAGATAAGAGAGAACACATCAGGTATTTTTGCCATAACTTGAGAAATAACCCGAAGTTTTGGAAAGGATTGGTCAAATACATGTAGTAGAAGCGGATAGATTTACATATGGTTAGATGGATATTAGACGGTATAGTAGATTTTTTAGCATCAGATGCTTTTGTAAAGAAGGACGAACTTCTTAAGAAAACCACACTAATAAGACACATCGCATCACCACTTTGGCGAATGAAGAGCGGCTCCTTCGCGGGGACTTTGTCGAGAGCGTCGTTTACGTCTAAATCTTCGTCGACTTTGAGGAAGAAAACGCATCAAAAGCGCACCATCATGACGACGAATACTCTCCCAAAGTTTCCCCCGACGGTTGACATCGAACAAATCGAGAAAGACATCGTCTCGACCTATTTCTACGCCATCGAGCGCATCGAAAGCGTCCCATCTGACGCGAGGAGTTGGTCGAACACCTTTGCCGCGTTCTCTAAAGCGATCGGGAAAGCGAGCGAGAACAGCGCGTTGGTGACGTTACCGGGCATGACGCACGAGAATGCAGAGGTGCGGAAAGCATCGAACAAAGCGAAAGACAGATTGAAAAGCGAACTGTTCGACGCGACGTTTTCGAGAGCAACACTGTTGGACGTTTTCGAAGACGTTTTTACGAAGAGTTTTACCACCACGAGCGAGGAGGACTTCAACAAAGCGGACTTCAAGTTTGCGAGGAAAGTCATGGACGAGTTCACACGGAAAGGCACCGGGAACAGGAACCGAGAGAAGATCAGCGAGAACATGGCCAAGATTGAAAGTTTGTGCTCTTCGTTTAGCTCGAACATTAACGAGGACCAGACGTTTGTTTTATTCGCGGAGAGTGAGTTAACCGGGGTGCCGGATTTAAAACAATATAAATTAGACGAAGCGTCCGGGAAGTTGAAGGTGTCGCTGAAAGCGCCGGACGTGATGCCGATAATGCAATTCTGCGATAATCCAAAGAGTCGCGAAAAGTTGGCCAGAGCGAAAGCGACGCAGTGTCAAGAAGAAAACACGGATTTATTTTTGCAGACGGTAAAGTTGCGCCACGAAACGGCACAGTTGCTCGGTTTTAGAGATCACGCGTCGTACGTGCTCGAACCGAAAATGGCGCAAACTCCGGAGAAAGCGATGGCATTTTTGAGAGATATTTTAGATCGATCGAAAACCCGCTTGAAGCAAGACTTGGAGATGTTACTCGAATTGAAACGCCAAGAAGAAGGCGAAGCGTGCACGAAGATCGATCCGTGGGATATTTCGTATTACGCTCGCGCACACAAAGCGACGTTAGGTGTTGATGAAGGCAAATTACGCGAATATTTCCCGTTGGAACACACCCGCGACGCGATTTTATCGACCTACGAAAAGCTGTTAAACGTGACGTTCGAAAAGCAAACGGACGCTCAAGTGTGGCACGAAGAAGTCGAGTGTTACGCGGTTTACGCGAACGAAGATACATCAAAAGCGGCGGCTGGATACTTCTATCTAGACTTATTTCCTCGAGAAGGAAAGTATTCGCACCAGTGCGTCTACCCGCTTCGACCGTCTTTCCTGAGCGACGACGAGGCCGAAGTGCCTCCAGCGTGCGTCAATATCGGCAACTTGTCTCGCTCGACGGATCCTTCCAAACCAAGTTTGCTGAGGTTTCGCGAGGTGGAAACGTTTTTCCACGAATTTGGACACGTCATGCACTGCGTGTTGACGAAATCTAAACACTCCATGCAAGCTTGGGCGTGGTCCGCCGTCCCGTGGCCTGGAGGAGTCGAACAAGATTTCTTAGAGGTACCGTCGATGATGTTAGAAAACTTTGTCTGGCGCAAAGAAGTCTTGGGTACGTTATCGAAACACTATGAAAGCAACCGGGCGTTACCGGAAGATGAAATCGAAAAGCTTTCGAAATCGCGATTCGCCATGGATGGGTACAATCGGTGTCGATTTATTTCGATGGCCATGTACGATTTACTCGTCCACAGCTCGGAAGGACCTTTGTACGAATACAACGGACGCCAAGATCTCGACGCGAAAGAGTTATACAACGAAATGACGAAAGATATGAGCGGTATTGATTACATCGAACACGCGTTCCCAGTAGCCTCTTGGTTTCACCCGATGATGGGGTACGACGCGGGCTATTTCGGATATCTGTGGTCGGAAGCGTTCGCGGCGGATTTGTTCGCCGAGTTTGAAAACTCAAAAGTAGGTATTTTAGATGAATCTTTAGGAAAGAAGTATAGAGAGTGCATCTTATCGCCGTGCGCGACTATCGCTGGCGATTCTATGCTTGAAAACTTTTTAGGACGCAAACCGAGCTTAGACGCTTTTGTTCGTAGAATGAATGACTGCTTTTGATTTACATAGACGCACATGAACGCACACAAAACGATTATTCCTTTAGTTATCGGACCACGCGCCTTTTCCGCCAATATCCCAAGCGTGTTCGCCTTTAAACTTCTTCTCTTGCAACTCTTCCGAGACCGCGGGTAAAACTTCTGGCATGTAATCCGTCGCGACGGCGTATACGGGATCGTCGTCTACGGATACTTCCATTAAGTCCGCGGCTTTTCGTAATAGCTTTGTACAATCTGGCGATAAGTGCCTCAACGTGACGCGGACGTTCTCGCGCCGAAATTTTTCTGTGAGGTCATCGATAGCAACCAATCCGCTCGAATCCCAAACTTTCGAGTGCGCGAAATCTAAGACGACGTTCTTCGCGGATTCTCTCCTAACGTTGATTTTCTCGAAGAAACTTTGTACCGATCCAAAGAAGAGCGGGCCGTACAAGAAATAAATAGCCTCTTCGCTGCCATCGTTGGCGGTACCGAGCACGCGAACGGCGTCGATGCGTTGACTGGATTTCCACGCGAAACCTAACGCACTCAGAATAACACCGGCAAAGACGGCCACGGCTAAGTTCGTCACTACGGTCACCGCGGTCACGCCGATAAGAACAGCGGCATCCGTCTTTGGAATTCTCGCGATTCGTTTAAAGCTCGTGAAATCAAAAATGTCCAACACTAAGCACAACATCGTCCCGGCGAGCGCGGCTAATGGAATTTTCTCAATCAACGAGGAGCCAAACAACACGTACGAAAAAATTGCCAAAGCGCAGACGACGCCCGAGACTCGGGTTCTTCCTCCCGAATTCACGTTAATCATCGACTGACCAATCATTGCGCATCCACCCATGCCCGAGAAAAAGCCATTGGCGATGTTTCCTAAGCCTTGCGCGATGCACTCGGTATGCGTCGCCGTGCGATTCTCGACGATGTCGTCCACCAACTGTTGCGTCAATAAAGTTTCGATGAGTCCAACTGCCGCAACAGAAACGGCGTACGGCGCAATCACCAACAACGTTTCCAAACTCATTGGTACGCTCGGAATTGAAAATTGTGGCAAAGAACCCGCCACGCTCGAAATATCTCCAATCATCTTTACCCCGTTCATCTGAGAACTAAACGCTTGCGTCAACGCGGTCAAACTGGCAATTGCCATCAGCGGCGACGGTATTTTCTTCGTCAGGTACTTTGGAATCAATTTAATCAACGCCATGGTGAACGCGGTCAATCCAACCGTAACCGCTAACGCCGACCCGCTCAACCCGTGAAAATGCTCAAGCTGACTCTTCCCAATAACAATCGCTAAACCGTTCACGAACCCAAGCATGACTGGTTGCGGAACTAATCGAATAAACTTCCCGAGCCGCATCGCGCCCGCCAGGACTTGTATCCCCCCGCACAGCAAACAACACGCGAACAAATACTCCACGCCTTTGGACGCCACCAATGGAGCGATAACAACCGCCGTCGCGCCAGCCGCGCCTGAAATCACGCCGGGTTGCGCGTTAAAAAGTGCACACGTCAAACCCATGAGACCGGCGGCGTGTAAACCGACAATCGGTGAGACGCCCGCGACGAACGTAAACGAGAGAGACTCTGGTACCATCGCCAACGAGACCGTTATGCCGGCTAATATTTGACTCGTGAGTAAACCCATATTCGTCTGAATCGTCGTCGTCGAAATATCATCTTTCCCCGTCGCCGCCGCGAGCGCAGCTACACTGCCCCCATTTCTCTCTCCTCTTCCTCTTAATCTTCTTTGTCGAAAATGCGTCGTCGTAGTCGTATAAATATCATTTCCTGTCGACAAAGACGCCGAAACAGAGAGAGCAGCTGCACTGCCCAAAACATCTCTCTCTCCTCTTCCTCTTAATCTTCTTCTTCTTCCGCTCGTGCAACAAAACGAATTGGATAAACCTCGAGTGGAATTCCATCTTAAAACAGTTGGGGAAAAAGGAGGTTGTGTCGGGAACAACACGTCCTTTCTCGCTGCCTGACGAGTAAGTCTTTGATGAATCCTTCTTTTGAATCCTCCTCTTTGTATTCTTTGTCCGTCGTCGTGCGACAAAGTTGTCGAAATCGGTGAAGAACCAATCATAATATGATGGTTATAATGCGTCATACTTTTGGGGAACTTCTTTCCGCTTTCTAACTGTTTTCCCCAACTTGTGTGAGATGATGGAAGGACGGAAGAGAAAACGAGCGACGGAAACGATTCAGAGGACTCGCTGCTCTTGGTGCACTAAAGACAAACTCTACGAAACATACCACGACTCAGAGTGGGGCAAAAAAGAAGTGAGCGGAAGGAAACTGTTCGAGTCCGTGTGCTTGGAAGGACACCAAAGCGGCTTGTCTTGGCTGACGATACTCAAGCGAAGGGAGAAGTATCGAACGGCGTTTCATGGTTTCGACGCGGAAAAGATGGTAAAATTGAACGCTGAAGATTTAATGGATACGTGTGGATTGATAAATCATAAAGGAAAGATCCAATCTTCGATTAACAACGCGAAAGCGCTGGTGAAACACTTCGGGAAAGGGAGAGATGGTGAGAAGAAGTTCAGTGCGTTCCTTTGGTCGTTTGCGAAGAGGAAAGAGGAAAGACGAGCGAGGCGAGCGAATGACATGTGCGAGACGAAGACGAAAGAAAGCGAAGCGATGAGTAAAGCTTTGAAAACAAAGGGGTTTAGTTTTGTCGGCGCGACGACGATGCATGCTTTGATGCAAAGTGCAGGAATGGTTGACGACCACGACGCGGGATGTTTTCTACACTCGTCGAGGAAGCGCCGGGAAAAGAAAGAAGCGGATTTAGCGCCGGTGGCTGCTGCGAAAGAGAGAGCAAAATCCACGTCCACGATGTCCGCGATGGAACGGAGAAACGCCAAGATTGCAGAGCAGAAACGGATGAAAATGGAAAAGTTGAAGGCGTGGAAAGCTAGTAGGAGCAAAAGTAGTAAATAAGTTGTTGTTCCGCCGAGGTACCTCAAAATCTATTCAACTAAATTATTCGTATTATTCGGAGACGCGAGAGGAACGTCCTTGTTCTTCTCCTCTCTTCCTCTTTCGATAAACTTCAACAACGCCTCATTCACCTTTTCCGCGTCCTCCTCTAACAGAAACCCGCCGTGTTGCCACTGTCCTTGGTAAAAAATAGCAGTTTTCGGCCACGTCTTTTGAAACGTGTTTCGAATATCCTCGCTCGGTACGATTTCGTCTTTGCCGCTCAAGACGAGACAATCGCGCTCGTCCAAGGGACCTCGTTCCCAACTTTCCTGCGGAAACAACAGGCGCTTCATTAAGTGCTGCGTGGACGGATCGCCTTTCACGAACCAGGTCGACATGAAAACGTTCATAAAATCCATAGGCTCGTCCGGGTTTTTTATTTTCGTTCGAATGTACGACGAAAATTGAAACCACGCGTGTAAATGCTCCTCAAAGGCGTATTTAAGATATCGCCCGAACGACGGTACGAAACAAACCGGGTCGATAAATACCGAACGACGCACGACATCTCGACAGTACCTTCGAAACCCGGTTAAAACGACCGTTCCGTAGCTATGTCCGATACAATCGCATTTTATTTCACTCGGCGTCAACTGCGTTTTGTTTTTAACTTTCTTAATCGCGTTTTCCACGGATGTTCTCAAAAATTGCGCCAATTCC